>Ga0194115_10006274_pt1 | contig 12103 bp, 10 predicted proteins | sample TA2MahsurfametaG_3_FD_148656 | JGI IMG/M metagenome (GOLD analysis project Ga0194115, IMG submission 148656) | Freshwater microbial communities from Lake Tanganyika, Tanzania - TA2015002 Mahale S4 surface | ecosystem: Environmental > Aquatic > Freshwater > Lake | place: Tanzania: Lake... | reverse complement strand
TTTATGAAAATTCGTCCGAGATGACCATGCGTCCTATCGAGCACAGCACAGAGTCCTGTTTCCGTAAGGCCGCTACTGATCAGTGGATTATTGACCGATTTAATTCGGGTGATTACCGCGGTTTGCTTGAAGCCGCTCTTGTCCTCAATAGTTTGCACCAGCTGGAGAAAACAAAAACTGATTGGGCTATCCGCGAAGCGGCCAATAACCTGGCTGGTCAGTTTGGTATGGATCGTGATTCTGCGTGACTAGGCGCAGTTCCTTCACCGTCGTTTCGGAAACAGGATTCTGAGAGCTTGCATCAGCAGTTGCACCCAGCTATTGGATTTAAGAGGCGACATGCCAATGATTTCAGAGCCGGCGGCAACAACCACGGCGGCGACTGCAAGCTGTTCGGTGGTCATACAAAAGAGGCAGACACCTCAGACTAAGGCTTTGCTTCCAGTTTGGCTAATCGCTGCTCCATCTGGTTTAGCCGCCCAAAGACCTCCCGGCGGTCTGACTTGAAGTCGATGTGCAGCTCCTCCATCTTTGCAGCGACAGACTCCACCGCCATGGTCAAACGCAGCACAGAATCATGGCTTTGTGAATTGCGCCGTGCGATGCCGGTGAACGCATACGCTGCCACACTGATTGAGGCACCCGTAATGGCGGCTAGGATTTCAACCACGACTAGGCTTTGGCTTCGCTCTCATTATGGCAATAGTGCCAGCCATTAGCCTTTGCCCTGACCGCGCAGCTTTTTGCGTCCGTGGCTAGGCAGGGAATGTTGCCCCTGCCCTTGACGGGTGCGCTTGGGTTTGCCGGGCTTGAACTCAATGCGACCTAGCGCGGTCTTGCTTTTGACCGCCATCAGTCGATTCCGGCATCATGGGACCCTGCGAGGCTGACATCGCCAGCAGGCTGTATCCCATCAGCAGCAGCAGGCTCAACAGGATCAGGGCGATAAGGGTCATTAGGCCAGACGGGGTAATCGGTGCCGGTAATGTAAGCAGCCAGCTCGGGCGTGTCAGCAGTGTCACGGATTGCGGTCACTTTGACGCCGGTGGCTAGGCGAATATCTTCGCGCCATGTCTTGAGTAGTGGGTCAGCCGGTTTACCGTTGTCAGCCTCGCGGATGATGATCCAGTCGGTCGGCGTCAACAGCGTGTTGGCAGTAATGCGGGTCTGGGCGACCCATTGATCAACGAGTTGGGTGTGATCCTTGGGAATCAGGTGACCGTCGGCGTCATAGCCCCAGTAGAACCGCTGATCGTATGGCTCGGGGTCAGGCTCCCAGACAATGCCCAGCCGGTCGCGGTCAAGCTGTGTGCTAAGCCTCAGCCAATTTGCGGGGTAGTTGATGTCCTGGTACTCCCACGGCGTATCCATCGGGAGTGTGCGACCATCGGGGAGTGCGTAAGGCATGAGTCTGTGGCGTTGGTTTGAGTTTAAGCGGGCAGGGAAGGCTTGTTCACTAGTGGGGCGGGCATCGTCTAAGCGAATCTAAGCATATATAACCATTGCGGCTTATACATTGGTAGAAGTTGCTAGAGGCTGGTGTCATCTTGCGCGGGAGGTTGAAAATGGATTTTCTGCCCACGCAAAAAATATGTAGACGTTAGTGCTCGTGTTTACATCCCCTCCTGTTGACCGCACTTTGAACCCATTACTCAGAATATCAATAGGGACATTACTGTTAGTGGCTTCGTAAGTTAGGCCTCCGTTTGAAGAGTTTGGCCAAAGCTGCATATTTGTTTCGTTGTAGGCATTTCTGGCCGTATCAAAAAGAACCCAGTTATTGGTACTACCGGATGTTGTATTTTTTATTAGTATCAGCCTTGGCTTAAATCCGCAATAAACAAAGGGACCATCTGTGCTTCCATTACCTGTGTAACTCGACCCAGTACTGTACCCGGCTACTGGGGCGAAGCAGTAGGCAAGCATTAGCTTACCATTTCTATTGTTACCTGCGTTACCCTTAATTCCAAACACTGTAGATGTAGGATTTGCGTCGCCCCAATAATCAGCGTAAGTCGTGTTAGATGCCGATGTCTCGTCTAGTCCGAGATAAGCTCCTCTTCCAAGTGATGCGTGATAAACAGGCCAAAAATTAATCTCGTTTCTGGCTTTTGCGATGATTAGCGAAGGTGCAACTCCTAAACCATGTCCCACCGTGGAGTTAGAACTGTTTCCTGTCCAAGTAACAATCGAGAACCCCGCACTGGCATTAGCCCTCACCGTAGAAGTGATGCTGCCTGCGAAGTTGGACGCGCCTGCGGTGCTGTTCGTATTGATCTGCCCGCCCATCCCACTGTGGTTGGTGCAGAAGTAGTACAGCGTGGGTGCGCCTGATGCAACGGCGATTGTCAAAGTAGCGCCAGCATTGCCGGCAGTACCGCTAGTCGTCACACCTGTTGTGTATTGCGTTGGTCCATTGGCTGATTCTGATAGCCGGAATGGATGCCCAGAGTTAGACGCAGCAGATAGGTCAAAGGTGTACGTGCTGCCTTCTTCTAGGTCCAGCGTGGGTTGCTGTTTGCCGTCGATATAAAACGCACCGCTGACAACGGTGACGGTGTAGGTCTTGCTGCTGTTGGCTCCGGCGTCCCATGCCCAGGCGACAAAAGTATCTAAATTATTATTTACCTGTCCGTTCCAACTAAGAGAAAATCCATCACTATTAAATGCAGTAAGAGTATTACTGTCATACAGCTCAGCATTAGTTGTGCTGCTATTTAACCTATTTCCAACGCCACGGATTGTGTCAAACAGCATGTGGTGGTATCCCGCTCCGCTGCGATTCTTAAACCAAACAAAATCAGGCGAGAAGTTCAGCCCACTAATGGTCTGCGTTGAGCCATTGCCGGTGTAGAGCTTTACGTCCATGTAGTCCGAGCCTTTGGCAATCGTCGGCGTCGGCAGGTTGGCGGTGCAGAGTGCCTTGAAGCCGCTGGGGGCGGTGTAGGCAAAGGGGCGTTGACCTGCGTTAAAGCTAACGGCAAAAGACCCGCCGCCATTGCCAAGCGCAAAGAAATAAGTGTCAGACGTGCTCAATCCAGAGTAAGCAGTTCCTTGACTGGCGCCGTTTTTGTAAAAAGTAAGTGTTCCATTGTCAGCATTAAAAGCAATACCGATAACATCGTTAACCGCGTAGGAAGCTCCGTAAGAAGCAGAGGCTCCATTGTTATATTTGTTTCCATTTGCTTGATAGTAACCCCAGCCATTAGCATTGGAACCAAGATATAGCGAGGAAACATCACTCGAGCTATTAAAAAGACCAATCATGTTGTCAGAACCAGCAGTAACAGTAAACTCGCAGTACCACTTTCCTGTTCTCATCCCTATCGTAGAAAAGGCTTTAAGATTGTTGTTTGCCGATGTAGACCAGTCAAGATTTCCGTTAGCCAAAGTGCAATCTGCTTGCTTGTTAAGTGGATTCAGCGTCGCATAATTCCCCCTCACCTCCCCACCAGCGCCTGTATCCGTCCCGTAATTAGTGGGGGAGTCTACGAGGCTGTCGTTGCCAGAACCAGCCGCCACGCTGAAGTTATTAGGCGTCCAGTTGTTGCTACCGGCGCTGTCTTTACCAAGCGTAGTGCTGGTGGTGCCGGAGTTATCGCTGAACGGCAGGCGGAAGCCGTTGGTGCCGTAGCTGCCGCTGTATTCCTTGGGGTTCCACGCGCCGGTGGTGGCGTCGGTTTCGCCGAAGCTGCTGGGGGTTAGGGCTTGGCCGTCGATGAAGTGGATCTCGGCAAGGTAAAAATCGCTGTAACTACTATTATTCCACCAAGCACCAATTTTATTATTGCTATTAGGCAAACACCACATCGTATTGACGTTTTGACCAAAATAACCAGATTGTGAAAATTGCGTTACTTGCGTTCCGTTTATGTAAATTTTAACCCGATTGCTGGGGGTTGACTGTGTTGTATCTATTGCGACTACTATATGGAACCAAGCGCTTGGATCGCGGAATACTTGAGTTGTTGTTAAAAGCTGCCCACCGCTGCCGTTTTCTAAAACTAATTTATCGCTTCCGTCAAAATAAAGCGCGTTCGATGCCGCAGAGGATCCATCATATCCCGTAAAAATAGATTGGCTGGCTGTAGCTAATTTTGTTCTTTTTACCCAGCACGAGAATGTTCTAATCTTAAGATCAGTCCCATTGGTTGAGAAATTTCTGGACAAGTAGGCACTGTCAATACTGCCGTTAAAACGGAGGCTCCTACTGATCTGATACCCTGCCGCCGCCGCAGCATCAGCGCCGCTAGCCAGCAGCAGGCCGTTGTTGATAACGCTCATTTCAGGTCAGCGATCAGACGGGCGGAAATGCGGGTGGTTGACTCGGCATACCAAGCCAGCGCATCCACTGCTGCTGCGGTCGTCGTTAGCGTCGGCGCGGTCCCGCCAGGAAACTTCCAGTAGTTCCCAAATGCCAGCGTTCGTCCACCCGTGCCATCCTGCGTGATAATGATCACTCCGCTCTGACCAGCAGCAATGTTCGTGGGGTTGGCGAGTGTTCTGTTGCCCCCGATGGTCAGCGAGTAAAAGTTCGACGCCGAAAAATCTGGGGTTACAGTCGCCCCATCCGTAAGCGCCGTCACACTGCCACGTTGCGCTGCGGTAAACGTCTGCAGCACGTTACGCCCCGCCACAGTCAGCGTTTCATCAGGCAGCGTGATCGTGCGGTCAGCCGTGGGGTCCGTGACTGCCAGCGTGGTCTCAAAGGCGTTGGCGGTGCTGCCTTCAAATGTCAGGCTGCCAGCGGTGCCGATCTCAAGGTTGCCGGTAACCGTGCCACCCGCTAAGGCGAGGTATGTGCTGGCTGCAGTGGCATTGCTCAGCAAACCTAAATTTGCAGCAGTGACATCACCGATAGTGATCCAAGCCGAGTTGGCTGAGTTTCGGAGCTTCAGCAATGCTGGGCTGACGCCACTATCAACCCACCATTGGTAGGCGTACATGGTCGTCGGCTCTGTTGAACCGCTGTTCTGGCTGACGATTGCCGCCAGGATGCTGTTCAGCTCAGCACGGAAATTTGCGCCGCTCTGATTGGCTAGTACGTAGTCAGTCGCTTGAGCCATTAGATGATCTGCCTGCCGTGACCCACGGCCTGGTAGTCGAAGGTCTTACTCACCATGCTACCTCCACTGTTCTTAAAGGTCACGGCAAAACCTGTGCGGGTGGCGTTGCTTATCGTAAAGAAGTCGCCCGTTGCCATATTTTGCGCCGTGATGCCGATGCTAGGCGTTGCATAAAACGGTGCTGGGTACGTCACCGTGAAAGCGGCTGCACCACTGCTGAGGTTACGTTGCGTTTCAATACGCCGCTGGAATCGTGTCAACACGCCTAGCTCCTCAACAACAATATTTTGCGCCGGATTTGTGCTTGTAGCTTCTAACTTGAATTGAAACGCCCGACCGCGAGTTGTGCCATTCACGAACGGCTGCCATGCAGTAAATACTCCACCAAGATCATCAACATTAGCAATCACATCAAAACTAGCAATACTATCAATGAGACCAACTGGGCTGTCGTTTGTAGAGCGAACGTACAGTGCAGCGTTTACTGCACTCAAGTCATCACCATCGATATCATTCCACGTGTCAAGTTGTTCAGTTTGTTCATCAACAAAACTGCCCGGCTCTATTGCTCGTGTCTTAAGAATCAGTTGCAAATCAATGTCATATACATCTAAAAGATCGAGTGTGTTAAGAAATTGATATGTTCCAATCGTAGAGATATTGCCGTAAAAGTCAATACTGCTAATGCTATCAAAGCTAGGAATTTCGTCAACCACCCCGGTCGCAGTTAAGGTCAGCCCACTCTCGTCTGTGCTGTAAAACATATTGGTAAGGCTGCCTTGGAATGGCGGTGAGTCGTCTTCCTCGCGGTATTCCTGAATCAGCAGCGCATCTTGCGGCGCTGGTAAATCCACCACCACGGCGGCTACGCCAGCCGATTCATTGTTGCTGGAGTCCACCGCACGGATCAGGTAAGTGCCTTCCAGCAGTGGAACAATTTTGCGGGTGCTACTACCTGCAACCGCAGGAACAATATCAATCGCTCGACCCCATGTAGCATTAGCACCAATCTCTGCAGTGTAACGTATTCGGATTTGACCACCGATACGCACATCTAGATCGGTTGCTTGCGGCCAGTACAGCTCAGCGGTGCGCTCATCAATCGGCGCAATAAACAGATCCGGGATGGTCACGGGCGGCGCTGTCTTGCCCAGTGCATCAAATGTTGCGGTGGTCGTACCAGAGCGTTTGACGTTTGTGTTCAGGACGGAATATTCAGCCTGCAGTTCAAAGCTGTAACGCCCCACCTCGCTGTTAAGGATTTCATAGTCGGGCGACTTGGTAAAGATCGTTGTCCAGTTGCTGTTTTCAAAGCGGTAGCGGAACACAAATTGCGTGATGTTTTGCTGTGGCGCCCAGCTCACCAGCACCTTGGAGAGCACCTGACCGTTTGATTCGTACAGCAACTCGGACGCAATCAAACCTGTTGGCGTGGCTGGCGGTTCGTTTAGGTCGGTGATGTCCCGTGGTGCCAGCGGGGTGTCGCGTTCGATGTAGTCGTATTTGGTAAAGTCGTATTTGATGCCCGTGATGACGTACTGATCGCCGTCTTGCTCCTGCACCGAAATGACGCGGAACAGTTGCGAAGAAAGTGTTGTTACGCCAATAACCCACGGCGCACCAGCAGTCGGGATGGCGTTCAGCGCAGTCGGCAGCGTCACCAAGTTGCCGTTGATCGTGGCGTTTTCGATGCCTTGGTACGTGCTATCGGGCAGCATCACATTGAAACGGAAGCTGCTGGGCACAATGTCGGTGAACAACTGATCTGCCGAGCGATCTAGCGTGATGCTCTTGGCGCTTGCGGCACTGCTAACACGCCCACCACGCACACGACCTGCACGCACCGGATCCATCACCTGAATCACAGTTCCAGGGCGGACGTACTGACCGGCGGCAATACCCGTGGTGAATGTGACCACTTCGGTGGTGTTGGCTTCTTCGTACAGCATCCAGCGACCGACGCGCCGAGCTTGACCGCGACTGGTGCAGGCAAATGCCTCGATCTCAGTTTTGACCATCCCGTACTTATCAATTAGTACTGGATCTTCCACCACCTCATAGGCGTGGTCGCGGGCATCCATGTCGAAATACTTGACGCCAACAACGGTGTGGCGTGTTTTCAGGCTGCTGCCGCTGTAACTAAAACCTTCCTCCGTGACATTGGATTGGTTGAAGATGTAGCCGGGATCTGTGGGGCGATCTTGCGAAAACTCGACCATGCCCACGCTCCAGTACGGCATCGCACGGAACACTGAACACAGATCGTTGATGAGCTTGTACGCCTCCTCCTGCGTCTGGATATTGACGTTGCAGGCAAAGCGCGGCTCATTTCCGCCAGCTCCATCAGGCACCAGCGTGTTCGCGTAAGCCGAGGCGGCATAAAAGCTGCTGGTGTCTAGCTGGGTCTCCGTGACTTGCGTGCCGAATCCGTAGCGGCTATTTGTCAGCAGGTCGTAGAGGATCCATACCGGGCAGGTTGTCCATTTTTTAGTGGCGCTAAACGTGCCATCCCAGACGCCGGTATAAACCAAGAAGCCTTTGGCGGAATCAACTGTGGCATTGCTTGGTATTTTTACCTTTATGCCACGGATGCGATAGGTACGGGCGGGGATGTTACTGAACTGTTCTGAGTTGAACTCCAGACCAACAAGTGCGCTGTGCGGATAGACCGTTTTGGATTTAATGATTTTGGTAAAAGACGCCCAGAACAGGTTGGCGACCACCGTGTTTGACCCAACTAAACCGCTGTCCCATTCGCCATTTTTGGTGACGCGGATATTGATGGGACGGGCAGCATTTAGGATGTCAATCAAATAATCGCGTTGGTATAGGTTTGTGGTGTGACCCGCAACTTCATCCTTTTCGACAATCGTTTCGTAGGCGTTACTGGTGCCAACTTGAACCTCGATCTTGATAAATAATCTGGTGCCTTTTTCGCCTTCGCGTGGGTTAATCGATGACAAGCCGGGAATCGACATGGTGACCCGCACTTGGTCAATATTGGTGTCGGTAATGGTGCGGACTACGGGGATTGGTGTTTCTGCGGGATAGACCCAGCCGACACACTGCGCGTTGACGCTGACTTCAGTCTCGGTGTCATTGCTGAGTTCCTTCAGGTAGGTTTGCGTATTAGCGCCATTGCCGTCAACAGTGCCGTATCTAGGCGAGACGCTAACGCCTTTGAAGTTCATGTCTGGCCCTTGATAATCAGTGGCTGGACTTGCCGCAGGATTAACGAGTGGGGTGTTATCAAGGAAGATGTCTTTCAGTAGTGCGCGGTTGTATTCAGTTGTGCCACGGGTATACGCACGGGCAGACGGGAAGCCTTCAATTTCGCCTTCGCACAGCAGGTCAACAATCCTTGAAATTTGCTTGGATTGCAGGTTGTTATTTGGCGTCTGACCGACACCTGTGTCGCCTGTGTTTAGTGCTGCGCGGATGCCCATTTTTATCTCGTGGTTACATCAACGCCAGCAGATACGACGATACTGCCGACCAGCACTTCGCCATAAATAATCGGCACTGGTACGCCTTGCCTTGCCACGTTTTGAATACCACTGAAGCTGTATGACTTGCGCGGGTCAAAATCAGAATCGGTGCCGGTAGCAAGTTGCGTTGTTGGCGTCAACAACTGTGAGACACCAGTCAATGCAAGACTTATACCAATACCAGCAACAAACGGAACGGCTTTGGCACCGAGTGTGAATAATCCGCCAGCCAGGAAACCTGCTGGAGCAAACAAAATAGACGCTGCGATCAATCCAATTCCTGCTAACACCTGCCCAACACCTTGACCGGCGCCACTAATCACAGGCACAATCCGAATAGCCTCGTTGCTTGACGTGGGATAATGGATGTATTCCGGGTGGTCGCCAATCGGTAGTTGCAGACGCCCCACGCTGATCTTGTAGTCGTGCTCAGCCATGTGAGCTTGCAGACGCGGGAAATTAGCCAGCAGCAAACGCACAGCCTCGGCTGGTGTCTTAACCGCAAACTTGAAGCTGCGCTGACCCAGGAATTTCGCCAGTGGACCGTAGACCTTGACTATCCGCATCACTGGCACCTGCTGCGGTGGCGTAGGACGCGCTGCGTCTTTGTTTGATAGTAGCGGCCATATACGTCGCGGGAACTCAGCCGACCGATTGCGTGATGCAGCAGCATCTGATCGCCGACGTAGACGCCGACGTGGTTCGGTTTGGCTGAATCGACCGCCATCAGCAACGCATCGCCCACTTCCATTGTAAGAAACTCCACCTCCTGAAATCCAGCGTCCGCCCAGCAATCTTCAAACATCGGGCTGGCGTTAAACGCCGTCAGATCCTTGGGTCGATTCCAGTCCGGTAGCCTCAGCGCCCAGGTCTCGGCGTACCAATCACGCACCAGCGTCCAGCAATCTGCAGCGCCCCACACCCATTGCCGCCCCAGCAGTGGTGCCTTGTAGCCGCATGGTTGGCAGCCGCTCCATTCGCCGGTGACCGGATTAACGATGTGCCACGGCAAGCCGGACTTTTCGCACGCCTGGCGGTCAGCGTCACTGGGCTGGGCTGGTGTATGCGGGTGGCTGTGGACGATGGCAAGGATCTCGCCAGTGTCTTCCGCGTCGGCATAGTCATCCGGGTCAAGGATGAAAAAATCCTGCGGGTCACGCGCTAGGTTGCGGCATGACTTGTACAACTCCACGCCATCAACCACCATCAACAGACCGCAGGCTTCACGTGGAGCCTCTTGCTTAGCGTGCAAAATGGCGTCATCATGCCAGCTCATCAGTAGAAACCACCCAGACCGGGGAAGCCGCCAAACGGTAGTTCTGCTGTATTGCCGAAACGTGCCTTGCAGCTAGTCAGGCGTTTGCCGCATACGTCATCGGCTGGATCAACGGTACCAGTCGCCACGCGGGGTTCAAGGGTGTTCACATAATTGGATGCCCACAACGCCACGCCGCCACTGGTGCGATAAACCAAGTTGCCGTCATCCTGCATCGTCAGGACATTATTGGTGTAGCCACTGCCCGTGCGGACGCTGTAGACCGCTGCCACAGAGCTAAAGGTGCCTTGCGTGCCAGGTGTGACAACTGGATCACCGAAACGCCACGGGTTGCCGCTGGTTACTGTCACTTCTGCGTTGAAGTATTCGCCAACGCGCCACAAGCCGGTTGATGTGGTGATCGTGCCCTTTGCCATCGGCTTGAGGTTTGGATCGTTGTAGTCGTTGTCAATTACTGGGGCGCCTTGCGTCCAGGCATAGTTGACTGTCAGCCCGATTGCCGTAAAGGCGTCCTTGTATTGCTGCGATAACTCGAAAGACGTGGCGGTGTAGCTGATTGTGATCGTGCGGCTGCCAACGGTAAAAGCACGAGTTGCAGTACGGCTTTGTCCTGGGTAATCACCGGCATTGCCCAATACCTCATAGAAAAATGCGCCAGCACGGCCAGTGTTGACTGTGTTTTCCTGGCGCCAGTCGCGGTGGGTCAGGTTGGTTGGCGTGCCAAGGAGGTTAGTCTGTGTAGACCAAATGGCATTTGACGCCGCAATGCCGCCACTGTTGTACAGCACAAGGTTGCCATCAGCCTGATTAAGCAAGCGGTAAGACGGACTGCCGACTGTATTCAGCGCCCACCTTGCGGTGTTGTCTTTGGCGTAGGTGACAAAGTTGCCGTCCGATTGAATCAGGCTTCTGTACCAGCGGTTGCTGGAAGTCAGATATTGATCGACGAAGATGCTTTGTCCGACGCTCAGCGTTGCGGTGCCAGCCGGGAAACTTGGCGCCGGTTCTGTATTGATCGAAGAATCGTTTTCATCAAATACTGCATCGCTGGTGTACCCGCACTCCAAGCCGCGATATTGCCACTGGCACAGATTGGACATTGCCAAACGCTTGGGCGCACGCACGCCAGCCATATCGAACGAGGCGGCTAGTTCAAACTCAACAACATCACGGCTCTCGATTGTCTTGCGATCCACAAAATAAATTTCGCGTGGCATTTCCGCATTATCTGGCGTGCCGTATGGATTGGTATTGCTCGGGAAATTTTCTGGGTCGAGAAATCTACTCAGTGTGCGGATGCGGATGAACTTTGCACCAATCAAATCACTGTCGCCTGTTGCTGCATTGGCGTTCAGCAAAATGGCGGACATTGCGCCAGTGATGTTTGAGATGCGAACTTTGGGGCGGGGCAGTTGACCGCTGCCGCTATACTCAAAGCCTTCGGTTTCAATAGGAAATGGGAAATAGGTTTCGCCTTGCCATTTCACTTCACCGTAAGATGTTGTTCCGTTGACACCGTTATGAAAGCGGTACTTATACTTATCGTCCGAGCCGTGGATTGCGGTAACAAGATGCAGCTCAAATAGTTCGATGATTGCGTAAGGATTGGAGCTAATAAGCTCCTGAAACATCTCGCTCATGGTTCAAAAACCTGCACAAAAGTGGCAGTGATCGTAGCGCGATTCAGATACGGTATAGTCTTGTTCCACTGCCGGCAAATCCATGTAGCACTTGTTTCGCCGCCGGGAGGAGCCCAATAAAAACTTTCGGCGCCACCACGGGCATCTAGGAAGGTTTCGATGGTGTCGGCATTGGATTCAGAAATATTTTGCCAGGTCAAGTCCCAGGTTTTGGGATTGGTGTTTAGGCCGTAGCGAATTCTTTGGCTGTAGCCGTCGCCGTACTGGATCGACCGCACACGGGGCTGGCTGGTCTTCTGGGCGCCGTAAGACGGCAATATGGCTGGAAAGGTGGCCATTAGGTGAGCAAGCCTCCTGGGCGCTTCTGCTTGATTAATTCTGCCTGTACCGCAGCGCCAATGGCACGTCCCAGGGCAGCAGCATCTGGTTGGTTGCCTTGAACGCTGGAGCCGCTGGCGTCAACGTTGACGACGATGTTTGCACCACCCATGCCCATAGCATCGTTAGGGTAGATGCTGCCGGTGGAGCGAGGTACAAACATCTCGGGACCGCGTTCGCCGACGATGTAAGGACGTCCTGCGGATACAGGGCCTCCATCAGCGGCAAAACCGAACGGAACATTTATTCCGGGAA
>Ga0194115_10006273_pt1 | contig 12106 bp, 11 predicted proteins | sample TA2MahsurfametaG_3_FD_148656 | JGI IMG/M metagenome (GOLD analysis project Ga0194115, IMG submission 148656) | Freshwater microbial communities from Lake Tanganyika, Tanzania - TA2015002 Mahale S4 surface | ecosystem: Environmental > Aquatic > Freshwater > Lake | place: Tanzania: Lake... | reverse complement strand
CGTGGCAATAACCTCTCGTGAACAAACTCACATTAGCATTCGACACCAAGGCAATGAAGGCCACAATCACAAGGAAAAGTCTTTGAAGCATGATTGATTTCGATTGACAAAAAGATGATGGGCAATAGATGTAGGGAATCGTTTCGACGACCGAGACCTGAAACGGGATGATGGTAGTCCCCCAGGGAGAACGATGGGAGTGCCTTATTACTCACTGTCAGTCTGATGGCCCGTCGCCACAGAAGCTTCCGAAGTGATGGAGCGACAACCAAACGTTTTTTGACTGACGTTCGCACGATGATGAGGCATAGGTGGAACCGCGGGTGCCACGTGGAGCTTTTTCGCACTTTGGCTCGATCTGCAAACTCTGGTGGCTGTGCTGAAAAGAAATCAAGTTGACAGTTGACATCGAAGTTCGCGAACCATCTGGTTGCCCTACTTCCGAATTTTTTCCTTTCGCTTTTTTTTCTTCGTCGTCGTCGATGACTGTGATGGGGGCCCGCCCATGATCACGCAAGACAAGAAAAGGCAGGACTGTACAAGGAACACATTGTTCGTTGTTTCGTTTCTGGACTAGCTAGGGTTTTAGGAAAAGCTTTAAAGAAAATGATGCAGTACTTTGACACTTCCTCCTGGGGACCTGAATTCTTGGATCATGTTGCGGAGGGGATTGAACTGTCATTCTGGACTACCGTCCTAACGATTCTTTTGGAGATTTGGTCACTTGACACCGTAAAGAAGGTTTTGAAACAAAAGGGAGCTGGTCCACGGTTGTACGGTGCCGCAATCTTTTCGAATATACGAAATCATTTCCTAATCGGGACGCCTATCTACGTCATGGCGGTCGAACATTTGTGCAGACCGAGTCATGAAATGTTAGGGATTGGTGATCAGATTGCTTGTGTCGCTACGATTCTATTCGTCCATTCCCTTTGTTTCTATACAGTCCATCGCCTGTTTCATTCCAGTCCACAGCTATACCGTCATCACAAGTTTCATCATCGATTTAACATCCATGTTCCTCCCGTGGCAGCCAATGCTGTTTCCCCGGTAGAATACATTGTGGCCTATATCCTACCCTTTGTCATTGCCATGTTCTTTGTGGAGCCAGATACCATGTCCATTCGACTATCTGTTTCCATTGTATCTTTGACCAACATTTTGATTCATACCCCAAAGCTCGCTGAATTGTCTGAGAAGGTAGTTCCGGAATGGCTCGTGACAACGGACGACCATCTTGAACATCACCGCAAGCTGAACACAAAGTATGCGGCCCCGACCTTCAATATTGATTACTTCGTTTCCTTTATTGAGAAACCGCCCACCGAATCAAAGTGAGGCATTTTCCCATACCCTCGTCGAGAACCGCTCGTGTTCCCAGCGTTGAAGTCATTGGCCCCGACCGAACTACAGCTTTTCGTCGTGGTCATTTTTTCCTGTGATGATGTTGTTTTGATAGAGATAAAGTCTCATTTCTGAAAAGTGATTGCTACCTTCTTTGTCTCTTCATAGTAGTATAACGAGAAGTTGTAAGGCACTTCCTCGTCACCATGATAGAGCCATCATGTGCTGACTGTATCATGCCTTCAGAGACTGTTCCTCGGACAGCCATCATGTTGTTGTACAGAAGTAACTGTAGATCAGGTGGCTTTTGTCACACGTACCTATCTGTATGGTTATGTATTGTATCTCGGATGTATACCTTACTGGAATGCCGTACGGGATTGACACCGTACATTATGGCGTCAGAGCATCAGTGAACAAAATCGAACAGGTGAAGTGGCTTTCGTCTCTGACCGATCCATTGCGGGGTCAGTCAAACATCTGCAGAGTATCGCATTCTTCTGAAGTACATACTTTCTTTCATCGAATCACACCGCGTAAGGAAACAAGTTCACCAAAGTTATATACCTTTTGTGCATCTTGACTTTTGTGTTACTACTGTCATACAGAGATCATGGCGACAAACGATTTGCGACAAAGAGTAGTGACCCAACAGACCCTTTACAACAACAACAATACCGAAACGATGGTATCCACAGAACGTGAAACATTTCTTCCCCAGCATGGATCAGGATTATCGGCAAAGTCCATGATAGATAGCTGCCCCCAGCAGCATGGGGTTGTATTGAAGCTACATGTACCGTTGCTGTATAGTATCCTACCAGAATTCTTACAGAGAATCATTCTGTCTATTTCCTTCCTATCATTTCTGGGACCGACATGGAAACAAAGATATTTGATTGTATGTGGATCTTACCTATACAAGTTCAAAGATCAGGTATCAGAAGTTCCAAAGGGGTCTCCATTCGAGTTGGAGACGATTCGTGTCAGTTCCATCCCAAGTGAGAGTATCCGAATCCCTGAACTGGGGAATATCCCCCCGGGATTCCTTGCCGTCTTTACCATCTCGACATTCCGACGTCTTCAATACTATGCAGTGTCAGATGAGGAAGAAGCCAAATTGTGGATTCGAAGTATTAATGATGCCCGACACGAAACGATAACACGGAAAATGGGACATTCTGGTAGTATGCCATATCCGAGTACTTGGCGCTACTTTGACAGCCTTGGACAGGGACTATTGAAGAGTAAGGAACGTATCCGAGTAAAAATGGAAGAATACAATATGAGGGAGCTAGAAACCTCTACCTTTGTCACGGGTGGACCCGTCATGAGAGGTATGCAGTAAATCGCATCGCCGAGCGGTTTGGGACCTATCGACATAGTCGACGACCTTACTATGAAGTCTTTTCTTGCCACGAGTACATGATTTATTGATGGATTGAATCACATGAGAGTGCAGTGGTGTGTCGTAAGGTTCCACCTTGTGATGGTGTTGGCCCTCCTGTCCGGTCGACTGTGGTGTAAGTTGGATGACTTTCGAATGTGTGGATAGCCTTGCCTTTTTCGGTGCAGCCCATCGCCATCATCATTAGTGACCATATCAAGAAACTGCGCGGTTCTTCACGATCATCATAGTAGCAGCCTGTGTTCAATTCGATGGATAGATTCTACTTTACAGTTACTAGTAAACCACGATTCCCTACAGCGAGCAACACAAACCATGCTATGATACGCCAACCATGTACGCGTATATTCATTCATAGATAAGCATCATAGCTATATCGATATGTATATGCTCCGGTCACGCGTCTTTCCACGTTTCGGATGTGACATGTGCAGATAGGAGGGTTTGCAAGGCCAGGCAGCACCCTGTTCCGACGTCAGCAATTTTTAGTTCCTCTGCCTACGCAGAATCCTACGTCCAACAAGGTACTGTCCATGAGGGGTAGTACGTGTTCAATTTGATCCTTGGTTATTGCATTCATCTTACCCATCAAATTCGTCGACGTCGATGCAACGGGAGTATTACATCACCATTGCTCCAGGCTCCATCACCGCAGCAACCGATTCCCATCAGCATCCCCACACCATTGCTTGCCCGAAGCGTGCGCATTTTTCCATCGCTCATCTTGTTGATAAAACTTAACAACATGATCTTCCGACTGTCACTACTGGTGGCCGCCTTGAGCGCCATGGTCTCGACCACTGTTGCCTTTGGCCCTTCTCTTGGTGAGTGTAGAAAAAATGCGATTGTAAAGAATGTCGTCAATTGAGGACGATTGACCTTTTTCTAGGAGAGGTCGGTCCTTGATGAAATGCTGTATGATGAGAAAGGTGACTAACATACAAACTGCCTTACAGCCGTGGGACGAAGTAACTTTGCTGCACGATCGACTGCTAGTGGCCCTGTACAACAATCCTATTCTCAGAGCGAAACGACACTCTCTATGTCCGCCTCTCCTGACTTGAAGGGAAAAGTAGCCTTCATTGCTGGAGTTGCAGATTCGACTGGATATGGTTGGGCCATTGCGAAGGCTCTTGCCGATGCTGGTGCGACGATTATCGTTGGAACGTGGCCACCAGTTTTGAAGATTTTTGAAATGGGCCTCAAGAAGGGACAGTTCGAGGAGGATTCGACTCTTTCCGACGGATCGAAAATGACCATTGAAAAGGTGTACCCTTTGGATGCTGTATTCGATACTCCTGATGATGTTCCCGAAGACATCAAGTCAAACAAGCGTTATGCAGGACTTTCCGGATACACCATCTCAGAGGTTGCTGCCGCCATCGAGAAGGACTACGGAAAGATTGACATCCTTGTGCACTCCTTGGCCAACGGCCCCGAGGTGACGAAGCCTCTTCTTGAAACTAGCCGAAAGGGTTATTTGGCCGCCTCGTCTGCATCTGCTTACTCATTCGTCTCGCTTGTCCAGAAATTCGGTCCCATCATGAAGGAGGGCGGATCTGCTCTCTCCTTGTCGTACATTGCCTCCGAAAAGGTCATCCCAGGATATGGAGGAGGTATGTCCTCTGCCAAGGCGCAGCTTGAGAGTGACACCCGAACGCTTGCCTACGAGGCAGGTCGAAAATTCGGAGTCCGAATCAACACTGTTAGTGCCGGTCCTCTCAAGTCTCGAGCTGCATCCGCCATTGGAAAGGAGCCAGGCCAAAAGACCTTCATCGAATATGCCATTGACTACTCCAAGGCCAACGCTCCCTTGCCTCAAGATTTGTACAGCGACGACGTTGGAGCCGCTGGTCTTTTCTTGTGCTCGCCCATGGCTCGTACCATTACGGGTGTCACTCTGTACGTTGACAATGGTCTCCACGCTATGGGAATGGCCTTGGACAGCGCTGCCATGGCAGGTTCTCGCTAAAGTTTCTTCCTGAACTCAGATCGACTTGCTATATAATGCCACTCTACACACTAGATATGATGTTCGTTTATACTTTAGGCGTAGCCGCATCAACGAGAACTTTCTGTGGTATGCTTAGGATCGTGAGAACCTTGAAGACCACGTCTCGAAACTTAGAGTAGTACCCTTCTCGACCCCCAGTCTCAAGATATCCAAGGATTGCGGCCTTCAAGGTGATACTAGTGGTAGGAAGCCATCTTGCTTTTTCGTAATCCTTGAATAGTGTTTGAAGCTCCAACGGTTCGGGAGTACCGACCGCATTGTTGAAATCATAGATCTTCCCAGCTAGAGAAAATGAGTCTTGGATGGCTTGATTAGCCCCTTGACCGAGAAATGGTGGCATACTGTGAGCGGAATCACCGCACAGAACAGCTCTACAACCTTCTGTATCTGGGATTCCCTTACTCCAACCTCTAAATGAGAAGGGATTGTGAAAATAGATCCCCAGTTCGAAAAATCGATTAGAATTCTCAACGATAGGAATAATATCATCACCGGGGATATTGTTGGCTGATAGCTGTTCGATCATCCGCCGTCGTGATTCTTGCTTTGGCTTCTTGATATCTTGACTCCAGTCAGAGTTCTCGGATATGGCTGATGTACCAATAAGTCCTTTTCTCCTAAAGGGTCCATTATGGTTCGAATCCAAAGATGTCACGAAGATGCAATTACAGGGAGGACGATTCTTTCCATTACCGAATGTTCCCTTGAAGACGTAGGCTCCATCGGCGAAAACCTGCTTGATGGTTCGTGGATTTCGGTTCTGTATCTCACTGTTCTCTGCATTCGTCACAGCATAACCAGCACGAATCCCTGAGTATAAGGCAGCTGCATTCCCTTCCCGTTTCGAACTGTCTTCAGATATCCGATCTCTTTCGATGTATTCCTTGACAGCAGATTTGATACCGTCACATCCGACAATCAAGTCAAAAGGGCCGGATGTTGAACCATCCGTAAACTCACAAAATGCTGATCCCTCAGAACTAGTGATCCCACTAAGACTCTTCCCGAACAGCAATTGTATCGATTTCTCTTTTGGGAGTGTCTCGACTAGGACTTCCTGTAGGGCACCACGCATAATCGCATACCAGAGTGGTTTCCCATTGACGATGAGTTCGTCTTTCGTCGTCTCCGGTGCATCCCTAAAGATCGATCCGACATCAAAATCCCATAAGGTACTTTCTTCCCCATCATCCTTCCAGGATTTGCAACGTCCACTCAAGGTCCCGATTGGCACCGCAGCGTCTATGACAGCCTGTTGGACTATAGGATTGATCTTTCCTAGAACTGCCATTCCTCCATTGAGTTGTAATCCAGAACCTGCCTGATAGTCAAGTATTGCTCTTGAATCGAATATCGTCACCTCTAGATCTCGATTGATATCGTTGGATGATGACGATAAATTGGGTGAATTCTTTAGAGCATGAGCGAAAGATAAGCCAGAAATTCCAGCTCCAATGATTGCGACCTTTTGGATCGGCTTGATTCGTTTCGGAACGCCAAGCCCACCAATGGATAGAGACTCTGTCACGCCAAGGTCAAGGATCAAACGGGCAATCAGGGCAGGAACGAATATTCTCATTCTCATTCTCATCATCGGAGCCGTGAAGAGAGATCGGTATCTTCTTCAGACCAAAGAAGTACCGGCAGGAGATGACAGACACAGGAATCGTCTTTTGAAGTTTCCCGATATCCCACACACCGCAGGTCCTCGATGCCTCGATCAGACGAGGGGAACACGTACCTCATACATACGAGTGGTCGGCTTGATGACGGATCTATACCACAATTCTGAAAATTGAGTAACGGTCCATTACCGGTCAGCCGCCGGCGACGCGATGCGGGGCTTAATCCTTTTCCGGAACGATATCCATTCCCAAAAGCACGATCAACAATCACGAATTCATGCCCACTCCATGAAAACCGGAACGATATCCGTTCCAAAGCGGAAGGGTATCGGTTCCCAACCGGAACGATATCGGTTCCTAAGTGGAACGATATCGGTTCCTAAGCGGAACGATATCCATTCTCAAAGCGGAAAGGTGTCTAGTCCGCACCCATACAACTCGCAGCTTCTCAAAAACCAAGACACAAGAGGACACTCTAGCAGATTGTTGCCATAATCACAAGAACTTCCTTCAGTAAAACTGAAATCCTTCCATCTTCACAGATACTGAAACGCCTCTGAACGAATACACAAAATGAAACTCAACTTTGCTGTTGTCTTCTTGATCGCATCGCTTGCGAGTGGTGCGTCTGCCGCCAAGTACATTCGCCATGACATCAACGAGATGGAGGATTCTCGTCGTGTGGAAGCCGATACTAATAACGGTTACAGACAAGAACCAGAATATCCCACTAGAGGACAACCAGAATATCCCACTATGCGAGAACCAGAATATCCCACTAGGTTCGCTAGAACTCCCACGAAGACGATTCGGACCCCCCAATACATTCGCAGGCCTCAGGTGGCTTCTCCTCGTGCTGAAGACATGAACGATTATAGAAGCGAATACACCCGGGATGCCATCGAGGAGGATTATCTTTGTGCTGAGGAGAATTATCTTCGTGCCGAAGACATGAACGATTACAGAAGCAAGTACACTCGGGATGCCATCGAGGAGGATCTTCTTCGTGCCGAAGACATGAACGATTACAGAAGCAAGTACAATCGGGATGCCATCAAGATGGATTCTCTTCGCGCTGAAGACATGAACGATTACAGAAGCAAGTACAATCGGGATGCCATCAAGATGGATTCTCTTCGCGCAGAAGACATGAGCGACTACCGAAACAAAGACAGTCGGGATGCCATCAAGGATTATCTTCGTGCTCAAGAGGCTAGCCTCTACCAAAAACTTGAGGATGATATCGTGAAGGATTCTCTTCGTGCTGAAGACACTAGCGATTACCGAAGCAAATACATTCGGGATACCATCAAGTTGGATTCTCTTCGTACTGAAGACGCTACTGACTACACACGCAAATAAATTGGGGATGCCGTCAAGATGGATTCTCTTCGTGCTGAAGACACTAGCGATTACAGGATGGATTCCCTTGAAGACAGATCGTTTCCCACCATGAAGTGCCCTGCCATGACTACTCAGCTCAAAGTCGGTCTCAAAACGGATGGCTCGCCTAAACAGAACAGTATCCATCTGGATGATACGTACTTTGGTAATAGTATTTGGAACTACAATAGTTTCAAACCATTCACGAAATACAACTACCAGATTTGTCTCCCTGACGATGGTTGCGCCACGTTGCGCGTGGTCGATGTCCAGGGTGATGGTTTGGTGGGTGAAGGTGGTTGACCGTCGAGTACGGCTCCAAATTCTTGACTGACACTGCGAATATTGGATTTGGAATCGTTTACTCGCTCGGTAACACATGCCGTGATTGAAATGAGTGATACTCGTAAAAGAAATAGGATGCATTATAGTATTGTCAAAGTAACGGGGAGGGTGTCTTATGTATGTTGAGGCTGGGCTGGAACCAAGGAGGAAGAACAGAAATGTATCGTTTCAAAGGATGGACCGTTTCACAGCACGGAAGCTACTACCGTAGAATATTCCTGGCACTAGTGTCTATATTCGTGTCTTGGATCTGGAATCTGGAGCGATGCTTGTGTTGGATTGGTATGCAGCATGAATCGATTTTGCCCCCTCCCACCGGCCGGTCGTACCCAAGAATTGATGATTCGTAATGACGAATCCTTTTGGTATTCACAAAAGAGAAGAGAAGGACACCATTACAGTTACAAGATGGAAATTTTACTTCCGTAGGAACTCCTCCGAACCGAATCACAACTTGTATGATCAATTCCTGTGTCCGTCATGAAGCCAAACATTTCCTGTTCGCAGGCCAAAAAATGATCCAGTCGCATCAGTGCCTACTAACCCTTCGTAGGACAGCCTTGCACGACGAAAAAGAATGATTGATTTTCGTTTCAGCCAAGTCTTTCCATTGTCCGATCTCTTCCACTCCTTGTGATGCGGCTGCAGTCCTACTATCGCATCTTCTTGTCGTATGGTATCATCTGTCGCGATGTCACAGGGAAAGAACGGACATGCCGGCTCGTTCTAGTCCTCGAGTATCAATACATCGGTCAGAAAAATTCTTCTATAGTCCATTTATCGATACACGTCAGGTAAAAGTTCGATTGTATCCCATGAAGGAATATAGAATACTAGACTTGCCTTATCCATCGTCTTCTTCTCCGCAATATCATGATGGCGGTTCCCTAGATGACTGCTTCATCGTATTGTCATGGTGGAGGTTCTATAGATGACTGTGGCTGGGGTGTCGCATGTAGTTGCTCTCTCGGGTGATTTACGCGTGGCGTACGCAGTCATGATCCTCCGTCATCAGCGTCCACGGTTCTTTCACTTCCATGATGACAGCACAGTTCTTGGAAGAGGCGTTTCTGGTTTTGGACTACTGCTGATGACAATATGGTACCATTGTTTTCTTCTCCTCGAGACATAAAGTGGTGATGCAATAGACTATCACAAAAGGCAAAGGCATAGGGCCGCAGTGCATCTCGATAATCTTCCCTTTTTGCGGTCGTATTGTCTGTCCTCACTACTGGGATTTCTGGTATCAAAAAAACAAATGCCGAGTACAAGCCCTGAATGATAAGTAATAGATTCAAAATCTCTTCCGCCAGTTCACGTTTATGGGAACAAATTCCATCTGGTAGGTGGTTGATTATGATTTGAGCAATCTTTGATGAATCGTATAGGGCCATGATTAAAGAGTCGCCATGATCTCCGAACAAGCTTCCCAGTCGTCGGGGGTAATGGGTGATCATATCTTCTATGATACGTAAGGTCATTGGCAACATTTCGTTTTCGTGGGGTCTATCTGAGTGATGATCATCGAAGAATCCAAAGTTCCGCAATGTTTGACATAGGATAGTCAACAATACGTCCGTAGGTTGAGAAGGGTTCTCGATCTGACAAAAGAGCATCTTGTATCGTTCTTTGAGTTGATGGATTTCTGTAGTAGTAGTAGTAGTCGTCGTCGTCGTCGTGGTACTACGGGCTTCTCGAGGGCCTACTGCAGGCTGTTTCTTGTCAGTTTCGGTACCAACATCTGCTGGTACATCGTCGTTCTTGGCCATCATCCCACTGCTACTAGTAGCACCACCCCTTGGACAGTTCCAGCCGCCGTGTGGTGGAATATCCATTCGCTCTCACTCCTGTCAATAGCAGTAGTTGTTGAGGATGATAGTTTCGTACTAATACAAAAACATTTAGTTTCACACCTTAAGAAGAAAATGAAGCGACCCCATATCATCCGACGATCGGGGTTTCATTTCGGTTCGTGTGTATGGATGTGAAACCCGGTGGACAGTCTGAGAAAGAACACACCGTCGTAAAGATTCCTTCTCCAGTGCGATACTACGGAACCCCAACAATTTGGGACGAATTTTCCGGGGGATGGCAGTCTGCGTAGAAATTATACCACTTCCTACAGCCATGATTTCGTTCCATCTGACTGTATGATAAGTCGCGTGGGTCCATTTCGTATGTACGCTCATATCTACGATATATAGGCGTCTAGCAAGCGCAAAGTCAATGGTCGAAGGAGTCGTACTGCGACTGTTTTGTGTGGGAAGAGAAGTGAATTCGTGAAGCTCTGATCAAGCCTTTTGTTGTGGAACTCTTTGGAAACAGATGGATGACGGCTGCTCTCATTATCAGATAAGGTAGGCCTTCGGGACAAAATAGGAGTTTCCGACCCCATTAACAGTAAGGAAAAGCAGATCATTAATCGTAGGTGTTGAAAGAAGAATGAGCCAGGAAGAAGATTCGACGACCGTGAACGGAGGTGAGACCCTTGATGAAAAGTTTCGACGTGGACGTCGACTGGTCGAAGAATCGTCGAATGTCGAAGCAGTAGCTTTGTTGGAAACAGTCCAATTAGATATACAGGCACGTGGATTATTCAGTTCGAATGAAACAATGGATGATATTAGTACGAAATCATTACCATTCTTAGCGATTGATCATTTCCTTGCGTTGGCAATGGTAGGATTACCCGTCGATCCAAACAAGATGGTCGAACGGAAGGAAATCATTTTGAAGAGTATAGATTTATGGTCAAATTTTATGATGAAATTGGAACAATTGGAATTATTATCGAAAGATGAAGTGAAGGAATATAATGCATTGGTAGAAGATATGGGAGATGATTCGACGATGACGACTACAGGATTCCGATTACCACCCCCCACAAATCGTGATGCGAAGATTGCAAGATTCAAGGCCAAACAGGGATTAAAGAAGGATATGGAACGACTTGTAGCTCTTCGTGAACGTCGACAACGTTGTAATATCCCCATTGAAGAAGAAATGGATGGATATGATGATGAAGGATTAGAACGTAATCTTTATGTACAAGATTTATATCTACAAAAGGTAGAAGCCTTGGAACAATGGTCACAAACAAAACAGGAATTACCAATGATCCAAATGATGGTCGAACGGGGACAAGATACCAAACAGATCCAACGACATATAGAAAAGGATGGTGGTACATCGACATTCGATGAACGTCATCGAAGTCGTCCATTATCTACTACTAAGCCTATGGAGGTTACGAGGATTACAAAAGATAGTCATGGTCAATTACAGATTAAGAGAGAAGAGATCCGTTCGACTGTCTTCCGACCAGGATGGAATTTACCCACCATGTCATTAGAAGAACTTGGTGAACGTGAATATCAGGATGCAATGGAAAGAGATGCCCGACAAAAGGAGGCGGAAGCGAATCGGAAGAATGATCCAAGAAAGTATGAAGATTTAGTCCGAGATGGTCTGGAAGACGATCCAGATCTTGTCGATGCAAGTGCAAAATTAGACCGTGATTGGGATGATTTCAAAGATGCCAATCCACGAGGATGTGGAAACAAACATGCGAATCGAGGAGACAAAAACTTTTAGGACTCTCTAGCCTTATTTCCTGCTCTATTTCCTGCTTTTTTGCGTTAGAAGTCTTTTCTAGTAGCTGAACAGGAGGGCGCTCCTCCCAATCACGGTTTTCGTTTGACCAGGGTCATCTTCCCGCTAACGACTTCTTGCCACGAATCAAAATCGACTTCGTCAAAGCTAACGTTCGCCTCCACGAGATCTACCAGGTACTTTGACAGTCCGAGAAGTTCTGTATCTCGGCTGGCTTTACTCTTCTTGCGGTGATACGCCTTGATCTTCAGACCGCTGGTAAGATTCAGTGCAAAGTTTCGGGACAAGTCATCGATGTGTACTGTATTGTGACTACCCCACCTCGGAAATTTTGACCAAATGATCTGAAGAGGCTTGACATGATGCACCACCGAT
>Ga0194115_10006267_pt1 | contig 12111 bp, 10 predicted proteins | sample TA2MahsurfametaG_3_FD_148656 | JGI IMG/M metagenome (GOLD analysis project Ga0194115, IMG submission 148656) | Freshwater microbial communities from Lake Tanganyika, Tanzania - TA2015002 Mahale S4 surface | ecosystem: Environmental > Aquatic > Freshwater > Lake | place: Tanzania: Lake... | reverse complement strand
ACCGAACTATTATTACTTTCCTATGTATGCCGTGATCTTTCGCTCCATTAGAACTAATGAGCATAGCGAGCTCTATGAGAGCCACTCTCAAAATATGGCGGAGTTAGTAAAGGCCACCCCTGGCTATATCTCTCACTACAGCCATAGAGATCCAGTATCTAGATCTGGAGTAACAATCTCTTATTTTGAAAGCCTGGAAGCAATTAAAACTTGGCGAGAACACCCAGAGCATAAAGAGGTTCAAAGGCTAGGCAGAGAGCTCTTCTATAGCTGGTATGAGATCCAGGTAGTCAAAGTTGATAAGCAATATGAGTGGAGGTCGGGGGAGTAAGTAAGAGCTAGGGATTGATCTGCAGGATAAAGAAGCACCCGATGGAGCGCTTTTGTCTTTCAACCATCAAATTCATAAGATTCACCAGTTGCCTCAACAAGGAGCCTCATTGATAGATGTTAATTTAAGTAATTAAACAAATGATGAGTTCAACGACAAAGAAGCGCGCCTTGTTCTCTGTTTATGACAAGTCTGGCGCTGCTGAGTTAGCTCAAAAATTAACTGCAGTAGGTTATGAAATCATCGCAAGTGGTGGCACGGCTGAGATCTTAAGCAAGGCAGGAATTTCGGTAACGAGTGTGGAATCTGTCACCGGATCAGATGAAATTTTAGGCGGCCGAGTAAAAACTCTTCATCCCTTGATACATGGCGCCATCTTGGCTGATCTCTCAAAGCCTGATCATCTAGCAGATCTTTCAGCAAAAGGGATTACTTTGTCTAAATTCAAAGTGTTGGCTTATATATGTAGACTCGAGAGCAGGATTGTGTATTTCGTGGCTGACACAAGAGGGCTTTTATGCGCAGCGTCGTCCAAATCCCGAGAGTATCTTCACGTATTTTCTGCCAGTAATCTCTCATTATTGAGTCAAGCTTTAAAAGAAGGATAGAAGTGGAGAAGGTGTCCTACGATAAAGGTTCTGTGCAATCAATTTTTGAATTTGCGTTAAGGCTGACAGGTAAGACTCTTGCTGAGATGGTTTCATTACCCGAAGGAGTTACCAACAAAAGAAACCGAGGGGATTTAGGCACTTTAGTAGAGAAATACTATTTCGAACATCAACCACCTACAAACCTTGGACCAGACTTTCCAGATGCCAAATTAGAACTTAAAACGACTGGTCTTGTGCCCAACAAGCATGGTAAATGCAAAGCCAAGGAACGATTAGTTCTCACTATGATTAATTACGAGGTTATAGCTAAAGAGAAGTGGGAAGAGTCTTACTTTTTGAAGAAATGTAAATTAATGCTCATTCTCTTTTATCTTTATAAAAAAGAGCTCGCCGTTTATGATAGAAAATTTGTATTTAAACCTCTCATCTATCGAATGTCAGATGAGGATGCCATAGTTATTAAGCGAGATTGGGAAACAATCCGTCAGAAAGTACTAGACGGCAAGGCCCATGAACTATCCGAAGGTGACACTTTCTATCTTGGAGCTTGCCGTAAGGGCTCTGGTGGAGAGAATGAAACTCTCCAAAAACAACCTTTTTCAAAAGAGCTTGCCAAATCACGAGCCTTTTCTTTTAAGCAAGGATACGTAAACAGGCTAATTGATGGACATATTGATGGAGTGGCCACTCTTGGTATTACAAAGTCAATAACTTTTGAAGAGGCCACAGCCCTTCGCTTCAAACCGTTTATTGGCAAGACTGTTGAGGAAATCTCATCGGCTATGAGTTTTTATAAAAAGAGCTCCAACCAAAAAGCTTTCCATCGACTGCTGGCAGATCGAATTTTGGCAGCGGGTAGCCAGACTGTTATTGAAGTTGAGAAAGCTGGAATTGAGATTAAAACAATACGTCTAAAAGCAAACAGTCAACCGAGAGAGTCAATGTCTTTCCCGGGATTTAGAACCATTGAAATTATTGACCAAGAATGGGATGAGTCTAGTTTTGCAGAAAAACTTGAAAGAAAATTCCTTCTAGTGATTTTTCAAACACGAGAAGATGGTGTCGAAGTTTTACACAAGGTGGCTTATTGGAATATGCCATATCAAGACCGCATGGAAGCTAAACGAGTCTGGGAAGAAACTAAGAAACGCGCTGCGATAGATGCCAAGAATTTACCTAGGGCCACCGAGAGCCATGTTGCTCATGTCCGCCCAAAAGCAAGAGATGGTGAAGATAAAGAGCTAACTCCTCAGGGAGAAATGGTTGTTAAGAAATGCTTCTGGCTAAATAGTAGTTACATCGCTCAAGTCGTAGAAAGTCTCTAACTTTAGATTGTCTAACTAACTTTTTAACTTTAACTCCTTAGCAATAACTTTTCCTACCTCTTCAATTAAGCCAATTACCAAAGCATTACCCATAAAGAATGCTCTTTTGCCATCAGCTATCTGATTACCGTTGGCATCTAACTTTGTCCAATCATCTGGAAAGCCATTTAGTCGTTCTAACTCGATAGGCGTCAATCTTCGATATCCACCAGCTCTTGTTTTTAATATGTGCTTGAAGCGTGACGGAGTAGTTCCACCTTCGCCGGTCAGAATGGTTCTGCTTGGGTTACTTTCGAGATCTGGAAAGGCCATTGAACCCTCTGCATAATTGTATTTTGTGCCGCTTTCTTTATGCACCCTCTCAATGCTCTTTGCCCCTTTTAAGTACCTCCAAGCCTTTACCTGATTCTCTGGAATAAAAAAGGCATCATCAACTTCTGATTCTTTCTGAAGCACATCTCCAAGTGTGGCAAACTCTTTGTTTTTTGGCGCCGCATCAGTCTTTAGTGTGTAAGCAACTCCATTTACAAAAAGCCCTGAGTTCAAAAAGGGAGACTTTTCACTGGATTTCTTATTAAAGTATTTACTTACACGGCCCCAATCCTCTTCAATATCAACCTCAGTGCAATCTAGTTGAGTTGAAATCACTGGAAGAGCCCGAGCCAATATTCCACTCTTTGTTATGTAATCAAATGGTTTGATGGATTTACCTAGAGTTTTTCCTCTTCGTGCAACGATAAAAACTCTAATTCTTCGCTGCGGAAATCCATACTCAGCAGCATTAACCACGCGCCATTCAATAACATATCCAGCATCTGAGAGAGTTCTAAGCATTACTGCAAAATCACGGCCTCGTTGGCTAGAGGGAGATTTAAGAAGTCGATCTACATTTTCTAGAAATACAATCTTAGGTTTGTGCAATTCAACTAGCCTAAGAATTTCCCACCACAGCACGCCTTTCTTTCCTCTTAGACCTTTGGCACTTCTGAGAGTTTTTGCAACTGAGTAGTCCTGACATGGGAAGCCACCAACTAGAACCTCAAAACTTGTTGGAATCTTCTCAACCTTGGCGATATCTATTGAGCTATGACCATTTTCGCCAAAATTAGCCACATAGACACTTGAGGCATGTTGAATCTTTGTTGAAGGTTCCCATTGGTTTGAAAAGACTGTTTTGAGTCCAGCTCGAGCAAGGCCAATTCGAAAGCCACCAACTCCAGCAAAGAGCTCGGCGACGGTTCCCACGGGATTGACCGGTTCTTTATATTTCTTAGTTTTGAAACCCACAAATTTCCTCCAGGTCGAAGCATAGGAACAAGGTGTGACAAAGTGCGGGATCGGCGCGCTAATTCCATCGTGCAAAAGCTATTTTTGGGTTTAAGGACGTAGTGAATATCTAAAATATTTACAATTCTATGTTTTAACTAATTTTTAGTGACATGGGGCTTCTCTTTGTCAGACTCATCGTATAAGTTTGTCAAGCCCTAGAGTCAAAAACCTTAGCAAGGAGTAGAAGAGAAGAGTGGTTGAGTCTTTTAAAGATTTATCGTTAGACCTGAACTTTGATACAGGTGTCGAAGGTTCTGATGTCACAAAAAAGTTCTATGTTCCAGTTTTGCAGCGAGCCACCAGTTACGATCGAGTGGCCGGATACTTTTCCTCTGCTGCTTTGAGTAATGCAGCACGAGGAATTGCGGGACTAGTTCGCAATTCAGGACGAATGAGATTGATTACAAGTCATGCACTCCAAAAATATGATGTCGATGCCTTACAGAACTTTTTTTCTTCAGAAGAATTTGCTAAAAAGTTGAGTTTGGAATTTGAGACAAGCTATAACCGCCTTAAGGATTTAGGCGATGCAGTATCAAAAAACCACATTAGTGCTATGTGCTGGATGTTAAAAAACAATTTTTTGGACATAAGGGTCATTGTTCCAGTATCTGCAGAATTACAGAACTTAACTGCAGAAGAGTTAGAGAAGTTTCATCCTAAATTTGGTATTTTGGAAGATTCAGAACAGAACAGCATCGCTTTTGTTGGTTCAATAAACGAGACGGCTAGTGCATGGAGGAGGAATATAGAAAATTTTGAAGTATTCCAAAGTTGGCAGCCTGGATTTGATGCGCAAAGAATTGAAAGTAGAAAAAGGCGTTTTGCTGATTACTGGAGTGACAATATAGGAGTTAATTGGAAGACAATTTCACTACCAGATGCAGTCAAAATAAGATTGATTGAACAATATGCTCCAGATGACTTCCCCTATGACATGGACGAAGAACCCATACCTTCGCCTAGCTCAGGTTTAAGAAATTACCAGAAAAGTGCTATGCAAGCATGGATTGATGCAGGAAGACGTGGACTCTTTGAAATGGCGACGGCCACGGGTAAAACTCGCACCGCAAAGGCCTGCATTGAATCCACGATGGAATTAGGAGGACTTCTAACTTTAGTTGTTGCTCCATACAGCCATATAGCAACTCAATGGGGTTCTGAATTAAAGAAGCATGATCCGTATTCAGTTAGTTCATCATGGAGAAAAGACATACCAGAGTTAGCTCTTGAGTCTGAGCGAGGTTGGAGGGAAAATCTGACCATTATTGCTGTACAAAATACAGCCGCAAGTAGTGAATTTGTTCAATTAATGGAAGAAATTATGAAACACTTCTCAAACTTTCTTATTGTTGCAGACGAAGTTCACTGGCTTGGAGCGAGGTCATACCAGCCGGCAATGATGAAATCAGCTAATTTTAGACTTGGGTTAAGTGCGACCCCAAGCCGATACTTTGATGAAGAGGGAACTGAAGAGATATTTGATTACTTTGGCCAAATAGTTTTTGAGTTTCCTTTACGAGAAGCGTTAAAGGTCAGAGATGAAAAAGGTAATCGGATTTTGTGCGACTACGAATATCATCCAAGCTTTGTCGATTTATCTGCTGAAGAACTTGAGAGCTACCGAGAATTGACAAAAATTATAAATGCAATGGTACATTCCAAGAATGCAGAGGAACTTAAGAAGAAGATTAACGATTTAAGAATCGAACGAGCAAAGATTGTCAAAAGTGCAGTCAGTAAAATACCTGAGCTTAGAAGACTTATACAATTGATGAATAAGCCAATTAAGCACATGTTGATTTATTGTGCAGATGAATCTCAGCTGGATGCAGCTCTGGAAATTCTTAATGAATTTAGCCTTTCGGTTCAGAAAATAACTGGTCAGGAAGGTTCGGCACCACAGCCTATGTACGGCGGTCTTTCTGAGAGACAACACCTAATAAAAACCTTTGCTGACGGCAAACTAGATGTTCTCTTAGCGATTCGTTGCCTTGATGAGGGAGTTGATATCCCCGAGGCAAAAACCTCAATAATTCTCGCTAGCAGTGGAAATACTAAGGAATTTATCCAAAGACGTGGAAGATTAATGAGGCCATATCCGGGGAAAGTCTTAGCCAATATCTATGATCTTTGTGTCTTGCCAGAAGATCCAGCACATCGAATTTCAGGAATTTGGGAGAATGAGAAATCGAGGATTTTGGAATATTCAGAAGATGCACTGAACTTTGATACCATAAAGAGTCTAATTGCGAGGATGTGATTAAATTACTTTGTGACTGATGATATTGAGCTTGTAAGGAATTTTGTTAAAGAGTCTGATTTCTCAGATGAAATAAAGGATGCTTTGCTGCGTGCTTTAATGTTAGAGAAACTAAATAAACCTGAAACAGAATTCGATCGCCTTGTCAAGGAAATTTCTGATAGGCGCACAGATGAAAATTAGTAACGTCGAGATTAAAAACTTTGGTATTTTGCACGATATAGAAATTAACTTTGAGGCAGACAAAAAAAACATTGTATTTTTAAATGCATCAAATGGAGGAGGAAAAACTACATTTCAGTCTGCCTTGGCATGGTGCATTTATGGTGTAAAACCGGATGAAGAAAAGTTCTTATCTAGTTATGAATTAAAGAAGATAAAAATTGGCGAGGTTGTAAAAGTTTCGACAAAAATTGTTTTAGACCCTGATCAAGATGGAAGAATTTCTATAATCGAACGAGCTCAGAACTTTGAAAAAGTTGGAAACTCAGAGGCAAAATTAATTGGAAACGAAACATTAAATGTGCTTCAACGCAATCGAGGTCCAGGCGCTTTGACTGAACCACATCCTGCTCCAGCAGCTTGGCTTAAAAAATTCTTTCCTCCGCGGCTTCAAGGTTTCTTTTTGTTCGATGGTGAGCAAATGACAAAATTTTGGGAACAGAATGTGAAGCTTGATATAGAGAGCGCAGTAAAAGAAATTGCTCGCGTAGACTTGTTTGATTCGATAAAAAAGAAAATGAAAGAACTCGAACAGACCAAGTTTAAGAAAATTTCAAAAAAAGGCGGCGGAAAGGCAGAATTGCTTGAGCAGCAAAGGCAAGAAGAAGTTAAGCTTCTTGAGATTGAAGAGGCAGAGCGAAAACAAACAAAGGAATCTTTGAATCAATTGAGAGAAGGATTTAAGAACCTTTCGCGTTTTATGGGAGAGACTCAAAATCATAAAGATGATGCACGAGAGTTAAAGAGTCTAGAAGGGCAGGAAATTCGTCTACGTGACGATATCGATAGGCTAAAGCGTGAAATAGATTTTCTTGTCTTTTCTTCGGGAGTTGTTGCCTCCCTGGCATTGAAAGCCCCTGAACTATTCACACAAGTCGCAAAGGCTCAACAAGAAGATTGGCTCCCTCCTCCTTTTGAACCTGAACGCGTGCGCTCCTTACTACAAAACAAGGAGTGCATATGTGGAAATTCGGTTCACTCTGGATCAAGTGAAGAAAAAAAATTACATAATCTTATTGAAAGATTCCAGATTGCAAGTATTGCAGGTAAAGAGCTAGACGAAACACACAAACAGATTTTGATACTAATAAACACACTTAAGTCTGATTCACGTATTATAAAAGAAAAGACAGATCATGTAAAAAGCCTGTTGGATAATCAGAGAACAGTACGAGATAAGCAAAGCGAAATACTAGAACGATTAAAGGGAATAAATGCCAACGAGGTAGACGTTATTGCCCGAAATTACGAAGATACACATCGCAAGATTCTTGACTTGGAAATAACTGAAAAAGCCTTAGGCGAAAGTGTAAATAAGCGATTAGCGAGAATTGAAAGTTTAGATGCCTCAATTAAAGATGCAACAAAAAATGATAAGGAGGCAATTCAACTTGGTAAAGAAGTTCAGGTATGTAAAGAGATAGCTACTGCAGCTGAGAAAATCTATGAGAGCGCAATCGAACAGGTGCGAAGTAAGTTGGAAAAGGCTGTGTCGCAAAACTTTGATAAGGTAAAATTAGGAGGGTTTCAAACAGTTATAACTGATGACTTTGAAGTTTTAACGCTTAAAGATGGTAGAAAGACTTCTCTCTCTGAGGGAGAGAAAATGCTCAAAGGATATATATTCTCAATTGCATTAAGAGATGTAATCAATCTAAATTTGCCTCTGGTGGTAGACACGCCCTTTGGAAAACTAGGAGCTGGTTTTCGCAAGATGGTGGCAGAAGAGCTTGCAATTTTAATGTCTGGCAAAGATGATAAAAACGACCGTCAACTAATTTTCTCCATGCATGATTTGGAGTACACGCCCTTGGAGCGCCGATACTTCGAACAAGCCAAGCCAAAGGAAATGTTCTTGGCAAACGATCCCAAGGCGCCAGCAGAAAAGTCTATTTTGGGTGAAGGCATAGATCCTTCGTGGTACTTAGAAGGTCATTGGAGGGAGTTTGCAAATGCAAAGAAAACAAAGTAATAAAGAAGAGGTCGATAGGACTGGGGTATCAGGAGCCCTAAAACGTACCCGAAGAGTCGCAATGACTTGGAACCAAGAACTTAAGGATTCCGCTTTGCCAGATTTAAAGGCACATGTAGATGCAATTAATGGTGCAGGTGTCTCAAGCAAACAACTGTTTTTCTTATGTATGGGAATGGGGATACAAAGAGACTTTATGGGAGAAGTTCCTCCAAGAAAATCTGATTCTGTTCGCTTGGAGTACTTGGATGAAAAGGACTTTGCTTTACTTAAGACTGTAGCACTAGCGTACAAAAAAGACTTCAGCATTTTATTGGATGAAGATGCGGCTTACGACATCGCTGAACAATTCGCATCCGGTGGGCTTCAAATATTTGCGGATGAAATGAAGAGTCAGCTTAACTTTCCTGTTTGGTTGATAAGCCAACTTTCAGGAAACTTAGAAGAATTTTTGAGGCAAAATTAAGATGTTAAGTGTTACTTAAAGGTGAACTTACTAACGAGTTATTTCATTATGAACCTATGATTTCTCGTACTTATACTAGGGTCTGCTTAGTCCTTTTTTCTAAGTAATGAATTGTGAAATGATTTCTTACGCAAAGTGCAAAGGCAATTGGTAATTCAATGTCACCAAGAGTATTCCCACCGAAGCCTAACTTTCGGAATTCATCGGAGAAAGAGGTCTTCAATTCTGTAATTCAGGGATTGAGCGATAGGGATGTGGTCTTCTGCAATCTTGAACTAAGCACTCAGGATCGTGGTGAAATCGAGATTGACCTCGTCATACTCCTTGCTGATAGAGGCTGCATGATTGTTGAAACAAAAGGTGGTCACATCACTTATGACGGCCAAAATTGGGTTCAATCTGATGCGAAGGGTGCCAGAAACATAGATCCAGCTCAACAGGCTCGTAAAAACATGTTCTCGTTTAAAGACTACATACGAAATCGCTGGTCGCAAGGAAATTTAAAGACTGATTGGATCGTTGCTTTCCCTGGTAATCGAATTCCAGATGTCAATGACAGAAATTTGCCTCGCTCAAAAATTGTGGATAAACAAGATCTACCGCACATTATGTCAACAATAAAGAGTAATTTAGATTCTCAAATAGCTCCAGCGCCTACCTCGGCTCTTTGGGTGGATGTTGCAGTTACCCATTTGACTTCACTTTCAGCCTCAGATGCCGACAGAGAGAGTGTTTTAGGTGGAACACTGGATTACATAAAGACTCTTACGCATGAGAGAGCACAGTTATTGGCGCAGATTTCAGAAAATGACCGCTATTACGTTCGTGGACCTGCTGGTTCTGGAAAGACATGGATTGCTTTTGAGCAAGCTAAGCGCTGGTCCAAAGAAGAATTAAAGGTGGGAATTGTCGCCTTCAATAGAGGTATCACCACCTACATGCAAAATAAAGTGCTAGAACTAGATGAGGCTGATAGACCGGCATGGGTTGGGACCTTCCATAATTTTGCAAATTACTTAGGAAGTACGGCTGGCTCACCTGGAAATTACGATGAAGAAAACGATGTCTATGCGGCACCACTAATTGCTGCAGCTGAGAAGTTAGAGTTTGAAAAGAAATTTGATGCCTTTGTGGTTGATGAAGCTCAGGACTTTATGGCCTCTTGGTGGAAAGCACTTGACTTAAGCTTAAGAGAACCTGGAAAAGGAAAAATGGCTCTCTTCGGAGATGATCAGCAAAAGATTTTTGGTATTAGGAAAGGTCCTGAAGGATTCTTTGCTCGGATTAGTTTAGACGACAATATTCGCAATTCTCGCCAGATTGGCGAGCTAGCCAGTGGATTTACGACCAGAGGAATCACAGTTCGTGGCCCAAACTCATTTGCTATTGAGTTTATTGAATGTGATGAAAGTGAAGTAATTAGTAATGCAGATGACGTAGTTGAGCGGCTAACAGATAAAGAGATCTGGCAACCAGGTGAAATAGCTCTTCTGACTACCAAAGAGCGTCACCCAGTACATGCAGCCTTCACGACAAAACAGAGAGATGCTTATTGGCAGGAGTTTTGGACAGGGGAGAGCGTATTTTATGGAACGGTTGGGGGATTTAAAGGGCTTGAGCGACCGGTGGTAGTTCTAGCAATAAATGGCTTCCACAACTCAGAAGACTTTGAAGACTTTCTTTATGTTGGACTTACGCGAGCAAGGGATAAACTTATTGTGGTTGCTTCCAGTGAAGTCTGTACCAAAATTAAACACAAGTAAATTTGATATCTATTTTTAGATTGGATTTAGATTTAACAACCGTCTAAAAAGTTTACTAATCTCCTACATTAAAATTGTCGGTTGTGCCTGATCGTGGCCAGGAGTTGGATTTATTGATTCTTATGACTACAAATTGAGCCAGAAGATTGCTACGGTTTGCGTGTGAAATTCATGACTGGGTGGACTTGGTACTGCGATAACCATGACAGTTTTGGGTTGGGCGACTCTGAATTAGAGGTTCAACATGTTGCAAACGCTCACGCCAATTTCTATCTGAACTCGTCCGACCCATGTCGTTTATACATAAAAAACCAAGGAGACCCTCCTGCTAGTCAATCATTAACACTGCCAGTAAATCCCAAGACTCCTAAACCCTCAAATTACATGGCTCGCGTAAAAGAAAATTTTGCGCGTGCTTGGCAAAGATGGGATGAGAGCGAGGACATACAACTGCGTGAGAACTTTAATCATAGAAAAGACTTGAAGGAACTAACAATTCTTCATCAGCGCGCTGAGGGAGGCATTATTGCTCGACTCAAAAAACTCGGATTACTTGATATCGATATTGAAGTTCAACAAGCATCAAAACTACTTGCCAATAGTCACGAAAAATTAATCAAGGCCAAGACTTATCAAGGAAACCTGAGAGTATTACAACAAGATGCCTCACCACCTCGCGTTGATAGGGGAAAAGATTCCTTCGCTGAATATGGAATGGTCAATCCACCACCAGTGCCACATCCAGACCTAAAGCACACAAGCATCTTTGTTTGCTCAATTTGCCAACAGCCAGTAATAGGAAATAGCTGTCACTGTCGTGGAGATTAATCTGAGTTGAAAAAATTATTTTAGGTAAAAACTCAAGATGTCAGTGCTCCGCTATACCCTGGGTATAGAAGATAAGGAGCTATATAGTTGAAAACCTGCCCCACCTGTAACTCAAGCAAGGGCTTAAGAAAGATTGTCTATGGACTTCCTTCATCAGATCTTGATGAGAGTATCTATGTTTCAGGTGGCTGTTGCATCAGTGAATATGACCCAACTATTAAATGTATTGAGTGTGGCTGGCTAGGTGCTTATAGATCATTTCTAGTCCCAGGCTTGATGGTCTCAAGACTCTTTGAAGGTCAAGACACTTATTGGATCACAGTAGATATAGATGGCAAATGGCTTGGTGGCCTCTATCGCTATCTCCATCAAGAAGGCTCGATCCTTGAACAGTATTGGGATAGAAAAGAAGGCTCTTGGAGTCACACAATCCGTCTAAGCAAGATGATTTCAGGAGGTGATGGCTCAGCAGAGAGAATCACAGAAATTAAGGCAAGGCAACTACTGCCAGAAGCCTTCAAAAATAGATTGGAGAGCAGATGAGTGTAGGAATCGAACCTACGACCCGGTGATTAAGAGTTAGAGGACAGTGACAATCTGAGCTTGTTTAAAGAAATAATAGACGGGGTTTCGACCTTTTCCAAGGGGAAAATAGGTCAACCTTCCTGACATTACTGCTTCTACTGATGACCGTACTGCTGACAATTGCCAAACCTTCCTGACAATACCTTTAACCTTCCTGATTTTTTACCCCCAGGAGGACAGATCTCTATAATGGAGTCACTGCTTAAATACTGATGAACTTTATGCAGCTTCGCATAGAATTTAGAGTTAGCAGAAGATCTCTTTCCAGCACAACCAAACCACTGATGTCAGCGAATCTCACTCGCATTCACGCTAATGCCAGAGGTGCCCATATATCTTCTTGATGAACCGTTATCAGCACAGGATGATGAAAATGCTGAGATAGTAAGCAGATACATTGTTAAGGTTGTTAGTTG
>Ga0194115_10006266_pt1 | contig 12112 bp, 12 predicted proteins | sample TA2MahsurfametaG_3_FD_148656 | JGI IMG/M metagenome (GOLD analysis project Ga0194115, IMG submission 148656) | Freshwater microbial communities from Lake Tanganyika, Tanzania - TA2015002 Mahale S4 surface | ecosystem: Environmental > Aquatic > Freshwater > Lake | place: Tanzania: Lake... | reverse complement strand
AACTGTTGCTTCCTGGTCATCGAGAGCCTTGGCATTGTCAAGCATGCTTCGATCATCGAAAGATCATGTATCCATCGAACCATGGAGTCGATTTTTCCGTCCGATGTCGTCGTCATCATCATCATCGTCCTCTCGCGATGTCGTGGTGGAGAAGACCAATAATGATACGACGAATACTACCAAACAACGAAAACGACGTCGAGCGGGGAATCGTTTACCATCCATGGTAACAGACAATATTCCATCCTATAAGGAATTTGTTCATCGATTTACGGTGTTATCGTTATATCGAAGTTATATGAAAGAAATTCGAAGTCTTCCTCATAATCAAGATGATTTGAAAGGTCAAGTCCAACATGAATTTAAAGCAAATCGTACCATTACGGATCCATTCAATGTCCAACGTGCCTTGACGGAGGGAAAACGTCGTTTAAGGGAACTACAAGAATTGACCGGGAGTAATAACAAATATGAAGGTGAATCATGGTTGAATACACCCGATCAAGAAGATCCTCGTGGACGTGTCGGAACAGGATGGCCATGGGAACGTTCCTGAAAAAAATGAAGAGATATTTTCCCATCACCTCTCTGTGGTCACCCCGGTTCTTCATACAAAACAAAGCAGTATCTTGTCATGACGTTAGCAGATGAAAATCTTTTCGTACTGAGACTGGACAAACCATCGTGACCCCATAGAAGCCATGTGACTGTAGAAGACCTCTACTAGCGACCTTTTTAGGAGAGACATCAGAGACGAAGAACAAACAGCGTTGGATTGGGATGCAAAAAAAAGCAAAAGGGTAGTCTTCTACACGATAAGGTATCATAGAACTGTACTTTGTTTGGTCACCCCCAAACACGCTCGCTACAAGTTGGCCACTAAGGTAACATAGAGCTCACACGATACGACAACGGGGGCTGTAAGGAAGGAAGGTACCCACCACATCTAGCTTACACGTGGAATACAGTTTATGTGCACATCGATCTTGTCTGAATCGTGATTCGTTATTGGCCGCGAGGCGGAGAATCGAGGGCGCAGTCGAAATCTGTCGTTCCGACGTCGTAGGGTCATCGATTCGACAACGTCTTTGGAGCTTTTTTCCGGTGAATTTGAACTGTGACGATTTTTGTGGAGTATCCGAAACGGTCTCGACCATGATTGACAGTGAGTGCTTGACATGCTGTCTTCGAAATCATCAAGCTCTCGTTTTCAACATACACACACGGTTGTCTTACGTTGAGCGAGCATTGCTTCTCCATAAGGATAGGGAGAGAGTTAGAGAGAGAGAGAGAGGGAGAAAAAAGATGGTCGCTCCTGCCAAACAACGAAATAGAGATGTGATGCAAGAATCTAGTTCTCCAGCGGAAGTGTTACGGCGTATGCACTACCTAACAGGGATGGCCGCCACGGGTGGGTTTTTGTTCGGGTATGACACAGGTGTCGTCAGTGGTGCCTTGTTGCCATTACGGCGGGCATTTCATTTGACCTCTTCTCAACAGGAGATTATTGTCAGTATAACAGTCTTTTCGGCGTTCGTTAGCTCACTATTGGCGGGGTCACTGAATCAACACCTTGGGCGTCGAACATGTATCTTATTCTCAGCGGCGATTTTCACCGTCGGAGCCCTCCTTCTTGGGGCGGCATGGAATTACAATACTCTTTTGGTAGGACGACTGATTCTAGGCATCGGTATCGGCATTGCAAGCCTAACGACACCTGTATACATTGCCGAAGTCGCACTGCCTAATTTGAGAGGTCAATTGGTGACTGTCAACACCCTCATGATCACATTGGGACAATTCGTTGCGGGTATGGTCGATGGATTCTTCTTCATGTACTGGCCAGAAACAGGTTGGCGTTGGATGTTGGGTCTGGCAGCAGTCCCGTCGATCATTATGGGAATCGGCTTTTGCAATCTTCCCGAAAGTCCTCGATGGTTGGCTAGCAAGGGAAGAACGGAAGAAGCTATGAGAGTCTTGAGGGGTCTCCGAGAAACAAAGAATGAGGCAGAACAAGAGCTTGAAGAGATTATGCAGTCTGCGAATGGTAGTAGTATGAATTTGGAAGGCCTAGACTCTCATATTCCTCTTCGCCAAAAGGAAGAGTCTCCACCTCGAGCATCCTCAGGTCCACATAGAGGTCAGCAACCCTCGTATCGGGCTGACCCATTCTTGCGTCAAATTAAGGAAATGGTAACACATGCACCCACTCGCCGTGCCTTGATACTGGGCTGCGGCCTTATGGCGATCCAACAGTTCTCAGGTGTTAACACAATAATGTACTATGCCGCCACAATTTATGAAATGACAGGATTCGATGAATTGAAGGCAGTATGGTTAAGCGGATTTACAGCACTCGCACAGGTGATCGGGATCGGGACGAGTATATTCCTCGTGGATCGCGTGGGACGTAGGACATTGGTACTATGGTCGTTGGCATGTGTCACTATTTCGTTGGTAGGTTTGTCTGGATCCTTTTACCTTGCACGACGATCGTCGGGTAAGGTCATTCTCTCCAATGAGGCATGTCAAGAACAACCTGCCACCATATGGAGTGGATTTACTGCCTACTGTTACGACTGTGTCAGTATTCCGCAGTGTGGATACAATTGTCAGGGAGAGTGTATCGAGGGTGATGGGAGTGGGCCTTTTGATACTCTCCAAGAGGAAGTATGTCCCGACGAATATAGCAAGGAATGGTCGTACGACGCCTGCCCAAATCCCTACGGATTAGTATCTGTCTTCTTCATGGTAATGTACCTTTTGGCCTTTGGAATTGGAATGGGTGGCATGCCCTGGACGATTAATGCTGAGATCTACCCACTCCGATTTCGGTCCATGGCAGTGAGTCTATCTACTGCTACAAATTGGATTGGGAACCTCGTTGTCAGCGCGACGTTTTTGTCCTTGAGCAGTCCCGCTGTGTTGACAGCCTATGGTGCCTTTGGACTATATGGATTGGTTGCTCTGTTTGGATTCGGTTGGCTATTTGTGTCACTTCCCGAGACCAAAGGTTTGTCGTTGGAAGAAATCGAACTACTCTTCCGACGTTCTAGTGATAGGGGTTACTATGCAACCATGGAATCGCGCCAAGCCGATCATAGCAACCACCGTCACGACGATGAAGCTCAATCGCTGATCGCAGTCCAGGAAATGCCGGCGATCTATGGTGGTGGATAGTCTTGAAATAGAGGCAAGAAAAGAACGGGGACACGAGAAAAGTGTGTTGTTTATCCTTTGGTTTCGGTCCAGACTCGGACTACTTTGCCACGAAGATCATCGTTCGTTAAAGCCTCGACAGCCGCTCGTGCAGCATCGCGGCGGTTGATTTTTTGTCGCCCTCGCTTTTTTGGAGCATCAGATCCCACGGGAGAGGGAGCTGAACTGTCATCCATCTGGATATCAAGACCTTCCCCTACGAAATTGTCGTCGTATCGTCCCATTTGAAGGATCGAATAGGAGAGGCTAGGGAACTCCTTTTTGAGGATATCTTCTCCCTCTCGCTTTAATCCATTAAAGGTACCAAGTGGCGTTTCGAAATCCTCAAATGCATCTGGATCTGTCGATACTAAGATTACATTAAGGGCACGTGGGATAGTATCTAGTTCGGTCGTACTGCCCTGGTAGGCTTGTCGCCGTTGTTTCTCTTGTCGTTGTGTTTTCAATCCACCCAACAAGTTTCGTAGTCCTTCAATTTCGACACGTCCCTTGGTCGGTGCTGCAATTGCTCGGAATAGAAACGCAACGTTCAATCCTGAAATCGCACGTGGTTGATTCCCATTGAAGTCTGTCGCACACCAAATGACGGAATCAACCCCTTCACAAATCGTCATACATTGGACGGGATCCAAAAGTTCACATTCGACCAACCGTAAATTCCCCAGATTATAATCCTTCATATAATCAGCATATTCAAAGGTAGCCGTCCGATCTTCTGCACTCCATGCGGCACCAATGCTTCCCACTCCATCTTCTGCCCCCACCTCATAACTTAATCGGCCATATCCACGTGAGGTTGGAGAGTCTTCCCCAATATAATGACAACAGGCGACAACTTCCGTTTGAGGATGTGTTCGTAATAAATAACGACATACCATACTCCCCAATCGACCATTCGCACCGACGACTAAGACTCGTTTCTTCCGAAGAGACATCGGTAATTCCTGTTTCTGTCGTTGTGGTAGTGGTATACTTGATTTTGGATCATTGTCATCATTTAAATTTTGTTTTCGTCGAAGTTCACGTTGGTCTCCTAACGTAGCTTCCATATCACGAATTTGTTGACGTAATTCTTCTGCCTTCTTCCGCAAGGCTTCGGCTTCAGTATCAGGATTGTTTGGAGTTGGGTCGTCACCGTTGTTACCATCCTCATTTACTACCATAAAACAAGACGTAATCATTAATCCTGTAGATTTGGAGATTCCTGTAGAACTGACTTTCCGTTGTAAGTGAAATGGGTGATGACTCATTTTCGGGTCAGTCTTACAAGACAAAGTGGTGCGTGGTACATTGCTATTGAACCCCAAGACTGTGGAAGGATTGACCGAAAGGACAAGCCCGAGAAAGATTCCTATCAGAGTGGTCATCCTTATGTAGAGAGTGTTTTCTTTGACTCGGACTAGGTTGAATAAAGTGTGTAATCAAGTTGTTGGGAGTTATCGTTGTCCACCAACAGTCTTTGTCTCTGTCGATGCTGGGACTCGTAGATTTGAAGATGAAGAAACCGCACAAAGCAAACAAGAAGATCGGTCTCGTCATGATGACGTCACATGAATGGACGTGGTCGCCGTTCGCGAGTCCAGCTGTCCGCTGTCCAGTAGGTAACCTGCTAGGGTACGGTAGTAAGGTATGGTAGAATGATATACCTTTCAATAGTCGTGCAACTCCCAAGTCCTAATTTTCAGCCTATCATACTGCCAAGACACCATTCTTACGCTTTGATGTTTGTTGTTGTCTACAAACTGTCGTTCACGATGGATAAACCAGCCACCAGGTCGATCCTAGAGTACTGTACCGTGGCTAGAGTTCGTCGAAGAAAGGGCTTGAATGCGATGCGCGATAACATACGTAGTTGCAGGTGTATCTACTAGTAATACATATATACGCCTATATTCATGACGATCGACATTTTTCACAAGACTCACCGTCCCAACGGTTTCTCCGACTTGGACTACACGACTGTCGCGAGAAAGACGCCAGAAGTCCGTAAAATGTAAAGAGTAGCCATTTCGACATGATCTCTGGCCATCGCTTGCAGGGGTAGGACTCGTACGTTGTTACTTTCACCTGACCAAATTCACCCTAGTAAATTTGGCAAACACAAGCCTCTCTCTCCCTCTACGCTCTGCCCGAGCCTCATCTAATCGATAATTCACGTACACACATACTACGAACAGATATGGCTTCGAATAGAGTTCGACGAAAACCAAAAAACAATGACTCATCACAGAAACAACAGAAACAACAGGAGCAAAAGGGAGATACGATAGAAATAGACTCGAAAAAAACTCATGTCCGATATCGTCAATGGCTTCATGACCGTATCTATGGAGTTCCCCGACCAGTGGAAGGAAAATATGATAGTCCCGATCCCTATCCACCCTCCGTCGTTTGTCTACCATCGTCGTTGGTATGGCGTTGTCCCTATCTGTTGGAAGAAAATGGGATTTGTACCTGGTTCGGAGGTCGGGGATATTGTCACTATCCCTGGTCCCGTATCCCGATCATGAAATATTGCTTCTTCCTGAACATTATATGTCTCTTCACAGGAATCTTGGCATGTCAGGGTATCTCCGATTCCTCCCTTGATTTGATTGATCGTGGAGCAATGGCGAAAATTATTTTAAAGCCGACACCCGATTTCTTTACAGAATTTGATGTTGAAATCTATATTGGATTATCTGCAGCAGCTACAAAGAATCCGTCGGCTGTAGGTGGTGATGTCATCCCCTTTGATCAATTCTGTAAAGTCATCGAAGCTGGTCGAACGACAACGACGACACCCAATACCAATACGACAATACCGAATACCAACATGACGATACCGAATACGAATGTGACGATGGTGAATACGACGACTACCACAAGCAGTAGCAACAACACTACGGCTGGTAGTCGTACAGGCCGTGGATTTGAAACCCTCCTTCAAAATCCGGTGGAGACCAACTGTCAAAAATGTGAGACTGTCCGACCTCAGATGGTCAGTGGATTATTAGTCGCTGTCGTCTTTTTAATTCCCTCCATGTTGGCCCAATGTACTCGGTTGTATGAAACGACGGATCTTAACTGTTGTAAATGTTGGGCGATATGGATGGAACTCATTTCGTTGGCTGGCTTCGTCTTGACATGGGTCCAATTCTATTATGGATGTTTCAAACCTAGCTTTATAATATCCGACACAGTGGGATATACTCGAGATGGATACGTCTCAGAACCAGATTCTCTAGAGGAAGCTGTTATCGTATCGCTTCAATGGAGTGTGGGGAATGCGATGATCTTTCTCTTTACTGCCTTTGGACTAAAGTTCATTTCCTTAGTCTGTCACATATGCTTACCGACTCCGACACTGACACGGAATTCCTATGAACAAAAACTATACGAATCTAAAACGACATGGTCATCCACTGACGACGATCCAGAAGGTGGTGGTGGTGATGATGGTGCTGGAAGGGACAAGAGTTTTAGTGAAGGCGATGACGAAGACGGTGAACTGTATGAATATTATGATGATGACGATGATGACAACAACCGTGAGTTGAATGACGAACAGTCTTACCTTTCCCATGATGTATCAAAGGGGGGTCGGTAATCAACCCACGAAAGGATGTGATCAAGTATGCACACCATCAGCTTTGGATTCTGCATGACCCGAAGACATTCTTCGTCTTCATGAGAAGCTTTATCCGCCGGAGGGATGGCCATGAAGTTCCGACGGTGTCACATATCCTTGAAGGGGTCTGTACGAAATGAAATGCCCCCGTGGATTGTGTACGAAGACAGAGAGAACGTTCCTGAGGGACGGAGAGAGGCGAAGGATCCAGTCAGATATTGGTGGGTGACGGGAAAGATGGTTTTTTGGGGACATTTTTCGTGATGATTTCTCCTCCGGACTTGTTTGGAGTATCGAGTAGTGATTCCCCTCGGCATGCAATATCAATCTAAGGAGAGGACAACCGAACCACGTCTAGCGAGCGACGAAGATTCGTAAGGTGCATGCCGTATTCACCTGTGATGATTCTTTCTAGAAAGTCAAGAGGCAAAATGATGTCATTACGAACTGAGGGGGGGAGGCGTTATCATCCGAAATCATATGCTAGATTGTTCATGGTCGAATCGATTTTGCTAGTTACTGAGAAACAGAAACGTGCCTTTTTCAATGACAAATGTATACGCGATTCTACACTCGCCCAAATTCGTTGACTCGGGAAAAAATTACTCGTGTTGCATTTCCGACAATTGATAGTTCGGTTTTCTTCATCATGTGGGTCGAAGCTCATCATCCCTTCTCGATCTTTGAATTCATCTGGTAAAAAAAGCGCTGTTTTTGCTGTTTCGTACAAGCTGAAACAGTCGACTGAACCACGATGAGAATCTTTGCTACGCATACTTGAGCCGAAAAAAAGCGCTGTTTTTGCTGTTTCGTACAAGCTGAAACAGTCGACTGAACCACGATGAGAATCTTTGCTACTAGCGCTCACTGTCAACTACTATTTACGTACTGGTAAAATAGATACTGCGAATACTGACCAGGTACTGTTTGGCGTTGAGATTCCTTCCAGAATCCAAAGAATATATCAGTGTCATGCTTTGTGTCACGCCATTAATAGGAAGTTCGGGCGTTTTAAGGTGAGATTTCCTCCTCCCGATGTTGATATCAAACGAGGAAAGTCATTTTTCCGGAGTCTTCTTAGTTAATTGTTGTGGACTTAAAGAGGTAGATTTTTCGTCCGGCGAGAAAATCCGCGTCGCGCTTTGTTCGAATAGACGAGCTAGAGTTCGGAATGATGCGTCATATGGCTCGGTACGGAAGATCTTTCTTTCATGTCGCATCACGATTAATGATATTCCCGAGTAACGGCTTACGTTAGTACCCAGTTGCCGAGTTGCACGGAGACGACCCAATTATAAATTTCGGAGAATACTTTCCTGTCGGTCATAGAACGCACTGAAGGTGTGAAAAGCCTGAATTACATTAGGGTTCTCGTATCAAGCAAATCAAGATCGACGCTGTTTGTCCAAAAAAATAGTGACATACACCACGAGATAGGAAAGATGAAGGAGCTTCCCAAGACTGTGGATAAGGATATATCTGAAGGTTCTGATTATGACAGTTTCTTTGTAGAGGACGCACCCTCCACAATGTTCACCAGGTCCTCTCTTTCCGAAGGCGCCAGTTGCGATGATGCTGAGGCTGAGAACCGATACTTTGGTCATGATGAAAACCGCAAAGTGCGCAAACTCAAGATCGTTGTCACGCTTGTACTTTTCCTTTTTACCTCGGCGGTTTGTGTGGCTAGCTTCTTTCTCACCACCCAGGGCCAACAAGCTGAGTTTGGGGCATCGTAAGTGTCAACGGGTGAACCCATCACAACGATGACCGCCAGTAAATTCACGTTGCTTCTCCTTCTTCGTACTTGTAGATTTTCTGGATCGGCCCTTAGAGTCGTCAAGTTGTTTGAGGATATCTTACAGCAGAGAATCGCCTCCATTGCGGCTCTTGGTGTGACCATTACGGCGTCTGCTATGGAGACAAATAGTACTTGGCCTTTCGTTACGGTCAACAGGTTTCAAGAACGATCGGCCTCCGCCCGAGCACTCTCAGCGGCAGTCACTCTACAGCTCATACCAATCATCACTGATGAGACTCGTGCAGGGTGGGAAAGGTACGCCATGGAAAACGACCAATGGGTTGTTGAAGGTAAAGAGTTTCAGATGAAGAACGGTCTCGGGCAGAACGAAGGGGGAACCATCAACGTTACGGTGACACCTATTCCACCGATACTTGCGCTTGTCGAAGGCCTCGGGCCGACTATGGATCCTGGGGTAAGAATAAACAAGTGACTCCACGAAGGCTTGAAGCAAGGGATGCCCCTGCATGCTCACAAAAATCTTTGTCATTCCATTGCCATTCGAAGCCAGGACCATACTACCCTACTTGGCAGAAGTCTCCCATCCTGCCGCCGCCATGGGATGTCGTGAACGTCAATCTCGGTTCAGTACCTGATTTGAGGCGTTATTTGGATCTAGCCGCATCTACTGGACAGGTCGCCATGGGTGGCCTCGATTCGGGTTCGCCAGGCGATATTACATCTCACGATAGAAAAACAGCCATATACGCAGTTATGTCAAGTTTTGAGGCCGGCAGACCCGTAAACTATACCGGTGAACCCTTCTCGAATGTATTCATACCCGTCATGGACTCATTCGAAGACGAAAGGAAGACAGCAGCTATTCTGTACGCAACGATTCGATGGTCAAGCTACTTCGAAGGGATCTACAATAGTGCCGATCAGCCTGTCGATGTTGTCCTGTCCAACACATGTGATGGAGCCTTCACCTATCAGATTCGCGGAGACCAGGTGATCTTCATGGGAGAGGGAAACCGCGCAGATCGCAAATATCAACACATGATGATGTCTGCCAAGTTCGACGAAGACAAGTTTGAAATTGAACCCAAGACCATCAAGTTAACTCTGAATCAAGGCTCCTGCCCGTACACGCTCAGCATATATCCCACAAAGGAAGGCGAAGAATACACAAAGGACGATTCGTCTTTGTAATGACCGCGGTCGTATTTTTCTTCTATGACGTCATGGTGGAGAAACGACAGAAGGTGATATTGACTACGGCTGAACGGTCGACCGCGATCGTATCTTCGATTTTCCCAAAGAAAGTTCGCCACCAGATGATGCAAGTCCCCGTTCAAGGCAACGCTACGAAGCTCCGATCACTCGTCAACGCAAGCAAGGATCAACAACACGAGGAAGATAGCGATACTGATCACACCAGTCAACCCATCGCAGATCTGTTTCTTCACTGCACTGGTGAGTACATATAGAGCATTCGAGGCGATGACAAACGGCTTGTGAGCCCTCCCCCTCTGTCAGTACGCGACGACTATGCCCTAACTCATTCCTTTGGATATCTCGTTTCAGTGATGTTTGCGGATGTAGAGAACTTCACTGCGTGGTCTTCCGTAAGAGAGCCCTCTCAAGTCTTCAAACTCCTGGAGACCATTTACGCCGCATTTGATCGTGTAGCCTTGCGTCGAGGAATCTTCAAGGTCGAGACGGTGGGAGACTGCTACGTCGCTGTATGCGGACTTCCAGATCCGCGGAAGGATCACGCTGTAACGATGGCACGATTCGCTCGAGACTGTGTAGAGGAGCATATTCTCGCAGTCAACCGGTTGGAAAGTACCTTGGGACCCGACACTGGCGACCTTCGTATTCGGTTAGGGTTGCATAGTGGCCCTGTCACGGCCGGGGTACTCCGCGGGGAACGGTCTCGATTTCAACTATTTGGTGATACAGTCAATACAGCCGCTCGAATGGAGGCTTCCAGTGAAGGCAATCGTATCCATGTAACAGATTCTACTGCTCGGTTGATCAGCGAAGCGGGGCACGGACGTTGGATCGAACGTCGTGAAGGCACAGTGAACCTCAAAGGGAAGGGTGCTCTGCAGACATACTGGCTCCTCGATTTCAAGAAAGAGATATCTGAGAGTCGAGGAAGACCTGGTCTAGGGTCTTGGAGTTATCACAGAAGCGAGAGGGCTCTAGATGTTCAAGGGATTCAAGCTCAAGACTCGAGAAAGCGACGTCTCATCTCTTGGAACGCTGAATCGCTGCTTCGCGTCATCAAGCCAATTGTTGCCCGCAGGGATGCTAGTAGCGGCTCACTCCTGGCACCAGGTTGGAAATCCAAAGGGACGAATCCGTTGGATGAAGTTGTTGAAATCATCGGACTTCTAAGCAAGGCCGAGAATGGACCGCGAAAGGATCCCAACACTATCGTTCTCGATCCTGAGATTGAATGCTTGATGAAGGAATATGTATCCTTCCTGGCCGACATGTACCCTGACAACCCCTTTCACAATTTCGAACACGCGTCGCATGTCACCATGGGTGTCACGAAGTTGCTTTCCCGGATCGTGTCTCCTTCGGATATGGACTTCACCGACGACGCGCAAGCCAGTGCCCAACTTCATGATCACACATATGGCATTACTTCGGATCCGTTGACACACTTTGCCTGTGTCTTGTCGGCCTTGATTCATGATGTCGACCATCCTGGTGTATCCAATACCACGTTAGCCGCGGAAGGGAACAAACTGATGAATACGTATGGGAGTAAGTCCCTTGCAGAGCAGAACTCCGTCGATCTAGCATGGGATCTGTTAATGACGGATCGATATCGACCGTTGGTGACCGTCTTGTGTCGAGACAATACAGAGTTGTCCCGCCTGCGTCAGCTTGTGGTGAATAGTGTCATGGCCACGGATATTATGGATCCTGACCTGAAGAAGTTACGCAACGGTCGTTGGGATAAGGCATTCAACAACACAAATGTAGAAAATCAAGACACGTCTCACGAAGCCATCAATCGGAAGGCGACGATTGTCATTGAGCATTTGATCCAGGCGTCAGATGTGTCACATACAATGCAGCACTGGAATGTGTACAAGAAGTGGAATGCGCGGTTGTTCAAGGAGATGTACAAAGCGTATATCGACGGGAGAGAAGGAGTGAAGGATCCATCGATATTCTGGACGAAGGGTGAGATTGGATTTTTTGACCATTACATCATTTCTCTGGCGAAGAAGTTGAAGGAATGTGGAGTTTTTGGCGTCTCCATCGATGAGTACCTTGAGTATGCAATGAGCAATCGTTATGAATGGGAGGAGAAAGGAGAAATGATTGTGCAGGAATTGATAGCGGAGGCCCGTGAAGAATTCGGAGTCGACTGTGGAATTGAGTCTCATCACTCGTAGCGAAAATATTGGCTGGCTTACCTATAGCGAAAGTAATGAATCGTCTTGATAGCGCAACGGGATACAGAACACTTTTTTTTCTGTATCCTTCTATACGAGCCGCCGGGCATAGTTCTATCT
>Ga0194115_10006265_pt1 | contig 12113 bp, 6 predicted proteins | sample TA2MahsurfametaG_3_FD_148656 | JGI IMG/M metagenome (GOLD analysis project Ga0194115, IMG submission 148656) | Freshwater microbial communities from Lake Tanganyika, Tanzania - TA2015002 Mahale S4 surface | ecosystem: Environmental > Aquatic > Freshwater > Lake | place: Tanzania: Lake Tanganyika... | reverse complement strand
AGTAAATAGCGTGTCATATGTATGTCCCAGGGCGATACCGGCGGATCCGTTGAAAAAGGAAACTTAGGGAACCCAAACTCGCTCAAGTTTTTGCCGAAACGTACAAGCGGGTTTTGTGAGATGATAATGGGTATGTTGTGTACCGTTTCGTCCAGTCTTGGGAAGTGGATAGAACGAATAAAGAATGTAAAACAACAAACTCAATGGGTTTGATCTCGAATCCACAATCAACTGCCGAAACCACGGCAAAGAGTTGCTTCCTAAGCTGACAAGACTCCATCGTGCTCCGCTGTCTGCATCGTGGGTCCAGACTTACCGCAACGAACCGGCTAGGCTCGGTACACTATAACACGGCGACATGCTAGCACGTGCTCTATCTAGAACTAAATCATGAGTTATGTAGCACTTGTATCGGGGTTTCCTTAGGGGGAATCTTCGTATCAGCAAGAAATGGAAAAATCGTAGCGCCTTATCTAATGAGTATCTAGGCTCATGCGGCGCTAATGGGGTCTTCTATCGGCGAACTTCGTATCGGGCTGTTCAACATGTCATGTGGTGTACTACTCAATGTAGGACCACCATCTCCAATCATCATGGAAGGTGAAGCCGAAGAAGAAATCGAGTGCGGTGGATGTGCCGGTTCGCCTACGACAATGTCGTCGTCCATATACGGTTCCGATGCATAGGATTCCGGAAACCCCTGAATACGTAGATTCAGTCGTCGAAGTGTCATAAACTCGTCCATTTCTACCTGTATGGCAGCACACCTCATTTCAGGAAGTGGCTCGCCAGGCCGCCGTGTCAACTTGGGTTGGTACGGACAAACATGGCCCTTCTTTGGTACTCCACACTGTAGGATCAGAATGTTTTTCAAAAAAGTGAGCGTGAATTTGAAAAGAACCGAACACAAAACATCCCAGAAATCAAGACGTACTCTTCCACATTTGTAGCTCCCTCTACCCTTATCCTTGGAGCTGCCATTCCCCTCAGCCATCGAACTTGATTCATCGTCCATCCCAGGACCCACTCCACGGCTATGGTACATTTCCATGTCTGGACTCTCGACTGGCTGACAAATCATCCCTTGAGAAGAAGGAGGGCCAGGGGGGAATCCAGGCATCATCTCGGGTGTCCCCCGTGGGGGTCTTTGTGCCGATCTTGCCGGCGAGGTCCCATACATGCTAGGCGGAGGGGGGCCTCCATACCCCGATGGATGATGCATAGGAGGAGGGCTACTCCCTTGCCAACCTGGCGGTGGAGGTCCATTTCCCCAGTGAGACTGCGGCGGCCAGGGTCCCCCTGGACCCCATCCACCCTGATATCCAGGAGGGGGTGGACCGTCCGGTGGTCCAGTATCAGGAGTCTGTGACGCAGGCCTTGTTCCATGCCCCCCTGGTGGTGCTCCCGGTTTGGAAGGTCGCTGTCCACTGGCAGGCCCCCTCATCTGTGGTGGCGCACCGCGAGGATAACTAGAACTATACCCAGGTCTGTCAGGAGTCGGAGCAGGACCGCCCTGCTGTGGATAAACGGCACCGGAAGGCGGGGAACTATGGGACCATGAGTGTGGCGGTGGAGGTCCCCCGTATTGAGCATGTTGCCACGGCATGTATCCACCGGAACGTGGTCCCATGGGAGGTCCACCCGGTCCAGGTCCGTATGGAGGTTGGTGAAATCTTGCTGGAGGATAACCGTGGTAACCATCAGGAGGACCACCCATTGGGCCACCTTCAGGCTTATGGCGCTTCGTTGTACGTTCCATTGGTGTTCCTGTTGCCATTTTGTGTTCCAACTAATTATCCGCCTTCCGAACGATAATCTCCACTCCACACGAAAGCCACAAGGGACTCGTAATTCTTATTCGATGTGTTTACGTGTGACTGCCAGGGATTCAAATTGTCGCAGGTCGACGAAAATCAATTGATACTACTCCACTAATGATACTCCAACAGCACAACAACAAGCGTGTGGGGAGACACCACCGGCGAATCTGAAGCAGGAGCGTGGATAAAGGACGTTAGCCAATCCAACGTTTGGAGTTCGATGATGCTGAGACCGCATGAGTTCGTCCTGAATGAGTGCCGAGCCCCAACGGACAACCACACGGACCGTTGACTATGAGTATTTAATAGTCGATCGAGCTAGCTCGCGAATGGCTAATGATATTAAACAGAATGGTATAATGTATATATATAAAGGCCCCTTTCTAGGAATCGCTTATCGCCACTCCAGTGTGATGCCTCCTTTCTGAAGATTTGTGGAATGGGACCCGAGAAACGAAATTAGCTCTCGTATTGCGCTTAAAGTGTAGAGAAAAAATTAGCAGAGAGGACACAGGCAACATCGTAGCAGCTATGGCAAGTGAGCCGACGAGGTTTGAGAGGCCTCTAAGCTATGGAGATGATTTTTCAGTGTTGTCAAATCGCTCGTCGGGAAGTCGATACAGTCAATACAGAGTCCCAAATGGCAGTCGTATGAATGGAAGGGTTAGACCTGTTTCCCGCTCTCGTGACATCGTGCAAGAGGTCTACGACAAAATGGGAGTGAACTACGTCCGTGGTCAACCCACATCGTTCGAATCACTGATCGGGGGCAACAATGATCAAACACAACAAAGTGGCACGAGAGAAACACAAGGTCGACCAACCACTCCTCGTAGCATTTTTCGGAATCTTGATCCTACCAGTAGCACAGATGAAAACAAGAAGACTCCACCTACCCCACGTCCGTCGCGAGGACGCCTCACACAACGATGGCCTATTATGAGCACGGAAGAAGCGACTGAAACGAAAGCAACATCAGTATCGGTTTCCGATATGAAGAGTCTTTTCGATCGGACTAGTACGCCCACGCCCCTGCCTACGAAGAACAGTCTCATTGAGAAGCGTGACATTGATGATGCTAGAGCGGTATTCACTCAGCAGGATGAGGAACGTGATACTCGTTCCGTCATTTCCTCCTCGAAGTCTGTGAAGGAACGGATCACCATGTACAGAGCCAGTACTGGTGGACAACGTGTCCAACTATACGGCATTAATGTCAAGAAACACCCCTCAAAGATCAACATTTACGATAGTTCTGCAGATGCTCCCCAGAAGGCGACAGAGGGCGCCGTGGAAGTAGAGCGTGATAGTCTGGTCGGTGGAATGAAGAATGACAGCCAATCAGTCTCACGCCTATCTGTGGGGGATGCATGGATGTCGGCCATCCATAGGTCGACAATTCCAAGTTCGGGGAATACCGTTTCAGGTGGGACCGTCGTAAAGAAGATCCCTGTAGTGGAATTTCCGCATGGTGATGGGGAAGGTGATGATGATTGTTCGGCGGCTTCGTCCGTATCTGGGGAAGATTTCCTTTCGGCTTCACACAAGCGACGAGCTAGATCAATCTCTGATCGGGTCAATAGTGAATACATTGAAAAGATGGTAGAACATCAAATTCAGGTCCAGATTTCCGTCCTGAATAGGAAGTTTGAGAATGAGATTCGTCGTATTGAGAATCGGATTGATAGAGAATGCAAGGCACGGATGGAAGCGCTGGACAAACGAAATCAAGAATTGATGGGCCTCCTAAAGCAGCACGGTGTCTTTGAAATGTAAGGGCGAGAGAGAGAGAGACTGGGCGCTGGAAGGGGGGAAACAGGAAGGTTCGAGCGCCCCCCACCTTGTGGGGCCATGCGAGTCGCGAAAAATAGCGAACAACGATGGAGTGAAATCGTTGAGTAGAAAACAGGTGACTATGGGAACGATATCAAGATGGAAGTGGGCTTATGCCGTTCTAGATTTGAAATCATAGAAAAGTAAAGTCAGGCCCAGAAAAAAAGAAATGAAATTTCATATTCGTACTACTGGTCGGGGTGGGTGGATGACTAAGATTTACGTGCACGCTTTTTCCCAGATGAATCGGTTTTGGAATCGGATTTTGAATCTTGTGATGTCGCCACTGTTCCAGGAGGGATGACTGCCTTTGTGGTTGTCGACGTTGACGTCGTCGTCGTGGACGTCTTGGGAGTGTCGGCAGAAGTTGTAGTAGTAGTAGTAGTCGCCGCAGCAGTTGTAGTAGCAGGCGAAGGCCCCCCTCCTGCCACTGGAGGAGGAGCCTTGACTACTGGAACGGTAGTAGTAGTTGATGACTTGGGTGGGCTTGGCGTTGTCCCTTCGCCGCCAGTTGCTGGAGGATTTGAATTCTTTGCTGCTGCTGCAGCTGCTGTCGTCTCCTTTCCATCCGACTTTCGTTTTCTCTTGGTGGTTGTCTTTTTCTCACCATCCTTTGTTTCATCACCACCCTTTGCCTTCGTCCCCCCAGGAGTTGACTTGGCCTTTCCGATACCAGTCGTACTACTACTCGTTGTGGCTGTTGTTGTTGTTGCTGCTGCTGTTGCTGCTGCCGTTGTCGTCGTCGCCGTTGTTGTTGATGATTTGGCACTCTTCTTCGGTACTGAAGCAGGCGCTGGGGCAGGTGGTGGAGGAGGTGGTGTAATTCCCAAAAGTTCTTCTTCATCTAGGACGGTCCCACCAGCACCAGCACCACCGACACCTAGTTTGGACAGTTTGACACGCTTCGTTTGGAGTGTACCCTCCTTCTGTAATACCATCTTTTGTAATGTGATCAATGTTAGTATATCCTTCCGGACAGCATCATATAAATCACAAACTTGTTTGGTCGGTAAGGGTCGCGTAGGAATTTTCAATTCCGTCAAAACTTGTTGCATCCGGACTAATAATGTCTTGTTAATCCCCGAACTTCCACCTGCTGCGGGGGGGATGAAACGACCAGATTGTAGGTAGGGATTCTGTGCCATGGGTTGTGGTGCTGTAGAAGAAAAGCTTTGTTCTAATAATTCTGGATTGTCCACAATGGTCGATCCTGGTATAGGAGTAACGGATCGGGATGTTAGTCGTCCCGCAGCGGCGGCCGACGTCGATGACGATATTCCACCACTTGTCGCAATCCGATTCCCCGCAGCCGCAAGGACATGACCACCCAATTTCTTTAATTTCCGTAATTGTGCATCGATGTCACGTAATTCCCTTCGGAGATCCATTTCTTCCTGTTCTTCCTCCTTACTTCGTCTCCACATCCGATCAATCTGCATCGTCCGTTCCCGCTCGGATAGGGCATCGAACGACTTATTCGTCGACCCCGTCCCTAAATTTGGAATGAGTGGTTGGGCTGTAGGTGCTGCTGTTGCTAATGCTCTAGCAGCGGCAGTCTCTAATAGATTCTGATCTACCTTTTCGGGAGTGTTTTGTACATTCGGATCATATTGTGCATTCGTCAACGTTTGGACCTCGACGACTGCTTCCTGTCGGATCCGTGCTTGTGCCAACGTCGCTGCGACGCTGTAATATCGTTCCTGTAGGTCTGTAACTCTTCGTAGTGGCGTCGTCGTCGACATATTTTCATGTTGTTCTGATGATGATGAATCATAGAATTCGATCCACCGATCATGAATGACAGGCCAACGTAATTCATAGATCCGACAAAGATCTAACAATTTATCTGTTTCACTCTTCGTCCAACCATCATTCTTCAACAAAACTTCATAGTCATCATCCGTATAGGAAACTGGATCGAGATGGATATCAAATTTCGCATATGGATAATCAGTGTATTCCACGTTAGCACGAACCCAATGAGAAAATAAGGCCCCATCGGTTCGTGAGGAAGAGCAAAAGGGGGCCCAAGTCCATGGCCGTGCTGGTTTACTGCTGGATATCATTTTATTCCCCACCTTGACCGTGATATCGTCCTTACTACTAGTGCCCTTATTCGTCGAAGCAGAAGTAAAGGTCGGGACAATCGGTGGCAACGCCGCCGAAAGAGGATCTTGTTTCCCGGCAAGGATTTGCATAACATCCTTGGGAAGGCCTAGCATCTTCATGGACTTGTTCGGGACATCCTCATCGATGTTTGTACCCTTTAAGATCTGTGCTACGTCTCCCATCCTCAAGCAATATCACAATCACTGTCACGGTTCTATGGAGAAGAATGTCAGAGTAATGGGCTCCTGTTGTATATCCGAACAACTGTGTAGACTACGATGTTAGGATGCCGGGTCAACCTGCCGCCGAGGGCGTGTACCCTATGTGTGTGTGATGTCATATGTGGAACTGAAGTTTAGAAGCTATGTATGTGCTTCTATACCTATGAACGAGGCGGGACGACGGCTTGACTGTAATGTGTATCATAGTCAGAAGCCACGTGGAGGTCATTCCTCGTGACTTGCAATCACGATCATGGGTGACACAAAGTGCATCAACATTCGCAGGATATCATACATACAGAACATCCACAAGCTGACGCAACTTCCCACATGATTCTTCGAAACCTGCGAAAGCCCGCTACGTTGTTACTACAGGTTTCGTCTAGAGACGGATGTGAGTGAATAGTCATTTTTTCCTATAATTCTCCCGCTAATGACAACTACCATTAGAATCCACACAGAGTGTGCAGCACAACATCTTCCAAAGGAGCAATATAGTCGGAGTGGATCTTCGATTCGTCAAGACGTTCTGTCACGATTACTGCGTTCATCGTTTATCATCCTAGTTTTTTTGTGGGCAATGGTCGATCTTTCGGTAGCATTCCATTCCTCTTCACTGTCTAATAGTAATAACGATCCCAGGAGGAGAAGGAGGAACCCAACGATTCAGAAGGAATTAAGACCATCTTTGACCAATGCCTTTTTTGTCCATGATGGGACCGTTCCATCGACAAAACCACCATCAACTTCCCAACGAAATCAACCCACAATCCAGACGGCACTATTTTTGGTCCCTTCTCAGGTATCACGAGGGATGGGATCAAGACAACTCAGTATGGCAAAGACAGTTCCATTGAGAAGTCACAACGAACAGGGTCTACCGGAAACGTCAACTAGTACACAGGATTATGGTTCTACCGAAACTGTAGAGTTTCGGAATGCAGCGACAGGCAGTAGTAATCCCAATCAAAAACGCAAACGTCGTCGAAAGAAGAAAGCATCTCAATCTTCTATGTCTACCACCATGACAGCAACAACAGCAGCACCGGCAGACGTGACAACAACGAAGAATAAGAGTCCGCCCCGTCGAAGTGGGAACTTACCTGACATTTATTGGCGATGTATATCGATGGACCATCTACGGGAACATCCACGATTTGTACCCCTTCCACCTCCGGAAAGTATCCAAAGATTGGATAGAATGGAAGATATCCGTCTATTCCGACAAGAATCATGGCAATGGGATACCGTCCATGAAGGTCGATGTACGACGTCCCAAACGGCAGCCGCATTAGGATTCCTTGAACCGACAGCCGCAAAGTTTCTTGGCGTCCCAAGGAGTTGGCAACGAGGTGGTCTTGGAGCATATGTCCGATTACGGAAACCAGCACTTCAAACATTAGAGGAAATGAATGCCGTCCTTTGTGGGAACGCGGATAGTCTTCCAGAGGACGTCGTCGTCCCAATCACGCCAGATCCTCCTTCTCCTCCTCCAACTAGTCTTTGGCAGACCACGACGACGACGAACGGGAACGGATTCCCATTCGCAGCCAAGTATATGGTCCGAACGACACGAGAAGAAATTAGGGAACGAAAGGAAACTAGCAAAAAACTGAACAATTTTTCAGGATTCGATTCTTCCGTGAGGATGTTATGGGGGACCGCACAGGAATCGACTGCCTTACTCACGGCATTGAACTTTTTTTGGAAGAAAGACAATGGCGTAGTCTTGAAGGAAGTTGGGATGTGTGGTGGTGGTTTGGACATTCTTTGCAATCCTGATGATACCGGGAGTAAACTCCTTGTGGGTGCGACTCCAGATGGCTTGCTATGTTATCCCGATGGTACCATCGAGGCACTTGAAGTGAAGAATCATTGTCCCTTCTTTTCGACCGTTTCCTCCCGGAATAAGGTCGGTCATCGTCATCCTCGTGGTCATAGGTTTATGATCCGGAGTTTTGACTTTGTCGGATATAGTGTCCCCCCACAGTATATACCTCAACTTATGATGGAAATGTTCTGTGTCGGTGAGGAATGTCGTTCCGCCGTCATGGTCCGGCAGACGGCGACATCTGGTGCATTAATCTTACGAGTACGACGGGATGACGAATGGATTCAAGAAATGATCTACTGGCTTGGTCGCTTTAAGCGTGACTACGTCGATAGAGAAGAAGCACCGCCTACGAATTTTTTCCTCGAGGAAAGCTCCGACCAAGATACCGAACGATATATGGCCTTCCTAGAACGTACAAGAGCAATACAGGAGAAGGTAGAAATTGTTGGCCAGGTACCTCACAATGAGATTCAACGTGCCATGGGAGCACAGCCTGGAATCACCAACTTATTTCTAGACTAGGAAGCAGTATTGATACTTGGTCTCTATCATTTTATACTTCCTGTATCACTTTTCCTTCCTCTCTCACATGTGTGACACCTCCCGACCATGTCCTAGAGACACGATTAGGGTAGAAACTCTACTACCCCATGGCACACTGCGCCAAGAGCACCGGATCTACGTACCGGTGTCATCGTTTGTTACACTCCTATTTCACCATGTGATAGTACGAATTGCAACTTCGGCGAACTACCTGATGGCTCAACCACCATAGATAATCGAAAGTCTGTGCCTAACTACTAATCGCGCAACGCTCAGCGATCCATAGTCTAACGCACCCTTCATCCGTTCCGGAGGGGGGTCGGTTGGAATCCAGCGCGCAGGTCCGACTTCGTGCCCCGAATGAAAAGCCACCCCTTATTACCGTTATCTACCAGTGTTTCACTATCCATCACACCATCTTGCAAGGCCTACTCCCTTGAATTCCGTCACCCCTACCACATTCAGCGACGATATTATTAACAAACAGTTTTGTATATGTGTTGAAGCGAGCAGCGATAGCCCGCGACCTTTGCCACTGCCTCCAACATCAAGGCAAAGGAGGAAAAATCTGGACTTTAAGATCCATGTAATTATCACGTAGCCTTATTGTTGAACACACAAAAAGGTGCGTCAAGGGAATCAACAGTTTTACGTGAAGCCTGTAGCTGTAGGATAGAGTCATCACTTGGGCTATCGTGTTTTGTTGGGGTAAAGTTTCCGTAGCTGGACATTACAGAGGTGCTAACCCCGACCCTTTTTTCACCATTTCAACAGAATCATGGAACACGCCGATCCTACCGATAACCATGCATCCGCCATGGCGTATAATGGGCGAGCAGAGTCGATGGACACGGCGGATGCTCACCTAGATGTTCACGGGGGGATGAAGCGGTCGGTCGCCTTTCCGCATGAACCGCCGCCACATCATCAATATGAACGATCTTCGTATGGCTACGGGCCTCCGCCGTATCCTTCGTCGATGCGAAATCCGATCAAAACCTGCGTAACAACGTCTTTCGAAGAACGTGAGGACCGTATGACTGAACGTCGTGATGCAGCGGCGGGTTATCATGACTACGGGATGCGGCAACATCAGGGGTATGCTGCTCGTCCACATCGTGAAAGTGGACGGGAGGAATTTCAAGGCGCGGAGCCCCCATCGCATCAATACTACATGGAGCGAGAAGCGTACTACGATGAAAGAGAGGCGCATATGTATGCTCGAGAGCTCCCTCCGATCAGGGAAGTCGGACTTGAAGAACGTCATCCCAGTGAAGTGTTAGGTCGACCTCGCACCCGAGAAATTCGCCTCCCCCCTAGCCCACCAACAGAAGCGTCATCCTACATAAACCGTTCTCTTTCAAACACGTCATCGATTACATCCACATACCGCGGTGGCCCTCTCAAGCGTAGTTTCTGGCATCATGCTCGACACAACAGCGATGAAATGCACCAGACCCTCCCCAACGAGTTCATGCCGCCAAAGCGAAACAAAGTCTCCCCTCGATCTGCTACCAGGCATCGCGAATACGTTGTGACGGCTCGTGCACCATCCTACGCTGGAGACCCGGAACGCTATGCACCGTCATTAAGGTCACCGGGGTGGTTCAATCGAACCATGTCCTGGGAACCCTCGCGGGACGACTACTACCAAAGAGAACCGAACAGTCGGATACATGGTGGATCGTGGTCCTCTCGTAGCCCACCGCAGTTCAGCTACCGCGACGAAAGAAATGGTCCTCACTGGGGCGATGCCCCCTCTATGCCCTCTCCCTCGCGTCATTACATGTCTCAAATGGAACCTGGTTTCGATGGTTCACCGAAACAGATGGATCGATGGCATCCAACCGATTCGCGTGGATGGGGTGCACAGAGCCGCGAAGAGGTGGATATGCCGCAGCGTGATGCTGGTGGGATCCATCGACAGGGAACCTTTGAACCCTCGTCCCCTGATGTGGAGCCTCCTGTCCGCTATGTTTCGGCTACAACACCCCGGGAAAGAGACCATCCTCTGCCAATGTCCGAAATGATGCCGATGCCCTCTCCGGAGACAAAGAGCAGCGGCGGCCTTCTACTCGCCGTACCGGAAGACAGAATATCATTGAGTGAAACATTATGCATCGTTCGTGAGGTAAGATAGGAACAGTCTCGCGGTTCCATCGATATTGTGGGACATACCGGCATACTCATTCCTTCTCTCCCTGTTAACAGAATATTGAAGTGTTCCAAGCCACCGTTGAGGACGTGGAGGCCCCGGCGCCTGGTCGAAAACATCCAGTTAGTGTAGGTCAGGTGGGACTCCGATGTGTACACTGTCGCCACGCCAGTCGCTCCAGCGATCGTGTGAAGCGCGCCATTTGCTACCCTTCCTCGATTAAGCGGATTTATCGTACTGTAATCGATATGAAGCTTGATCATTTCCTTCATTGCAAGTTCGTACCCGCACAGCTCAAGGAAACACTGAACGCCTTGAAGGCCAACAATACGAGAAGTACTGGAACTACCATGCAATATTTCATCCGCGCTGCAGGAAATCTCGGGCTGGTCGACAGTCCTGATGGCAACGGTGTCCGTATGATTGACAACAACAAGGATCCTTTACGACTGTCTGCAGCTCCCTCAATTCCGGAGCCGGTACGACCAAGCATTATGACACCACGCTTGTTTTCAGAAAGTTCGGCCCCGGCTCCATTGCCTGATGACGTAGTGGCTGAGAAGGAGAGGGATCCTAGCAAATCACCGCCGGACCAACAATCCATCCTTCGAAAGGATTCCGTATCTTCGTCAGGTTCTGGTCCGACGGCCATGGTGGAAGATAGTAAAGAACCCAAGGAGTACTTTTCAGGACATGTTCCGATGTCACTTCCTGAAGACAAGAGTTCTCTGAGTCCTCTGCGTTGTTTCCTACGTGAACAAGTCGTGGCATTCTCAGCGACTATGGAAGATGTTGCAGTCCGGACACCTACGACCTTTTCTGTCACAGAAGGTCAAGTGGGGATTGCGTGTGTCCATTGTTTCAAGTTGCCTGCGAAGATGAGAGTAAATCGTGCTGTTTGCTTTCCATTCTCGATTGGACGGATTTACCAATCCGTAGCAGATATTCAACGTTTCCATTTAGCAGAGTGTACTATGGCACCACCAGAGGTCAAGGAGAAATTCAATCAACTTCAGACGGAAAGTTCGAAGGGTTCGAAAGGGTTGGCAACCCGTCAGTATTGGGTGACTTCGGCAAAGAAAATTGGATTAGTCGATACTGAAAAGGGTATCCGATTCGGACGGGATCCCTCAATCCCCGAAAAGAAATCTCCATCTCTAGATATTCTTGCTCAAGTGGCATCTCATGTCAACTCCGTCAATCGACCGTTGGTCCTTCCTGAAGACAAGGCCTTGGTTGCTGAGTTCCTATACACAGTGATTGACCAACTTCAAGCCTGTCGCTTTACTGAAGCAGACCGGAATAAACGTCGTTTGAAGAATATTGGTTGTATCGGCGTGGAATGTAAACATTGTGCTCGTCAGGTAGACAGTCGAAAATTCTTTTGGTCAAGTGTTAGTGCTGTCGAATCGAACTTTGTTTCGGTCCATACCCATGTCATGGAATGTAAGAAAGTTCCACAAGAACTGAAGGATAAACTTTTGGAACTCAAGGCTCTCCGAAAGGACCAAACTGCATCCCTAAAGAGCGGTTCTCAAAAGGCCTTCTTTGCACGTGTGTGGGAACGCTTGAATGATCAAGAAAAGGCTGCCGAAGCC
>Ga0194115_10006264_pt1 | contig 12114 bp, 7 predicted proteins | sample TA2MahsurfametaG_3_FD_148656 | JGI IMG/M metagenome (GOLD analysis project Ga0194115, IMG submission 148656) | Freshwater microbial communities from Lake Tanganyika, Tanzania - TA2015002 Mahale S4 surface | ecosystem: Environmental > Aquatic > Freshwater > Lake | place: Tanzania: Lake Tanganyika... | reverse complement strand
TCGAAAGCCGGAAGACCGACGCTTCAGCCGAAGGCGCAACGATTACAGGATCATTGAAGATGATCCGACTCTGTCGACTCAAGCACGTGATTTGCTCAGGAAGATCAGACCCATCCAAGCTGCCGACTACGACCTTTGCCAGATTCCTCCAAACCAAAGGGTCAATAGTTGGTTCTAGGCCCAGCTCATTGGGATTTTGAACCAGATACTGGAGCAGTCTCACTATGTCGTTGTTCAAGCCGCTGTCTGAAGCCCCGCTAGTGCCGCGAATTGTGATGATTGAGTTGGATCCGTAGACGTTCTGAAGTGCATCAGCAAATGGCTCCAGTGCCGTATAGATTCTCTTGGCAATCTCATGCCTGCCTGATCGCACGATATAGGGCCCGATGTTTTTCAGGAAGTGCATCAATGCCTCAAAGAACCCCATCCGTTTCCCTTTGCTGGTTTGGCTCTTGTGCGGCACGTACCGAAACTCGCACATTTCAGCCGCTTGACTAACCAGGTTTTCGACTACGACCGGAGAACCGCCGTCCGGCACCGCATTGACAACACCTCCAGGCATGATGAAGTTTTCGCGAGACATGGCTTGTCGTAAAGCATCTCTAAAGAACCAACCTCCAGACGCTGCGCGGGCGATCGCGCGAATTGGACGTACTACTGAACCAAGGCCCATGCGACCGTCAGGTTCAACGAGCTGAATGAGGGAACTGGAGTCCTGTCCGACAAAACCACCTGCAGCAATCAGAGCAGTAAAGGCGAGCGATAAGTGTCGATTGCGCTCATCAAATGGAGCAACTGCTAACTCTTCGCCAACGTAAATCGACCGATCGTGCAGAAGGTTGGTGGTAAATCCCTGCGGGAACACCCCATCAGAAAATGACTCGTCATTGAGCCACGACAATGTAAAGAATCCCGTTCTACAACCAGAATCAGTTGGGAAAGCTCGAACGATGTCGCGCTTTACCTTCTCTTCCTGCCCCACTCGCTCACTAAATACTCGTGCCAAAGGAGAGAGGCGAATGGAAACAAGAATTATCTCGGCCCAAATGTGTGACGATAGGACTCGTTCGAGCGGGATGATTGCGTCTTGACCAGGCCGGGCACATTGAAATTGTGCCGCCACTTGAAAGTCCTTTGCGGTACCCACTTCCGTACCGAGGTCCACGAAATAGACGTCTTCCAAAAGCCCGGCGACACCCCATGCGTCAATGCACTCCGAGACGATTCGTTCATTCGATTCGGTGGAGAAATCTAAACCAATTAGCACGAGCTGGCGCCGCGCGATTCCCCTCTCCCCCGTATCAGACATGAAGTTAGTAACGTTCTCCGCCGCCGCTTCCACGTGATTGATAGGTTTGCAGTGCGGCTCTGACTCGCTTGTACTCCTCGATGAGCATCGGAGTTATCTCTCTCACGGGGATGTTGTCATCAGACCACGAAACCAGTCGACTCACGACCTCATTGCCGGTGTAGGGCTGATTATCCAGATCCGTCAGCCGGGAGATGTTTTCATCGAGGTATGCAATTGCGTCGTTGATCCGAGACGTTCGATCGTCGCCCCGACATTGTGGCGTATCAATCGCTGCTGCAGTAGTTCTGCCGCTCTCAAGGAAGGTAGCTAGTTCACCACCGATTGCGAACCGAGTTGGACTTAGATCTCCCCCCTCAGCGACGACTCCAAGCCTGAACATGCGACCATACGCATCAAATGAGCGTTGACGATTACGCGAGACGGTTAGGAAGCACAGGGTGAAGCTCAGAAGTAGCGAAGTCAATTGATTAGAAATCGAAGCATACGAAGGACTTGGGAAACGGATCGGCCCGCTATCACCTGCAATGCTCGCTGGCTCATCTGGCTGACTTGGTAGCTTCACCAGTCCAGTTAGTCGGCCCACCACGAAACCTCGTATCAGAGCCCGTATCACGTTGGGTGGCAACGGAATGAACTCGTCCAGTGTGCGACCTCGCTTGAAGTCGAGCCACCCTCGCAAACCATCAGGATTTCCGCCGTACTGGATGGCGTGCTGCGCAATCTCATCAAGCATCGAGGAGATGACGCCGGGAAACATTGGCTTGTCAAAGAAGCACGACACGGTAACCGACTCGCGGTCTTGGTCCGAGAAATTGATAACCCCATCGACATTCTGAACGCGGTTCCTGATTAGCTCTTCTGCGATTCTGTGCGCAGGATGCCCATCCTGGAAAGGAATCGGCTCGACCGTAAACGTCATCGCCAATTCTGCTCCTGGATAGACAGTTCCGAAATACACACGATCCACTGAGACGAATGGACTCGCCTGCTCGAGCGCGCTTTGGAACCTCTCTCGGAATTTGCGAAGCCGCACGGCATGATCAGGATGCATTTCGTTCCTCAGATACTGGCCAAGACCCTCGCGCAAGTAATCGCCTAACTCGCGGCCCGGCTTCCCCAACCAACGATCTACCCGCTCTTCCAGCGACAGTAGATCAAGGGCCAAATCAATTGCCAAAGGCTGAGTCTTGACGAACTCAAGCGGGGCATCATTACGGGTCCAGAGAAGCGGTCGCAGATCATTATCTCCGATCTCACCTTCCATCTCAACACCTTCAGCTATGCCGCGACGAACGGCATCGGCAGTCGACTCGCCGGCCACTGCCGGCTCAGCCGTACGCAGAAGTCGTTCAATGATTGCTGGCCACTCGTCATGGCTCTCCAGAAGGTGTTCAATCGGACTCGGCTGAAACGAGCGCGGCACAATCGTTCCTTCAGGCCACTTTGTGACGATGGCAGCTTCTCCTGAACGCGAGCTGTCGGCCATCTCATCAACGTCATCTTTCGCTCGACGAAACGCAGAATTCAGAGGCTGCAACAAGTTGATTATCACCTGCTCGAGTGTCTGCGCCACCGTGATTGAAAGCTGCGCCTTGAGCTCCTGTCCGATTGAGGCGGCAAAGAGCTCAATTGCGTCTCGCACCTGCGGGGAGTCTTTCATGAGGTTGTTCGAGGCAACATCGGCAAGTTCGTTGTTGGCGTTCTGAGTGAACTCTCTTGACTTCTCCTCCGCCACACGATTAGACCCGCGGAATTCAGTCGCCGTTCGGCCAATTTGCTCGGAGACGCTCTGTGACAGATCAATCATGATTGGCAGCGTCAAACGAGTGAGATATGAGTTTGAGTGCTTCATCACCCGCTTCACGAGATCTCGTAGCCATACCTCTTCTCTGGCCTGATAGGCCCCGTTTGCATCAATGAGGAGTTGGCGCTTGATCACACCGAGCTCTTCATGGATAATCGATGACCACTCCGCGCCTTTGAGTGACTCATTCGGCAGCCGAGCAGTGAGCGCTGCGGCTACGTCTCCCGAAAACCGTTGGAGATGCGATACCGAGAGCAACGCATCAGAGATTTGTGCTGATCCATCGCTAATTATGCCCATTTGTCTGTCAAAGGAGTTGCTTAGTCCGAATGCTGTCAATACTTCTGGAAGAAACTTCTCGACCAGACGCGAGCGAATTGCCACATCGATACCACGGTCTCCATCTTCACCGAACACCGAGGTCGCCACTTTCCGAAAGCCACGGAAGTGGAACTCATACAAGTCGCGGAGGATGTACTTCCGTGCGTAGTCACGAAAGCGCTTGCGACCAACCGCGAGAGTTGCTGAGCCAAATGAAGAGACTTCACCAGTGATTGCAGAGTCAGCAAAACCGAAGCCCCCGAGCCTCTGAGGAAACTGAGTCCAGTTTCCGATCACATAGTCCTGAAAGCGTTGGCGAACTGGTGGACTGGTTAGCCACCCAGCGATCGTGATGCCCACCGAACGGTAAACATTTCTTGAGCCTTGCAGATCGACACCGTCAAGGTTCTTTCGGCCGAGCACAAACGTTGCCCGAGGCCCGCGGCGAGTTGGCAGCCCAAATGGGGCTGGGAACAAGCCCGCACGACCGCCGTTCTCTGACCAAACTGCATTTAGAAGTTCAGCAAGGTACGCAAGGTTGTTTGAGGTCATGTACTGCTGCGAATGTTCAAAGATATCTGTTCCGTAGGAAATCAGAATCGGCTGAATTCCATTTCCGCCGAGGTGCTTGAGTAGGTCTACGACATCGAGCGAGATACCGCTACCGCAACCACCAGCCATCGACGTGACAACGAGAACATTCGGGGCCATAACTCCAATGCCGCCCACCGGCAGTCCCATGCTCCGCGCAACAGCGTTAAGTTCTGGGCCACTTGCTTCAGCCGCCGTAATCGCAGACTCGATTCGGCGGCGTATCTGCGCAGCTTGAAGTGCGATGGTGCCGACAACTCGTCCGACTGCATGATTCGTCAGTCCGATCTCGATGTTTGTCGGAATTGCTTGTGGATCAGGTCGCCATCCAACGAGCTCGACGTAGCCTCGCCGCATTGCCGGAGGATGCGTTGCCTGGAGCATCTTGTCGAGGTCGGCAAGCACACTTGCTCCTGGCCTTAACTGAAGGTAGTCAAGGGGCGGCAATGGAGCGGCTTCAGTGAGGTCGGCTTGCACTGCTGTCGCATCAATACCAATGAACTGCCACGCGTCGGGGATGTTTTCAATTCCGTGCACTCGAAGGCGAGCCTTGACCTCGTCACGGACGTGACGCACAGACAAGACTCCAGAACCGCCACAGCCAATAAGGATGAATGGTGCCAAGCTCACAAGTAGTACCTCTCTGCTAAGTCTGTTGTCCCATAACTGTATGACATCGCATTCGGTGGGCAGAAATTGGCATGAAACTCACTCATGAGTACAGGTCCCTCTTCTTGTTCCCAGTCGTATTCGTCGATCCGCTTCCGGAGTCGCCCCCTTTAGGGCGTTTTGACGGCTTTGTCTCTTCCTCGCCTCCGTCACCCCCTGAAGATTTGCCACCCCGATCGGAAGGGGATCTCTCACCCGCAAGGCCGTCAAACAGTTTCGGCATAAGGTTGCGAAACCGCTTGGTTTCAAGCTCCGCTAGGAGCTTTTGGGCTAGGGCCGTACTGTCGGCTCCTGCCCCCTCCGGAAGGATGTACAGCAAGTGGCCTTTGAGGTCGCGATTGGGGTTCGCCTGCACCAGTCGAACATCGCTCTCCTGGAACGAGACCGCCCATACACCATTAAGGCTCGGGCTGACGAGACCCCAAGTGGTCTCTTTGAGCTTTTCGTATCCACCTTGTCCAACTGTCAACTCGGTGGGGCTGTCTGTTGACCGTTTGATGAAGACAGGTACTCGACGCGGCCTGAACAAACCTCGGTAGATCACACTTGGGAAACCCCGCAGGGTGAAGCCACGAATCGTCTGAGAAAGGCTTGGTGCGGTGGCGCTGCCAAGGTTTCTGTGATCAGAGATAACTTCATCGAACTTCTTGTCAACTCCCTTTATTTGATCAACATTGTTAATGAGGATGTCGCCACTAACGACACGTGTCGATACCGCTAGCCCACGCACTTTCGCGACCCGACGACATGCAGGCCAGATGACCCCAGCCTGGATTGCCGCGAACGACAGGAGCATGATGAGTAACAACAGCAACCATTTGATGACGTCGAACGGCTTCTCCATGAGGATCTTGAGGGTGGCCGTGTCACCTTTGACTTTGCCGTCGCGACTTTGATACTCGAGGGCGATACTGAACTCCAATTCTCCGTTCGCCTCACCCATTGGGTCGAGTTGAACCGCCAAAGTCCTTTCTTCACCTGACGCAACGGTGACCTCGCTTCCGTTAGAAAAAACCAATACTGGGGCTTCGTCACCGCGAGCAGGTGGGCTTTGAATAACTGCAACGTCAGACTTCACTCGCACAATGCCTTCGCCATCTTTGGGTCCGACCACCGTCACCGTGATGGTGCTCAACTTTGCATCACCATCACCAGCATCAATAGGAGTTGCCGCGATGCTCTTGATACTCGGGAAGGAGTCGCCAAAGTTCAGTGCAATCGGCACTCGTAAATCACCGAGCGGTATCTCACTTGAACTAACCAACGCCGAGGCGGTGAGAAACAGTGAACCTTGCGCAGGTATCGACTCCAAACTTCCTGCGAGAGCAACCACAAACCCACCACCCGCCGACTCAGTGATACTCAACGGAACAGAAATCGATCCGAAAGAAGCGCTTGCTGTGAGGTTGTAATCGACGGTCGGGGCCGAAGGAGTCTCGCCCTTCTTCACGATTGAGATACCTTCAAGATCGGTGTCCTTCACTTTCACCTGGATTGGAATCGGCTTCTCGCGGGTAAGGCGAATCGGTAACCCAGACACTGATGGTTTTGCACTTGAGTAGAGCGAGACCAGTGCATTCTTTGAGTCAGTTCCGATCACTTGCAGTGCCCATTGCCCCAACTGACTGGACACGTTCAGTTCAATCCGCGCACTGACCCCAAGGTCTTGCACGGTGATGTCGGTTGCGGCACTTGGCAGAAAGCCAGTTTCATCGCGAAGTGTTACTTCTGACGAGTCAGGTCGGATAATCCGCACTGTGGTGATCTGCCCCGGCGCCGCGAGCAGCAGTCGAGCAGTCTTGGTTGGGCTCTGCACACTGATTCGAAACTCGTTGCACAATGGATCTGGGCCTGGCCCTTCACACGGCACTGGTGGTGGGGGCGGTGGCGGGAAGATATCGTCAAACGCTTCCTCAAGAAGATCTGCGGAAGCGACCGGAATGAATAGCCCAACGGTTGAATCACCCTCTGACCCGCCGAGCGACCCACAGTCGTCGCGCCCTTCGGCAAGTCGCTTCATGCGATCAAAATCGCCCGCTTTCGCTTGACCGCCAAGGCCAATCCCGAAGACGAAGATCTTCATTCCGCGAAGACGATTTGCAACACCGGACTTCGCACACATATCGGAGTAACTATCGGCTTCGGCGCCGTCTGTGCTTGACTTGTTGTCGAGGTCAATCTTGCCATCACTCAGCCAGACCAAAACGAAACAGGCTGCGCCATTCTTCTTCGTGTAACGAATGAACTGGTCTTCAATCCCTTCCAAACCGATCTGATAGTCGGTGACGTTTGATTTGTTGCGTTCCGAAAGTTCCTGAACACGCTCTTCGACTTCGTTAGTACGTTCACGAAGTGAGAACCAATTCTCGGCATTTTCGTTGTTACCATTTCCAAGGATGATGAACTTTTCACCGAATACCGCTACAAGCACATCGATTACTGACTGATCATCAGCGGATACTGCGGCAAGGCTCTGCGAGAGGCGTGAGATTGCTCTAGTCACCGCTCGAACTCGAAGATTTTCAGGGTCAGCCTTCTTGATGCTTGATGACTCGTCAACCAAGAAAGCAACCGCGACTCGTTTCTTCTCTTCTGCGCATTTACGTGTCTGCTCAAAACCAGTCAGATTCTCCATACGGTTAGCCGCCGAGGTTCGTTCAGAAAATCCCCCTGCTTCGACCGAACCAGCGGCTGTCCCCATGAGGCAGACAGTGAGCGCGGCCAAAATTTTCTTCATCGCGACATCACCCACTGATAAGCCATCAGCGCGATTACGGATAGCACGACCAGCGTTGAAAGACCATAAAGCGTCGCTCCGAGCTTTCTGAAGCTCTTATCTAACGAGTACGCAGGCAGGCGCATCCGACGTTGGTCTTCAAGCAACGCCAAAAGCGCAGAGAGAGTCGCCGCGACGGCGATTGCGAACGTTGCGAGGTAGCCCCAAAACGTGCCGAACACGATCGCTGGCACATAACTCACAAGCAAAGCCACCGCGCCTATGAGCAGCCACTCCTTTGGCGCCCGCACAATTTGTTTTGAACTCTGACCTTGAGACGACGACGTTCGAGACTTTGCGCCCGTTGGTGCGGACGTGCCAGGGGCGGTCGGGCGATCCAGCCGACGTTTGCCGACGTTGTCGTACTCACCCACGAATGCCCCCTGCCCGTGCGAATGCTAATGTCACGAGCGGATTCAACTCAAGGGGAACTTATGGCTACTTACTACGCCTCGTACGGAAGACGGGTTGCGGCTTTCTTCATCGACTCGCTCTTGGTCTGGATACCCCCGTTCCTCTTTGGCGGATTAGGTATCGCTTTTCTCTTCTCCGATATGGCACGACCGATTGGCATCGTGCTGATTGTGATTGCGTTGTTCTGGCTACCCGTCACCTCCATTTGGAACTACATCATCAAGCAGGGCAAGACGGGGCAAACCTTCGGCAAAGCCCGGATTGGCATTCGCCTCATAAGAATCGAGACTGGGCAACCCATTGCTGGCTACCCGTAACCTCCATTTGGAACTACATCATCAAGCAGGGCAAGACGGGGCAAACCTTCGGCAAAGCCCGTATTGGCATTCGCCTCATAAGAATCGAGACTGGGCAACCCATTGGTGCTGGCTATGCGTTCTTGCGGTGGTTCTTGGCTGCCCTGTTGGGTTCAATAACCGGAAGTATATTCACCATCATTGATCTGATTTTTCCAGCCTTTGACGACAAGAAGCAACGAGTGCTTGACAAGATGCTCAGCACTGTGGTCGTCAACAACGATGCCAAGCCGAGTTCGATCGTGGTGCCAACCACCACCGGAACACCTCCTAGCTTGTACAGCTAGAAATCTCTGTGGGCTGGTGACGGACCTAAACCCGCACGAGGAAAACTGGATTCACTGACTCTGGGATTTGCGAACGCACAGAAGCAACGATCTGAGATTCCTGAGCGCTTGCAACAACGATCGCTCTCCCAACTTGCGTCCCTTGGGACATAACTTCTCGATATCTGGTGGAATCGAAGCACAACGTCTCCAACCTGGGTCGTGATTCTTCGACATACGACTGCTCGACGATCGGATGCTCATTGCAGTCAAAGACGATCGCGGCCAGTTGTTTAACATCGAGCTCGTGTCGGCTTGCAGAGATGAGATGGTCGATGCTCGTTGATAGTGACCCGATCCATGGATCGCCATCTTCCCGAGGCAAGAGTTCTACCCAAGTTGATATGCGGCTGACGCTCAACGAATTCTCTCTCGGCCCAATCAGAATCCTGGCAGCCGGAATGCTTGATGATCGTGAGTGCGCATCAAACATCACACGCACCCGAATCTGAAGTCCACTCTCGCCCAGCTCTTTCCGGAAGCGAGCTGCTGTCTGCTCGAGAACGACGCGACTATCGGGCGTTAGTGCAATGAGATGTATCTCCTCGAAGTAGAGCTCGTCGGCGCGATCTGGGAGGGTTCCGACATCCAATCTGCCCTCGAGAGTCCAGCGCTTCGAGGTACTTTGGTCCGACGAGAGTTGCACGCGCTGCACTGCGCCTTGAGACGTCAACCCAACCGAGCCACTGAATCCGTCGTAATCAATGTCTTCAGAAACTTCAATAGAAAGGCAGTCTCGCAAACTGCCGCACGAGCGAAGTCGATTTGCGCCACCTGCTGATACATCAAAGAGCCGAGCAAGATCGAGCGTGCCATCGATTTCGCGCGCAATGACGAGAAGTCTTAGCCAGTCGACCACTTCGGCCTGCTGGTAGGTGACGTCCTCGTATTCTGAACCGGTCTGGCTGCTCAGAACTTCATCGTTTACTTGCCGTTCGAGCACTATGACGGAGCACCCGTAGGTCTCAAACTCAACGCACTCAGGTGGTCGCGTAAAAAATGTGAATAGCCAAACGCTTGCCAGACCGACTGCTAGTGCTACTGCCGCGATTGTGCCGGACAGTACAGGTCTCGCAAGTATGCGTTGCCAAGTGCTTAGCGGCATCAGCTCATCGATAGCACCAGGGAGCACCGGCTCTGGCTCCCAATCTCTAGTGTTCACGCGCTCGAAGGTTTGTAGTGTCTCATTACAACGCACACAATTCAGTGACTTCCTACGATTTCGGGCACCGCAAGCGGCGCAGAAGACGATTGCCATGTGGACTAGTCCGAAGCCGAGACCCCAGAGAAGAAGTACAGCTCAAGCTGAAGTTGTCTTGCTGTAATTCCCTCAGCCTTAAACTGCTTTACTGGCAGTTGCGTCTCTAAAGAGACTGCATCGCCTAGCCAGCCGAGATTCTCTATCGCCTTGACGACGCAATCTGTCCAGTCTTCAGCAATCGCAATCCTCACTCCCCCACTACCGGAACCGTAGATAAAGACGAACCCGACCTTTGCCACGGAGCCGAAGCCATCGTCACTCTGGACCCAATCAACGAAGCTGCGTTCGAGAGTCTTACGTGTCTGACCTGCGGTAGCGACATTGATATCGAAAGCACGGACTCGCCGAATGGCTGCGACCAACTCTGATACTTCTTCGTTGTTGGTGGCATCGCAACTCTTGCCCCTCACAGTGATTCTCACTTGAGAGGCTTTCTCCGTATCAATCACAGTGTCAGGTCGACGTTGCACCAAAAAGATCAGGGGCTGAGAAGTGGGGTTTGTGTTGCCATCCTCATCGAGTACGGCGCGCTGGTTGATCACCACTTCCACTGTTGCCGACTGAAAACCGATCGACGGCTCAAGGCGCAGTTGGTACAACTTGCCACCTTGATCGGCTCGAAGTGACTTCACGCTCCAGCCGGTGCCAGCCCCCTCGAACTTTTGCCCCCCAATCGTGGCAAAGATTCCAATGTCTTGTGCTAGCTGCTCAAGGGTTCCACCAAAGTCGCGAACCGGCTCGGAAAACTCAACAGCAATGCCTACGGTCGAGTCGCCACTCGCCTCGGCATCGACTTGACGCCAGATAGGGAGTCCCTCTTCTTCACCTACTGGAAGTTCCGGATTGAAGCTCAGTGTGGCAACCGGAGCACCATCTGACGCAAGGACAGTTTCGCTTGAGTCGTTCTCCCCAAACTCTGGCTTGGTTTGGGCAACCAAAAAGATGACAGCAACTGCTAGAAGCAAGTCTGCAAAAAGCCAACCCGACAAGCCCACAATCGCATGCCGATCACGACCCTGCGGCGCATCAGAGCTTCCGACCTGCCTATGGCTACGCGAGAATGCCACGCACTACACCCGCTCGCGATACATCAACGCGACTTCACGCGCAGTGGCAGCAGTCTGACTGAGGTTTCGGCTTACGGCTTCAACCTCTTGCATAAGTCCTCGGAGCGAGGCCTCGAGTAGAGCGTTGTTCTCTGAGAGACTTCCTTGCAGTTTGCCTCCCAAATCATCGATTCCTAGGCTGAGTTTCGATAGTGACTCGCCCAAGTGAGCTTGGAGACCACTTACGAGCTTGGTCATTTGCTCGTGAGACATCGCGGCTCCGCCCAAAGCAGCCACGATGCCATCAATGCGCCGCACAGCTGGCTCGAGTTGATTAACTGACACCTGAGCGAATTGAGTAAGAGTGTCGGTTGCTTTCTCGGAGACTGCCGCGAGTTGCTCCGATGACTTTCGCAGGTTGTCTACTGCTTCAGCCAGGCCGGACTTCAGCGCAGATGGTGTAATCGATCTAAAACCGTGGAGAAAAAGACCAACGCCGACAAGCACCGACTGAAAGTCCCTTTCATCGCGCTCGTCGGCTCGACGCGCGCTCCTGTCGGCGACAACCTCTAACGACTGCGCCACGAGTGTCAACACAATTAGTAGGCCGATTAGGGCAGCGTCAATCAGTGCGGTTTGCGCAAGTGTGAGGTCTGCGTCATTAAGCCATACCTGAAGAAAAGTGGCTTCGGGATCCCGAAGCTTCAGCTTGTCTGAATATGCAACTGCGGCACGTTCGATCGCGAACCATGTCACCGCTACAGGAACAAAGAGTACGAGGTTTCTAACGAACGTCACGACGGCGGCGACCTTATGTGCAACAAATCGGCCGGCATCACGGCGCGGTGGCCGCAAGAGATCCTCGAGGGCGAATTGTCCCCACTCATTCAAGCGCTGATTCTTGCGAAGGTCGCCCTCCAATTGATTCAAAATATGGGCATTCGCCGGTGAGCGCTCATCAATCCATTTCTTCAGAGCATCTGCTGCAGCTAGACGATCACGGTCGGCGCTTTTCTCTGCCAACTTCTTCGCGCTCTCATTTGCCTCGTTTGCTTCAGACATGATGTTTCTCTTTTCTCGCTTAATTACTGAAGTTCCCTTGAAAACTCAATCTCTATTGGTCTGGTCTCAATCTTGCGTTGACCACGATAGAACAACGAGACGCTCAGCGTAATCGCGTCGGGGTCAAGAGCTTTCTCAAACTCAAGATTGAGTGCCATCTTTCGCTTTCCAAATTG
>Ga0194115_10006263_pt1 | contig 12116 bp, 15 predicted proteins | sample TA2MahsurfametaG_3_FD_148656 | JGI IMG/M metagenome (GOLD analysis project Ga0194115, IMG submission 148656) | Freshwater microbial communities from Lake Tanganyika, Tanzania - TA2015002 Mahale S4 surface | ecosystem: Environmental > Aquatic > Freshwater > Lake | place: Tanzania: Lake... | reverse complement strand
CACTTGCACGGAATAATCCAGAACCAAGCATTGTATAAATGCGGTCACGCATATTCTCTGGAGACATTTCAAGAGAAACAATCATTGGCTTAAAGCCTTGCTCCCATGCCTTGCATGCTAGATATGATGTAAACCATGTCTTGCCCTTACCTGGCCAACCGATAGCAACTATAAGATGTCCTGGAGCCATTCCTGTAGGGTATGCTTTGTCTATTACCTCAAACCCTGTAAGGATTCCTGGACTTCCGCCCATTGCTGCAGAGCGCTCTTTTACGGAAATGAAATGATTTTCTGCTGCCTGTATGTCGGTTACATCTACGTCACGGACATTGTTTGTAAACTTTGTTAATGCTGCAAGCTTCATTTGTATTTCTGCAAGAACACGAGGTGCGGAATCTTCTTTTAGAGCAGACCCAGCCTGCAGGATTATAGACTTTAGCCTACTGGAGAGATACTCATTCTTTAGTTTGTCTAGATAATATCCAGTTTCTGCTTTAGTAGCAACTGGCTCAAAATCCTTAAATTTCTCTACTAGGATCCCAGCTTCTGGTACTGCCTTAAATTTATAATAGTATGACTTGAGAGAATTCCAGATGTCACGGTGAGATGTAAATATTTCGTCTACATTATCTGCAAGTAGTGTGCTGATGTCTTTATTTTTGCATACAGCAGATATTAGTTCCGCCTCTGTGTTCATTTATCTTCCTCAATCATTCTCTTTGTTTCTTCTCGTAAAATACTTCTATGTATCTTATCTTGCTCTATGTCATATTGCATTTTGTCAATCTTGTCAAAATTGTAATAAAAAAACTGTAATGGGTGCCCATACTTAGATGTTTTAAAGTAGTATACCAAAAGTTCTTTTGCCCTATCAAATCCTACACTATTTATAACATCTTGCATAGCCCATTTTTCTCTAAATTTATTTATCTTTGGCTTTTTGTCATATTTATTTAAATAAAGAGACTCGTATAAATTAATTAATACATATGGCTGTTTTTCATTTGCCACTATTTAATTCCTTTTCTACCTCACGAGTTTTCTCAATTAGCTTATTTTCTACAAAAGCATATACTCTTTCTGTGGCGGAGTCAACATTTTCTCCTTTACGGACATCGTCTTCTATGCCAATGCCTATTCTAACGCTTTCATAATTTCCCAGATTGCGTGTAAATGATAGGTCTACCTTAACTCTTGTTTCTGCCATTACTCCGCCTTCCATACAGGGACAAATTTGCCTTCATTGGTCTTAGTATACAATATTAAGTTGTGTTTGAGAAGAGCCTTAAGTTCTGATTTTGACGGCAAATCCTTTACATGCCCAGAATCAATAATAAATTGATGAATGTCCAATATGTCCGATTCGCTCAACATATACTTAGACCATGTGCTATCTGGATTACTAATTGGATATATCTTTTGTGGCTGTTTAATTTTACCCTGAAGAATATATTCTTCAATGGTTACTCTGTGCCGACCCAAAAGCTTACCCGCCTCTATAACAGAATACGCTTTTTCCATGTGCTTGTTTACTTGAGCGTAAGAATATAGAATTCTTTTTTTATCTAAATACGACCAAGAAACAACTTCATCTTTTGCCCTAGACAGCCTAAGTACTTTGTGTACTTTACCGTTTAAGAAGAAATAGACGAATTTTTTGCGTATTCTCTGTCTGTTCTCTCTAGCCATTTCCCAAATGCACTTGTCTCTTTATTGATCATCCAGCGTTTTCCACACATAATACAAAAAACTTCAACATGAAGCTTTTGAGAAAATACTCTATCTACAAAAACTCTACCATTGCATTTTTTGCACTTCATCATAACTTAATTACTTTACCATCCACAACGCATGAATAATCTGGGGATACCTCAATCAATTGGACGTGTGGCCATTTGCCATTCTCAATATGCGCCACTGCAAATCCCTTTTGCCAATCGTGGTGCTGCATATATTTCATTCCCGAAGACTTTGGGTCACACATATGACCAATTTCGTATCCACGATTTGTTTCACCCTTACCCTTATTCCTTAACTCAAACGAAACAAAATAAGATGCAAGTCTGTGCGAATGACCACGAATTAGTGATACTCCAAGTTCTCCAACATCTTTTCTTACCGATCCAGTTTCAACAATTGAAATCCCGTGGTGAACATGAATGTCCCCATAACGTTTTTTAGGCAAGTCGTTATAATATATGTAATCAAATCCATAATCGTCTAGGCCCCATAAAGCATTAGGGGTGGCAATAGGAATAAATTCAGGAAGCTTTGCGTCTAAGTAATTAAATATTCTTATATCGTGATTTCCCAGGGCCGTAAATAAATCTGCGTCTTTTCCTGCTACTTCACGATTTCTTTTATAAAATTCTTTTGCTTCTTTTGCCTCATGCTCCATAATTGGCCAAATTGCGTTACCAAGTTTATCTTTATACATTTTTAAAAATTCTGCCGAGCGTCCCTCTGTAAATCTACTATAACATGCCTGATCGTCAGTGTCCCCTAAAATGTCTACCACATCTGGCTTAAACCATTCCATAACCTTGAACCAAAGTTCAATCATTTTGTTGTCTTGATATGGAAATTGCTGGTCGGACGATAGCATCCATTTTAAATCGTTTGTCATTTAAATCCTTACGTAAAAAAAGTCACGGGGTCGTGACTTGATATTTAACAAATTGTAGCATATTTACATAGGCTGTCAATAGGCTACCGCTATATAATTTATTCTTATTACAGATTTATTAAGGCCATACGCCTCTTCAGGGGAAGCAATAGCTACGGTAAATTTTGATGGTTCTGTTTTTGCAACTCTTATTGAAATAATACGGGATGATTCTCCACCCGCAATGCATGCTACGACAATGGGAGTTTTTGTCATACTTTTGTCAGTATTAAATTTAATTTCTTTGGTCATTTTAGCCGAACTAATTGTAATTGGATCACTTGTTCCAACAATAATTTGTGGGGCTTGGGAAATCACCTGAGTGTTAGTAATACTCTTATTGTCTATTGAAATAGTTTGATTTGAGTTGCCAAAACTAGGAATTTTTGACTCAATTATATTTAATTTAGTTTCAAGTTGACCTAACTTTGCTGCATCAATCGGTTCCCCGTCTACAAATGCCATTATAATTTTTCTCCTAAATCGTGTGCCAAAATCTCTTTTTCAGAGACTTCTACTACTTTTAATCTGTCTAACCCATATCTATTAAAAGAATCTGGGTTTACAATGTGCCTTAGTTTATTCTGTGATACTAGATACATTTTACCATCTGATATGTTCTTGATCAAGGTTCCGTCTCTAAATCCTAGTTTGCCTATCAGGCTAATTCCTGACAAAGCCGCCTCTGTGGCTTTTACCGTGGTAAAAGACCAAGACTTAGCGGCTCTATCTGAAACTAATTTATATCTTTTGCCATCTTTAATCCAATAGGTAGCCTTGTCTGTTTGAACGGCTAACCCTGAAGGAAAATTAGTTGGCTGTGATATTATTAAGGTGTTCTTCGTAGTTCTGAACAGCCTCACTTTTTGCTTCTTTCTCTTCAACAAGCTTTGTAATTTCTGCCCGTAATATTGCAATTTGAGTTTCATAGTTAGATACAATTTCACCAATGCGTTGCTGCAGGGCTGCAACAACTAATTCGGCCTTTTCTGCCATTTATATTCCTATTCTGTTAGTTCATCCGCTTCTGCCTGTAAAGCAGTAATTTGAGCAGATACATCTAATTTAGATGCGTTAATAGTGTCAATAGCAGTTTGAGATGGAGAAGTTCTTGCATTTTCAGCAATCAAATCTATCTCATAGCCATATTTTGTATAACTTAAGCTTTTAATACGTGAATTAACTATTGAAAGCTTTTCTGCATTTGTTAACGTAGTCATTTTGACCTCCTTTCATATTATAGCATTTTTTAAGAAATAGTCAATGATTCTACTAGGCTATTTAAGGCATCTAAAACCCTATGCCAATCAGATAAACTATTTCTTACTACCTCTTCGTCACCCTCTTGAAAAGAATTATAGTCTTCAAAAAGAACCCTATTATGCACATTTATTTTTTCTTCTACTATAGATATCCTTAATCTAATAATCTCTAACTTGTCTTCTATATTCATATTATGCCCAATTTGAATAGTTGCTGACGTATGTATTACCATCTGAGCCAACTACCTCTCCCCTATACCTTAAATATCTTGCACTTGTGCTAAACGCCACGGGCTCACCAGAAGCAGTTGGATTGCCAGAACTGTAGTCGCTACTTAAAGAACTAACTCTATTATCATAAGTTGAATTTCCAACTGTAAGACCTCCTCCAGTCCTTCTGTTTTTAACTATAGTTGAAATTAATCCAGATGTAGAATCTGTTGTAGAATATTGAACACGCCATTTTATATTACTTGCAGTATAGTCTCCAGAAGATGGCAACTGATCGTCCCACCCCCATCTTATTCTTGAAGATGAATTTAGTCTATTAAATGCAGGGGTAGCCATTGATCCCCAAGATACTGGAGTATACGAAGCAGTCCACTGTGCCCAGTATGATATGTTACTATTTATAGTATAAGTGTTTCCTGGGGTTCCAGCAAATTGTGGATCTCCACCAGACTGGGGATATCTCCACGACGAAAAATTGAACCCACTTCTGGTAGCACTTGGTATTGTAAATGTAGTACCAGATGTTCCAGAATATGTGTAAGAAGTTTGTCCATTTCCAGGTCCGCTTGATAGCGTTCCACCGTTGCCATTAAATGTTACGTTATATACTAGTTGTGCAGGAATATCAAAACTTGTTTCTTTTTCGCTACTGTATAATTCATCATAATTTCTTTGTCTTATTACAATATAATGAGGATTATTTGAATTTGATAATCCAGTTAAAGATATTGTTCCAGAGCCCGAACTTAATGACTGAGTAGACCATGAGCTAGGGTAGGACGTATAGTAATTTCTAACCTTGTATTCCATTTGCTCATATCTATAATTTGATCCTTGAGTAGCGCTTGATGTCACTGGTATTGAGGCAGTGCCGCTAGCAGTAGTGGTTATTGTTCCAAAGGAGGGTTGACCTGGGGCGGTTCCGTCAGCATATTTAAATGCTCCAGCATCTCCAATAACAGTTACGGGTCCAGCATTGGCTGCCTGAACCCTAGCCCTCATATATATATAATAATTAAAATTATTACCTTGCGGGCTAGACCAAGATGCCGTGTGGGAGGTTGTAATTTGTTGAGGGGATTGAGCAAAGGTTTGAACGTTTGTCCAGTTTGCATTATCGTTGCTTCCCCAATATTCAATTCTATAATTTGTAGCATTTGTAGATGCTTGCCAAGATAGGTTAGTTGTTCTAGTTATTCCCTGGCTACTACTGGATGGAAAGTTTTTGGTAAATGACAGAGTGGTAAATGGTTGGGGCTCTGCAGCTGCAAGAGTTTGTTTTAAAACTATATTAGAGTCGTTACCGTAATATCCTTTTCCGTTTGTTCCCGTCCATGGAATTATTTTAAAATAATAGATAGTGCCTGCTAAAAGATTAGTTACTGTTGCCGAATTACTACTTGTGTTTCCAAATAAAGTTGTAGGGTTTGGAGAGGTACCATAAAAAATTTCATAACTTTGTGGACCCTGTAGTTGTGCTGGAGGACTCCACTGTAAAGAAATTTCTTCTTGAACTGTAGGGTCTAAGGCTGTTAGGTTTGTAATATTTTTAGGCATATCTATATATTCAGGGTACGAAACAGATTCTGCCTCTGTTCCCGCACTAGAATTTGTTGCTTTTGTAATATATACAAAATAATTTGTAGCATTTGCAGTTAAATCTGATTGCGAAATTGTGTAAGTATCATTTGTATGGCTGGACCCAGAAGATGGGTTTACAGATGTTTGCAAAGTCGTCAAATTAGAATAGTTAATATCGTCCGTACTTTTTCTAAATCTGTATTGAACTGATGTTGCGTTAGTCCAGTGATATGCCTTACCTGTTAACTTTTTTGTTTGATTTGTAGCATTTGCAGTTGATATGGTTATCTCTACTCGATTTTGAATTTCTGGAACATTTGGTTTATTAAAAATGTTTAGCCATCTTAAACTTGTAGATCCGCTATTTGAGACTTTTACCCATGCATTTGCTATATCTGACCAAGCCCCGCTAGTTTTTACAAAAATAGATTTAATTTGCGTCCAGCCAGTTGAACCTGTTTTAACTCTAACTGTCATGATTAATTTGTACTTAAGTACACATCCCCGATCTTTGCACCAAAAGCTTCACCATTAATTCCTGAAGATGATGATTGAGAGCCGTAATAAAAAGCTCTTCCTATCACTAATTGACCAGCAGCAGAAACAACCGTACCATATGCAGTGCCAGCACTATTTATACTAGATTGAGCAAACTCATCTAATCCAATCATGTGATATCCTCTGGCAAAATTAGTAAATCCCTGAGATTTCATAATTCTAAATTGTAAATCTCCAGAGGCGTTCCCTTGACCAATTAGGGCTAGAATAGGTGTGCTGGGAGCTGGATTTACAATTAAATAGGCGTAATCACCACCATCAACAAAATTTGAATTTAAAGAGGGTGCAGAAAAAGACAGCATAGAACTGTGAGATATTCCACCACCACTCAATGATAATGTTCCAAAGGCTCCACTAAAGATCTCTCCACCCCCAACTCCATTTCCAGTGCTTGTAATTTCTCCAGTTGTGGAGTTTAAACTTATTGAAGAATTTGAAGATTTAAGTTCTCCAGAAAAAATTTGCCATCCGCCAATAAATCCGCTTGTAGATGTTAATACTCCAGAAGGTGTTACAGAAAATGTTGATCCAGCAGTTATTCCAGTTGGGGGAGCAAGAGTGATATTAAATCCAGAATATAGACCAGATCCACGTAAAATAAATTGTGGGGTTAATGGATCTAATTCTATACTAGGATTAATTCCAGGAGAACTTGCAAGTTTTCCTGAATTAATTATCCAATTTCCAACACTTCCAGATGTTGCTGTTAAGCTTCCGCTTATAACGGAAAACAATCCATTGCTTGCATAAAGGTCCCCAGTAAATGATCCAGATGTTGCTGTAATCGCTCCAGTAAATGAACCTTCCCCAGTAACAACTAGTTTATTTGAAGATGTGTTATATGATAAAAGAGATGTGCCTCCAGTTCCAAATATTTCAAAAGGATCTCCAGTTGCACGTAATTCGACTCTTTTGCCTGAAGTGGCCCCAACAGTAATAATAGAATTTGATTGTAGCGTTCCAGTAGTAATTTGATCAGCTGTTACTGTAACTATATCTCCAGATCCGACCTTGCCTATTTGTACTGGATTTCCAGTAGCGGAAACTGCTGTTGAATCTTGAGCAACATTACCATTTGTTGTTTTTATTTTAACAAAATAATTTGTGTTGTAAGTAAGAGCTACTGAATTTACTAAAGTTCCCACGCCTATGTTTAATGTGTTTTGACCATTTGCAAACTTTAATGTGTCTACTTGGTTGGCTCCGCTATTTCCCGTATCTACTGGCGTAAAATCTGCAGAGGTTCCAACATATACTTTTGCCGCTCTAAATCCGCTGGGCTGATCTGCTCCTGTTGAAGTTTTACCGTTCCAAGATAATTGGATTGCTCCTACTACTGATGATACCGTAGGGGTACTTGGGGCCACAGATGGTAGTACTGCTATAGATGCAGATGGATCTGTTACTACAGCCGAAAATGTCTGTGTGGGCGTACCATTAATTTTACTTGGAGTTACAGTTATTAATTGTACTTGATATGTTCCAGCTGGTGCTGCAATTGTAGTTGTTCCAGCAGAAAAAAATGAATGTGCTATTTTACCCGTACCAAATATTCCATTAATTACATATACATCTACTCGAAAAGCATTGGCTGGAAATGTGGTAAGAGATGCTTTTATAAATCCTGCGCCGCCTTCAACTGTTGATATTGGGGCTGCAGGAATAGACTCTGTGTTTGTAGTTACAAATTTACCCGAAGACCAGGGGCTTACCGACCCATCAGGATAAACCCATTGAAATTTTATAGCATATATTTTGTCAATTTTAAGATTAGTAGCTTTAAAATTAAAAAAATTTTTATCTATATCTGGCCCAGGGGTTATATTTAAATCGGAATAATTAGGCATTAGAATCCTAACTGCAACTTATACTCTACGTCTACCTGTCTTCCAGAAGTTTTAGTAATTATGTTTGCCCCAGTTAAAACAGACCTACTAATCATTCCATATGAAGGGTCAAAAGTATCTTCATCATTTATTCTTATGCCGTCAAAGTAAACTGCTGTTATGCCGCCAGCTGTTGCTGTTACCTCTACCCCTATTTGATTTATATTCTGTAAATCTGGAGAGGGTGTTGTAACATTTGAAAATAGTGTTGATAGACTTACGGACTGTATTTTGTCACCCGTTCCAGTAGGGGGAGTAAAATCTACGTAAGCATATTGGGTATTAGAGCTATAAAATTTTACACGTATTTTAGACAGATTTGCATCAGCTTTTTTATAGGCAATAGATAAACTGTCATTTATGCTATACCCTGAAAGATCTATTGGGGCTGGATTTGTTTTGTATTCAATAGCTGTAGAGGCGGGAGTCTGAACAAGAATAGAACTTTCTCCAATTTTAAATGTATTTGTAGAATCATTAAACGCTATCTGAGGATTAGACCCTGTTGAATCTTCCCACAAAACATTAGTTTCAAACGAAGTAATAAATTTACTATCGAAATTATTTATTGAAGTCCTGCTTGAGGGGTATAAAGCTATTTCAGATATAACTCCCGCAACATCTTGAGGTAGAGTTGCAATGAATACTGCCTTATAGACAAAGTTACCGCTAACCTCTGAAATTTCTATAGTACTTAAGCTTACTGGAACTCTATAAAATTCAAAATTTAACCTTGTGTCATTTCCATTAGAATCTGGAGTAGAGTTTCCTATGCCAAACGCCAATTCTTTTGCAGTAAAAAGGACGTTTCCTGCTAGGTGGTTTGTTAAAAATCTTTTTCCAAATTTAGTTATCATACTAGCTCAACCTTTGCATTCATTGCTTTTAATACTACCCCACTTGAGTTTTTAACTTTAAATATTAGGTTGACACTTGGATTTCCTGCAGCATCATAAACGACAGAGTTAGAAACTATGGATATATCTGATGCACTAGGAATCCTAGTTTCTGGATTTTCAACATTTTCTTCTTTAAACTTTTTTTCGGGGTCATTTGAAGTAATTGAATTGCCACCTTCATCAACAAAACCTTCTAAAGTAATGTCATCTGCTAGCATATCTTCCCCGCCAGAAAGATAGACTGCGGATAGGGAATTACCCCTTACGAGTCTGACCAAAGACGGGTCTGCGTCAGTAGCCTCTGGGGAATTGGAATATAGTGGGAATCTGCCAGTTGAAGTGACTCCAGATTTAGATATTCTAGGATTTTTATTTGCCATATTTTTATTATACCATTTATGCGCTATAAATAGATCTAGCTGTTATATTGGTAGATACCCCCTCGTCAAAAGATGTATTTACATTTGTTACTAAAAATTTTTTAGTTCCGTTCAAATCATTTTTGGGATAGTTTATGGTAATTATGTCTCCTACCTCTATAGCTGGATTTCCAAAAATTTCCATATTGACAGAATGCTGTTGCTTAGACCACTGCCCTTTAATCCAACCATGAAGGGCTTTTGCGTCCGCCTCTGACTGAATCCACATTGATCGAAATGTAACAGGCTCTAGGGGAGATGATTCTTTATTTTCTTCACTGTATTCGTGCGGAGATCCAGTATTGTCTACGTAGTTACCTAAAACAAAAAATTGTTGCTCGTTGCCTACCGATAGCGGAATAAATGAGCTGGCGTTGTTTATAACAAATATTTCTGCATTGTGATTTGAAAATTTGCTACCTAAAATTGTTGCAAATTTATTTATTCCCGTACTTGCATATAAAGGCATGGCAGCAGGCACCGAAAAATTTGCTTTTACGTATCTTATTTCTCTTACAGTTTTTCCAAACTCTTCTAAAAACGAAATTTTATTATCTGGAGAATTAAAATCTTGTGCTATTTTTTCTCCAAATGTAAAATCTATTGTAGATTTTGAATATTGACCACTATATATTTTTTTATTTGATAAGTCGCTAAGTTGGGTTGCACTTATTGGATTTGCATATACATAATCAAAAGCAGTTGTATGAAGTTTTGAAAATAAAGCAATATTTGATGTTGGGGCAATTAACTTCTTTTTAGGATCCGTTGCTCCCACCGATTCAGCATCAACTGCTGTTACCTTAAAATTATTTACATAAACATCAATTATTGTTGCTCCCGTTTCAATAGTAACATCAATATCTAATTTATACAATGTTGATGTTAGTACGCCGCCTAACAAGCTGGTAGATTCTTTGTCTTGTGAGTCTTGAAGGTATATTCTTTTAGTATTAATTAATTTGTATATTTTTAAAGATTTATCTTTAGTTGTATTTTGACTTTGATCTGTTTTTAGCTCTACATAATAACCATTAGTACCTGTGTCATTAGTAAAAAATCCCATGCCACCTCCAGATGTGGGCTCATCAAAAGTGCTGGCAAATAATATGCCCGTGCCAAAAGAATATTTTTTATATGTTGTAGATATTCCTGTATCTTTTATGGCCACAGAATATTCATTTTCTTTTTTATTACGGGCGGTTACTTTTAAAAATGAGTGTTGAAGTTTTCTATTTCCCGATTCTGCATATGAGGTTCCTAAGACTTCTGGAGAAGAAAAAAATATTGATTTACTTTCAAGATTTATATTTTCATCTTGAAAATCTAACTCATTTATTTGATTTATTAAGTTTCTTATATTCCTATCCAACGTTTTTTCATGTTGATCTGTAGTAGAGGTGGGAGGAGTTGTTGTTGCGCTAGTAGTTGCAGATGCAGAAGCAACATTAGCAAGCTTGGGCATGGTAAAAGACTCATATATATAATCGCCATGTGTTCCAGTAGCACCAGCGCCAGTGTAGGCTCTAGCCCTAACACTATACTTTTTACCAGGAGTTAAACCTTCTCTTACATGTGTTCCACTCGTTGTTGTAAAAACAAAATCTGGATCGTTGTGTGTATATGCTGTTCCAGAACCCCCGTAGCTTCCTGGTGTTGTTGGAGGTGGTCCTAAAGTTATTATTACTTTAGTAGGAGAAACTGTTTCAACAGATATCCATGGAATTTTTAATTGTGCAGGAGTTATTGCTGTAGGCGGACTATAAGGCTCATCAGGAATTAAAAACCACCTGTCTCCATATATTAATGGGCTCATGTCCAAGCCACCTCGTATCCGCTCCAAGAATTTATAAGGTCTTGTGCATTTATATAATGATTTAGCACGGGAGTGTTAAATGCTCCACGTGTTTTAATTCTATATTTGCCGCTAGGTTTTAGTGATCCCTGTTTACTTATTCCTAAATATTTATTGTTGTCAGTTTTACTAGTTAGATCAACATTTTGGCTTACCCCATTTAAATCTTCATAACTAAAATTAACTGCATCAAATTCTATTATTTCTGATCCTACAGCAAAGTAACCTGCATAATTATATGCCGTTATACCCGCCTCTTGTTCGTTTACAACAGATGGCACAAGATGCATATATTGTCCAGCTGTGTGGGTGGTTAACAGATTTTGATTTAAGGTAAATGCAGACAAAAAGTATGTGTCAGAAACCCAGGGCGCCTGTGCGCTTTGAATATAGTTAGAAGTTAAAACACTATTCCAAAACACTTTTATTTGACTTGCTGACGGTAAATCATTTTTCTTAAAAGAAAGAATGTTAGACAGGTTTGATCCAGAGTTTTCGCTTCTAAAATTCCAATTTGCTGCTCTGGTAGAATCAAATATCCATTCTCTGCTGTAGAATTGTAATACGTTATTATATGCAAACACTGCCGTCATCTGAGTGTCTCTACATAATTCTTGTAGGCAATCCCACACTGTTTTATCATTTTCAGTCCACCAATATGTAGGAGTTATAATTGATGCATCTGTGTCTTTAATATTAATATTATAGTTAGTAAATCCTATTGAATCTAATAACCTTCTTATAATAGCGGTGGCTGAAA
>Ga0194115_10006260_pt1 | contig 12122 bp, 15 predicted proteins | sample TA2MahsurfametaG_3_FD_148656 | JGI IMG/M metagenome (GOLD analysis project Ga0194115, IMG submission 148656) | Freshwater microbial communities from Lake Tanganyika, Tanzania - TA2015002 Mahale S4 surface | ecosystem: Environmental > Aquatic > Freshwater > Lake | place: Tanzania: Lake... | reverse complement strand
AACGCACCAAAGATTGAACTTTTTTCCTGAGAATCAAATCCGTAAACTTCACCACCGCTAAGATATTCGTCTTTGAGTTTTTGACTATCAAATGCAGTCAACAACGTAAAGACAAGAACACCAACAATAGATATAATCCAAGACATCATTGAACTTGCCAAAAAAATATTGACAACACTTGCGATCAATAGTCCAATCATTCCCATGAATAGAAATGATCCCATACTTGTCAAGTCTTTCTTGGTTGTATATCCATATAAACTAGCCGCAGTAAATGTTGCAGATGTTATAAAAAATACTTTTGCGATGCTTGCTGTGGTGAATAGCATGAATATGGAACTCAAACTAAGCCCCATAGAGATTGCGTATGTATAGAATAAAGTCTTAGCCATGCCCGCTGAAATTTTATGCATACCAAAAGATAGAACCAAAACAAATGCGAGCGGCATGAGTGCAAAGATAAACCACCATGATGTCCCAATTAGTGATTTTAGAAAGGGTGCAGAGATATATGATGTAAGTCCTGTGACAAGCAATGCAACCATCATATGATTGTAGACACCCATCATATATGAGCGAAGACCTTCATCATATTGTTCTGCAGTATTAGTTTGTATATACGTTTGCATACTGTGACTCCCATAATTTTTTATTATTTATATGATGGTTCCCTCAAGCAGAATTAAACTGCTATCTTCGCTTTACCAAAGCGATGTACTGGCCATTGTACTATGAGGACCTGGTGGGACCAGTAGGATTTGAACCTACGACCCTCTGCGTGTCGAGCAGATGCTCTACCTCTGAGCTATGGTCCCTGCAGATTTGGAGGACTGTACTGGAGTTAAACCAGTCTATTTGGTTTTGCAGACCAACGCATGAATCGCCCTGCCCACAGTCCATATTTGGTGCAGTCGGAGAGATTTGAACTCTCAACATTTACCACCTCAAGGTAACGCCTCTGCCAATTGGGCTACGACTGCAAAATGGTGCCCGCGGAGGGACTTGAACCCCCAAAACCCACGTTCTAAGCGTGGTACGTATGCCATTCCGTCACGCGGGCATAATACATTTCTGCTAAATAGATGTGGATCGCGAGACGGGAATCTCCATCCACTCTATGTCTAATATCTTACTACGGAGACACAGCTATGTCAAGCAATATTTATCGCTACTACGTCTATGCATATCTACGCTCAGATGGAACACCTTACTATATTGGTAAGGGTTTTGATAGAAGAGCATACAGGAATCATCGGCACATTCCAGTGCCTAAAGATAAATCCAGAATAGTGTTTCTGGAAACCAATCTATCTAATGTCGGAGCATGTGCATTAGAGCGAAGGTATATTGAATGGTATGGTCGTAAAGACCTCGGGACAGGTATTCTCCGCAACATGACAGATGGCGGTGAAGGTGTCGAAGGTCATATTCATAGTCAAAAAACTAAAGATAGGATTAGGGACTCTAGAAAAGATCAATCCCCGCCCAATAAAGGGAAAACACCATCACCTGAACATAGAGCAAAATTGAGTGCTGCCAATAAAGGTAATTCACCTTTCAATAAAGGAAGATCCCTTTCTCCTGAACACAAAGCAAAATTGAGTGCTGCCAACAAAGGTAAAAAGCGATATGCTGTTTTTGAGACAGCCTCCTCTGCCAGTTGGGCTACAGGAGCATAATAAATTCGCACCGAAGCGGAGATGGTTCTAATGAGTCATATGACCTCTCACATGCCATTACGGCACTTTAAACGCGCAAAACTCTAACGTACTTCGGTGCTGACCGAATGCGATACTGGTCGTCGCATTCGGTGTTTTGGTGCCCTCAGTCGGAGTCGAACCGACAACATGCTGGTTTTGAGTCAGCCTCCTCTGCCAATTGGGATACAAGGGCAAAACTCGTCTTGGTTGTTTTGCTACGCTGGTACAACCAAGAAAACCTCGATAGACCTATCGCCGCTAGGCGTAGGCTCAAAAATGGAGCGGAATACCGGTTACGCTCCGGTGCATTCTCGTTGGCAACGAGATAGGCTACTATTACATCAATCCCGCAAACTTTACTAAATAGATGTGGATCGCGAAGCAGGAACTTCCATCCACTCTATGTCTAACATTTTACTACGGAGACACAGCTATGTCAAGCAATATTTATTACACAATCTATAAAGTCACCAATTTGTTGGATAGCAAATATTACATCGGAAAACACATGACCAAAAATCTTGATGATGGTTATATGGGTTCTGGTAAACTTATTCGTCGTGCAATCAAAAAGCATGGCATAGAAAATTTCAAGAAAGAAATTCTTCATGTCTTTGACGACGAAGAAACCATGAATGCTAAGGAAGCAGAATTAGTTATTGTCTCGGAAGAGACATATAATTTGACTAATGGTGGACTAGGAAGTTGGTCGCACATAAATTCTAATGAAGAATTACGAAAAGCAAAAAACATCAAGGCAAGAGAAATCACCAATCAAATTCTTCAACAAAAGTATGGATACAATTGGAGAACCATATTAGGTAAATTGGGAGCAAAAGCAAATTTAGAAAAAAATGGAATAAATCAAAAATGGTTGATTGCCGGCAAAACTTCTTTTTTAGGAAAAAAACATACAGACGAAAGTAAAAAGAAAATAGGTAAAGCTAATTGCAAAAACACAGGAGAAAAAAATTCGCAATACGGAACTATGTGGATTACAGATGGCGAAAAAAACAAAAAAATCAAAAAAACCGATCTTGATTTTTGGATCAAGAAAAATTGGAGACAAGGGAGAATGCTAAAGTCTGGAGCGGTGTGAGGTAATCGAAACCTCATCTTCAGAGTGGAAATCTGAAATAATAGCCGTTATACGAACACCGCAATTTGGTGGGAGCGGCTGGAGTCGAACCAGCATTGTTTACCACACGGGATCCGATTTACAGTCGGATGGCACACACACCATAGTACCAACGCTCCCAAATTCATTATTCACATAGTACTATATCTTGTTGGGTAAGTCAAGAACTATTTCTAGTTCTTGACCACCACTGGTGCCTTCCACTCTCCGATGAACTGAATCCAACTCTTGTCATCGATTTGAATTGGAAACTTCTTGCGAACAGCGAGAAGGTCGTAATAGCTGGGCTTGTAAGGCCTACGCTTTGGTGCCCACTTACCTACAGGAGAACTATCGCCCTTCAGTAGATTGCAGGTGCTGCAAGCCGAAACAAGATTGTCCCAAGAATAGGTACCACCCTTGCTCTTTGGAACAACGTGATCAAACGTGATGCATTTCAGCGTCAAAGGAGTTTCGCAGTATGCACACAGGCCGTGATCACGGTAATACAAACCTTCTGCACCAAGCTTTACACGTTCCTTAACACGCTTGGTGTCAAGCCTGGCAATAACAGATGGCCACTTCATGTTTAGATTTGGCGTGAGGATCTTTCGCTCATGCTCATACACCATTTGACAGGTGCCATTGAACAGTCGTGTTACACTATCTTCCACTGGAATTGTGTGTAGAGGAAACAATGATATTGGATGATAATCCGCATTGAGAACTAAGCAACGTAATCCTATAGTCATCTAATAATTCCTCCTTTCTTGTTCGCTGACCCTAAGAGATGCAGATAGACTTACTTATTGCTATCTGCATCTCTTAGGCGCTCATGTCGGAGAGGTGGGACTCGAACCCACGAAACCATGCTCCCAAAGCATGTCGATTAGCCGCTATCAAACTCTCCGTAAACTTTTACTAAATGGCAGCCTCGGAAGGAATCGAACCCTCATCTTCTGGTCCGTAGCCAGATGTTCTGTCCGTTATACTACGAGGCTATAAATGAAATCTTTTATAAATAGATGTGGATCGCGAGACGGGAATCTCCATCCACTCTATGTCTATAACTTTACCGCGGAGACACAGCTATGTCAAGCAATATTTATCGCTATTAGATACAATACCTGATGGTTGGATCATAGGTAGAAAAATGGTAGACCCCCACGGACTTGAACCGTGAACCTGGCGCTTAAAAGGCGCACGCTCTAACCAATTGAGCTAGGGGTCCATAATTTGGTAGGGATAGTAGGATTTGCACCTACGACCTCACACTTATCAAGTGTGCGCTCTAGACCAACTGAGCTACATCCGCATGAAATGGTGCCCACAGAGAGGATTGAACTCCCGACCTTCGGTTTACAAAACCGCTGCACTACCGCTGTGCTATATGGGCGCTATTCTGTGTTCTTACACAACTAAGAGCAGTATACAATTAGATGTTGGAAAGTCAAGTGTCAACATCAATTTTCCACTCTTTTAGATCTGTGTCGCTATCGCGGTATACACGAACGCATCTACCATCCTTTAGGATTACATCAATACCTTTCTTTTGATCAACCGTATCTTTGAAATAAAAACCATCGGTGGTTTGAATAATGCAATATGGTACACCAATCGTAGGATTATTTACTGAAACTAGAATTGCTTCTCCTACATTCTCGGCGCGATCTGTAACCTGCTGACAACGAGCATACACATCCATGCTTTCCCAGCTATCAATTCCATCAATGATGTCTTGAAGCCAATCAAGAGAAATAGTTACATCATCATTTCCAGATAATTCTGGAAAATTGGTTACATTAGTATCCTTATCAAGGATACTTGATGTTTTGGTTTCAGGGTTTGGCGTTGCCAAACGAATACTATAGAACTTATTATTGTCAATAATGCTCTGTCCATTACGAACAAGAATTCTTGAATCTTTTGTAAACCATCCAAACAATCTATTAATCATGGTAATTACCTTTCTTCTTTATTTTGATGCTCATCTAATGGATAATGGTGGACCGACCAGGACTTGAACCTGGAACCACACCGTTATGAGCGGCGCGCTCTAACCAAATTGAGCTATCAGTCCATATTTGGTGTGTTAAGCTAGCTAAACGATCATATTTGGTAGGAGATAAGGGATTTGAACCCTTCCGTTACAGGCAGTCCGCCCATTCTCGCCGGTTTATAAGTCCAGCCCGCTCACCAGAGCTATCTCCCATATTATTAAACTTTGCTAAATAGATGTGGATCGCGAAGCGACAACTTCCATCCACTCTATGTCTATAGCTCTAACAGGAAGACACAGCAATGTCAAACAATATTTATCGCTACTATGTCTATGCTTATCTACGCTCAGATGGAACTCCTTACTACATTGGTAAGGGCTGCAACAATAGAGCATATAAAAAGCATGGTACTATTCCAGTTCCCAAAGACAAATCCAGAATAGTATTTCTGGAAACAAATTTATCTAATATTGGCGCTTGTGCGCTAGAGCGACGTTATATTCGTTGGTATGGTCGCAAAGACTTAGGCACAGGAATCCTTCGTAATAGAACAGATGGTGGTGAAGGAAAACATAATTGTTATGTTTCAGAATATACACGTTCTAGAATTAGATTAGCTAATACAGGAAAAACAAACACATCAGAACAAAAAGCTAAAATAAGTGCTGCCAATAAAGGCAAAACACATAAGCTTGAAGCTAGAATTAAAATAAGTAATACTCATAAGCATAAACCGAAATCAACAGAACATAAAAATAAATTGAGTATCGCAAATACTGGTAAAAAACATAGATTAGAAACCATATTGAAAATGAGTGGTCCAAATAGTTCTCAGTATGGTACCATGTGGATTACTAATGGTGTTCAAAATAAAAAAGTGAAGAAAAATGATCTAATTCCTTCAGGATGGAAGAAAGAAAGAGTTTTATAACTTGGTGCCTTCACATGAAGTGGCTCCCCCGGTTCGATTCGAACGAACGACATTTCGCTTAACAGGCGAATGCAACTACCGCTGTGCTACAGGGGAATACATGGCGCTCCTGGCAGGATTCGAACCCACAACCTTCTCGGTAGAAACGAGCAGCTCTTATCCGTTGAGCTACAGGAGCATATTCAATTGTCAAACAACATCCGAAGTATACAATGACATGCTGGACATGTCAAGGACTATTTTGGCACCGGGTGTAGGAATCGAACCCACCTCTTTGATTTTGGAGACCAAGGCCCAGCCACTAGACCAACCCGATAAATGGCGGAGAGTCAGGGAGTTGAACCCTGTGACCCATTTTACCTGATCTACGGTTTAGCAAACCGCTGCATTCCCGTCCTGCCCACTCTCCAGAAATTGTATGTTGTGCTACTGCTCCGATTCGAACGGCGTCCTAGTGTTGTCCATCTGTGTTTCCCATCAACACCGACAGTAGCATATGGATCACCTCCGTGGCTTCGATCCACGACTATTCCGTTCAAAGCGGAAAGGACTACCAATTATCCGAGAGGTGAATGACTTTTTTATATAAATAGATGTGGTTCGCGATGCTGTAACATCCAACCACTCTAACAGCTTACAAGGAGCTATCAGCAATGACTGATGATATTTATCGCTACTACGTCTATGCCTATCTACGCTCAAATGGAACTCCTTACCACATCGGTAAGGGCTGCAACAAAAGAGCATATAAAAAGCATCGGCACATTCCAGTACCTAAAAACAAATCCAGAATAGTGTTTCTCGAAACCAATCTATCCAATGTTGGAGCCTGTGCATTAGAGCGACGCTATATTCGCTGGCATGGTCGTAAAAATATACGCACAGGTATTTTGATCAACATGACAGATGGTGGCGAGGGTGTTGAGGGGCATGTTCATAGCGAAGAAACTAGAGCTAGATTAAGCTCTAACGGAAAAGGTCGGGCCCCGCCGAATAAAGGTAAGCCCGGAAAACCGCATTCATTAGAAACTAAAATAAGAATTAGTAATGCAATTACTGGAAAACCAAAATCGCCCGAGCATAGAGCCAAATTGAGTGCATCTTTACGCGGCCGCGTGGTCGAGGGTAAATCGAATAAAGGCTATAAAAGAAAATACAAACAAATCTGGATTACAGACGGAAAAATAAACACAAGAATAAAATTCGACTGTGTTATTCCGCATGGATTTAGAAGAGGTTGTACCAATAAACTTGTTGGGGAACTTGGCCTCGAACCAAGAGTCTTTTGAACCAAAGTCAAACGTGTTCCCAATTACACTATTCCCCAAAACTTTATTTATTTATTGAACTTGAATCAATAAATACTGATATGAATTACTACATTTATATTATATCTTCAAAGAACTCGCCAGTCAAGATTGGAATTACTCATGATTGCGAAGAAAGACTTCGCAATCTACAGACTGGACATAGCGAGAAGCTTACAATCCAACATCGTGAACTTGTTGACAAAAGCAAGGCCAGATTATTGGAACAAATTTTACACAAGCAATTGAATTACAAACGCACACATGGCGAATGGTTTGATATATCTGTTGAAGATGCAATCAAACAATTGCAATGGTGCATAATTCGTTTTGAAGATGATCCATTGTTGGAATACAAATTCAAAAACAATCTCATCAGAGATTGATGGGGAGACTAGAGGGAATTGAACCCTCACCTACGGAATCACAATCCGCCATCCTAAACCACTAGACGATAGCCTCCATCAACTGGTACTCCCAATGGGGTTTGAGCCCATGTTTTTGCCGTGAGAGGGCAATGTCCTAGACCACTAGACGATGGGAGCATATCGACTGCACTCACAGACTGCAATCCGTGAGCCGTCAAATTGGTGGACCCTGGGAGAGTCGAACTCCCGACTTCGGTATGCAAAACCGACGTGTTCCCACTAGCACTAAGGGCCCGTAATTGTTTGCAAGCATCCGGCCTCTCCCCATTCCGGATCATTTCGCCTGTCTAGCTCAGGTTAGAGGTACGTGGTGCTAGTAGCTACTTGACATTCCATAACTCCTGAGGAGTTACAGTTTGTCTCACAAGATTTCGAGGCCTTGCTTTCACTACATCCACACTTGCAATTTGTTCGGCGAGGCACGAAGCCTCAGGACACTTTCCACAGCAGTCCCACCGTCTGTGTGCCGAAGCACGATCATAAAGCCGCTTTATTGTTATTGGGGGATCCTCTCGGATTTGAACCGAGAACCCTCTGAGTAAGAGTCAGATGCTCTGCCAATTGAGCTAAGGATCCAAACTGGTGGGTCGTGACGGGATTGAACCGCCAACAAAATCGTTTTTTTTATAAATAGATATGTTATCATAGGAGTTCGATTATGAATAATAAGATCTGTCCAAAATGTCAAACACACCACAACAAAGTTGGAATATTTTGTTCAAGAACTTGTGCAAATTCAAGAGGACCACGATCAGACGAGTTTAAGAAAAAAGTTTCAGATAAACTGTCTGGTAGAACGTGGGCAACACAAGAATCTATACGAAAAGGTATTTTAAGTAGAGGGCGAACACCGTCAGAGGATAAACCCAATACAATCTGTGTTATTTGCAAAAATAGTACAAACACTAAACATAGAAAAACATGTTCTCCCACATGCTATTCCAAGTTGTTGAAATTGCAATCTCAACAACACCCAAATTGCGGGGGTCAAAAGCGAACACATAGATCTAAAATTTACAATAATAAAAATGAAATGTACGTTTCCGAAAGTTCTTTTGAAGTTAGATTAAGTGAAATTTTAAATTTATTGAATGTTTATTGGGTGAGACCTGAATATATTTGGTATACTGATTCAAAAGGAGATAAGAGAAGATACTTTCCTGACTTTTATCTTCCCGATCATGACTTATACATAGATCCCAAAAATGATTTCCTTATCAAGACTGATATTGATAAAATCAATAGAGCAGCTAAAGAAAATAACATTTTAATTATTGTTTTGGGCGATAATCACATAACTATTGATTCAGTGAAATCTTTGGTAGGGGATAGAGGTACTGCCCCTCTTCATCCTGCGTGTAAAGCAGGCACTCTTCTTTTAAGTTAATCCCCCATAACATCTTCATGACTCTGTGCATCGGTAGAATCGAACTACCTCCCGCCCAGCGTGGACAGGATATGCCCCAGCATATCAGCGCGATGACGTGGCCACGTCATCTGCTGGCCGCGCCGGATGCACAGAGTGATGAAGATATTAGTGAATGGAATGCCATAGCACATACCCATTCTATTTCTTTCGCGACCATGTGCGACTAGTTTTCTATCAAAAACCAGCAAAACTCGTTTAGCCGAGATCATTTGATTGCGACTAAATTGGTAGACCCTACCGGTGCTGCCCCGGTTTCCGCGCCTTGAAAGGGCGCTATCCTAGCTGGTAGACGAAGGGTCCATAATGTTGTGGCAGGTGCGGTATACATCCAACGTTTCCCGGGTGTCTCGGACTTCCCATGCTCCTTTTACAGATAATCAATTTATTTCTAAATTTTTCTGCTCCATGGCACACAGCGCCGTAGCACATATCATGAACTTTACTTACCACAATTTTGGCGGATGAGGTCGGAGTTGAACCAACATTGCGCTTTCACGCTTAGCCGCTTTCAAGGCGGTGTGCCACGCCAATGGCTGCTCATCCTTTGATATTTTTGGATTTATAAGTTGGTAACTGACTATCGCAGTTACTACAGACAAATCTTAAATTTTCTAACTTATTATCGTTGTTTATGCCATTGATATGGTCAAGTATTAATGGCATAGGTTTTCCCTGCCATTCTGGACCTATGCCACAGCATGAACAAATGTAATTCAAAAGATTTTCAGCAAGAATTCTTTTTTTAATTAGATGTCTTGCATATGAACTATTTTTTACAAAGATTTTTTCGTTAGAAAAGAGTTCATTCCATTTGCTCAATCTACCTATTTTTTTACCTTTATTCCAAGGTACAATTCCTTTTTTAGCCCCAGCGTTTGGCGATCTAAATCTTTTTATTTTATTTGGATTAGAATCGCAATATTTTATATGCGAATTCAATCCACCTTTATTCTTAAAGATTTTTTTGCAAAAATTACATTCCATCTTTAACTCTCATGACACATGTTAGTATTTATACGGAATGTAATCCCATACTAGAGCATTTAACCAATTTATTACAATATTTACTAGGACTCCACAAATGTCGGTGCCACCGCTCATTTGCGACTTCATTGGATTGCGCGACCCAACTAACTTGCCTCCACTTGGCTAGGCTTCATTGACAAGCATCCTAGGGCATCACCTCATGAGTGATGCCAATTTGAATGCGGACCCAGGGAATGATCCTGACTCTCCAGCTTATGAGACTGGCATGGTCACCTGACCGGTCACCTGACCACTTGTCCGCTTCAAAAATTATTATTTTGAGTTTTCAAGATTTTTTTCTTTGCTTCTCTTATTATTGCTTTTTCTGATATTTTCTTGACCCGGATTTTACTCGCTGCGTTCTCGCCGCAGCTTTCATCCTCGGTTCCGACCGTTTGTCCTAATCTAGTGCAGGACACGCCCTCGTTGCGTTTATCGAGTATCAGATACTATCTGGCACTCATCACTTTGTCAACAAAAAAGCCCTCGGAGAAGGAGGGCTTGTCTTGTTTCGCTGAAGTTTTATCCTCAGAAGTTACAAGACAAGCCTATCTACGTGAATGGCTGACCATTCAGGCTTTAGTGTGACGCGGAAGGTATTCTGTTTTATTTCTGTATTCATCATGTCTCTATTTAGTCGTCTCGTTTCATTCTTTGTGCATTCTAGCAAACTTTTTTTGCGTGAGTCAAGGACTTTTTTTGTCTTTTTTCTCAACCACTTACTTGTTCGCTTGACTGCTCGATTATGTTTACATTCTACTTGGAATCTTTTGAAATCACAAGGACTTTTTTATCAACTCTGGTATTCGTTTTCCTCATGCCAGAGTTCAAAGTCCGAAATGCTCGCCTGCTCATCAAGCCACTGTTCGTATCCTTCCCAGAGGGTCGGATCTGACACAGCTTCATCAAAAGAAGACTGCATTTCGTTCGGGTTCATCGTTACCTCATCAACAACTTACATTCTCAGTATATGATGGGACGCGCCATTTGTCAAGGCCTAAAATTTATTCAATCAATTCAATGACTTAACATGCCCGGCCATGCGGAAGTCAGTAGGGGCAAAATTTTCTTTTTTGCTACTGTCTCGGATGCTTCAAACAATTGTCCGTTGCATCCAAGTATATCGTCAGCATATTTACTGATGATTGGGTTTGGACACGCCTGAGGACGAACTTCCAATAGTTTGGAAATAGATGTATCTATGCATCGATGGTGTTGGTGAAGTATTGCGAGCGCCGCGGCCGTTGAGCGACTAACGCCAGCAAAACAGTTCACAACAACAACGCCGTCGGTAATATCCTTGGTAAAGTCCAGTATTTTCTGGACATGATCTTTCGTTGGCGCACCGTAATCGGTGGGCTTTAGAACATCCTCAAAATTCAACCAAAGGCGGTTGACATCATTCATGCCGGGTGGCAGAAATTGCCTATCGCCCAGATCAAGTAGACTAATCCAGTGCGTAGCATTGTGTCTCTTGACCAAGCGAACAGCTTGATTTTTGCTACCTACGAATACGTTTATCATTGTATGAGTATATGTCTAATTTTAGGAAAAGTCAAGGACAAAAATTGTTTAATGGAATCAAGCACTTAGCAAAAAGGGACAAAAAGGACAAAAAGGGGTGCTTTTGGCACCCCTTCTGTTAGTCGCGGCGAGTTACCGCATGATATGGAAACTTGTCCAGAAAGTCGCTACGATACTCTCTCTGATAGTAGTAGCGCATCTCATGCGAGATTGCTCTCTCGGCACGACGCTTGTTGGCTTCCTTGATTGCTTCCACAACCTTCTTTGCGATATCCTTGACCTTGCTTGCAGCTTTTCTTACCATACAGAACTTCATTGATTACTCCTTGCACATCGTGCGAACAACGTTACGATATTCAGTCACCTGCTTGTTGAACACATTCTCATAGATACCAAAGAGATTGTCCGTGTGCTTGTTGACAAGACCAAACATCTTTGAGACCATATCAACCTGCATGTCCGTGACATCCAAGGTGATAGACTTCATCTTGTGTGAGAATGCATCAGCAGTTTTCTTGTTCTCGCTTGTAGTGAAAAACTTGGTTAGATATTGATTTTCTTCTAGAGTCCAGGGCCACATTGTGCACCTCCATTGTTCGTCGCTCACAGTTGAGCCGACATCCATACTATATATGATTCTTGTGTGCAATGCAACATGAA
>Ga0194115_10006259_pt1 | contig 12123 bp, 11 predicted proteins | sample TA2MahsurfametaG_3_FD_148656 | JGI IMG/M metagenome (GOLD analysis project Ga0194115, IMG submission 148656) | Freshwater microbial communities from Lake Tanganyika, Tanzania - TA2015002 Mahale S4 surface | ecosystem: Environmental > Aquatic > Freshwater > Lake | place: Tanzania: Lake... | reverse complement strand
GCTGGTGCTGGAACAAGCAAGAAACGTGCTGCTACTGCTACTGCTTCTTCAACAAGAAGCCTGTCACAGAAAAGGTTTGCTGCGTCACGAGAGTTTGATCTCAATTTGGATCCTTCCCATTCCCCACCAGTATCTTTTCCAGTTCTTGTTGGTAAGGTCACTGCCTTGCCATACAAGCGAAATGACAACCACTATGTGGTTACCTGGGAACACTGCAACAGCGCAGCAGCCCCGCAAGCTCCCGTTCCAAGGGATCTTATCCCTCACCTACAGACAAAGTTTCCGCGATCGCAGTCAGGTAACCTCCTGAAGAGGTTGATAAAGGATTCAGGTCATCTGAATGAAGAACAAGAAAATCCGCCAACAAGAACAACAGCCTGAGACGGACCGGCACACCAGGGCCACCATCGTGACCAGCACGACGACAACAACATGATGCGCCTGATGGATTCCTCTGCGGTTCATATTGCAGCCATCTACACGGCGGCTGGTGGGTCTTCCCAGGACGTCAGTACCTTAGGAAGGTCGCAACCGGAAGACTGGGGGCAGTCCCAAGAAGATGATGAGGACGACAGAACAACTACAATGGTGGCGGTCATGCAAGAGGGAGAGGATGATCATTATGATGTTTGTGGTGCTGGTGTTGGTGTTGGGGAGGGAAACGAGGAGGACAACTTATTCTACTACCCACCTACTCCCTTTGCAGAAGGAGGTAGGATAACCACAAGATTCCAGCGTCAAAGTGTAACACCAGGGGAACAAGACTCGGACGACGACCTTACCATCGGAGACGACACATACAAACTCTATTGAGGCCAAAATTTTTGGAAAGAACGAGCTGAGGACGAACTTGACCTTGCCTGAGCGCTGCAGAAGCTTGATGAGGATGTAGACAAAGGAGAAGGCAACGATGAGGACGATATCACTCCTCGTCGGCGGGAACGAACACCAATGTCGGGAACACCCGCCTTGGCAACCACCAGCTTGGGTAGAAGACGTTTGAATATCAACTCGTTCCTTGAGAATTGTACCGATTTCGGGTTTACACCGTTGTCCGATGAAGAAATTCTGACGAACCAGATGGTATGGGGCGCGCTGGCCGTCATTCCATTTTTCGTCGAAGAAGGACACCAAATGACTGGCTACACCTCTTCCGTCTTTTGCTACACATCGTCATTACGTGGGAGAGTCTTCGTATCCTAATGTTATTGGAATTGGTCCGGATTTTATTCTGACAGTGAGAATCATCCAAATACAGCACAGCTATTTTCGAATATCAAGAGAAGCCTGCTCGTGGAGTGCGAAGTTCGTGAATCGTATCGGCACTTTCTATATTTGTATATACTGTACCCATATTGTTTGACAAATATAGTATGTACGATTCGAAAATGACGCGTTCCCGACAAAACGGCTGAGTGTGAGGATGAATCTAACGAGATGGACGTCGAGACGGGAAAATGTATATAATATATATGCCTGCAAGTGAGACGCATTGTGACGTATGAAAAGCTATATATAAAAGCGTGACATTTTGTTCTTATTGTCCGTGTCGTGCCAAACATCTCGTCAAGAATTAGAAAATGTCTTCAACTCCTACGAAGTTCCCGGAAGATCAAGCACGGTCCCGAAATGTTCCCAGGGTTTGACTTCGTTGTTCTTTTTCGGAGGAAAGGAAACTGCCGAGCCGGAAGTACAGGTTCATTTTCGGAAAAACGGAAATTCTTCTGAAGTCGAATTGCTGTACAGGAATCAAATCTTCCCAATTTCGGAAAGGAATCGTGAATCGAATAAACTACATTTGCTATCCAACTCATAGTTCCTTTTTTCTTGGATCCATTTCATCGACAGGGACTTGACTGGACATCGCTACGATGTGCATCCCGCATTTCTTTACAATCTCTACCAGTGAAGTGAGTAGCTGTGATGAAAATTAACCTCCGATGGCATTCCATGAGATCTTTAGTATCCCAGGCTCCCGGTTCTTCTGCTCTTTTCCGTACTGGTTGACTCACATTCCCCGGGTTTTGTGATATCCTTCTCTGCCTAACATACCTGTACTAACTAATACAAAAAGGTGGGTGTCATTGAACGATGGGGTAAATTTTATCGTCTTGCACAACCAGGTCTTGGTTTTGCCTTGTATCCGATGGATAAATTGGTCGGTCGGGTTAGTTTCCGTGTTCACCCAGTAGAGGTCCGTGTGGAAACGAAGACATTAGACAATGTCTTTGTGACGGCAGTCGTTTCCGTACAATATCAAGTCCTTCGTGAAAATGTCTTTGAGGCATTCTATTCCTTGACACACCCCGAACGACAAATCAAGTAAGTATATAGAAATCTCGATCGTCCCATTTTACCTTGTCCCGCTTTCTCATGACTTCTTTTCTTAGGGCTCATGTGTACGACGTCATAAGAGCCCAACTTCCTAATTTGGAATTGGATTCTGTCTTTGAAGCCAAAGAAGAACTTGCAATGGAAGTCAAGGCACAGCTTGCTGAAACCATGTCGGTACGTAAAGTAAATGGAACCCATGCCATGGAAATACCTCGCATCTGAAGATCAAAACTTATGTTCTCTGTTTTGCGTTTCTGTTGTTTTCCTTGTCGCCCGTTGTCTCTTTCTCTCTCTCTCCATATATCTCCCAAGGCGTACGGGTATCGAATTCTTCAAACCTTGATTACTGATCTAGATCCTGATCAACGAGTTAAGAATGCTATGAATGAAATCAATAGTTCGAAACGGCTTAAATTCGCTGTTGCGGAACGTGCTGAGGGAGACAAGATTCTTCAGGTACGTACCAATGTTTTCGATGCGATTTGCAGAGCTATTGGATGTGTATATCAAATTTACTGTTAATGTTTGTGACGCACATTTCCCATTTCCGGTTTGTGTGCCGTCTTTTTTCTGTCTTTCTAATCTAGGTCAAAGTAGCCGAAGCTGAGGCAGAGGCAAAGTACTTGTCTGGAGTGGGTGTCGCGAAGCAACGCAAGGCTATCGTCGAGGGTCTCCGGTCGAGTATCGTCGACTTCTCACACCACGTCGAAGGGACATCAACGAAGGAAGTGATGGATCTTCTTTTGTTGACACAATATTTTGATATGATCCATCATGTCGGAGCGTCAGCGCATTGCCGTACGACATTCGTCCCATCTAGCCGGGGTCCGACCGATGCTCTACGAAATTCTCTATTACAAGCCGATGCTGCGACGAAATCGAATGAAATGATTCCCGACTCTTTTTGTTGAAGAGATGACAGTAAAGTTAAATGATGAGAAGTAAACGTGAAAAATCGGTGAATTGGAAGATGTTAGCTTCGTTCCTATGCAGATCAGTCGACAGTCCATTCGTTCGTCCAGTCCACGTGATGTTATCTAGAGTCCTCGTCAGAGCTGCTGTCGCCAATTGTGTGAACTTCATCATCATCGTCATCATCATTCATATCGGAATCGTAATCATTTTTCCCATCAGGAGTGACAGCACCAATAATCGTCTGACCACCCACTTGAATTCGTCCATCGACATGTTTCGGGGGGAGGACCAGTTTTGAAGTTGCTGCCCAATCATCGAATTGTCTTTCTGATTCGGTCGCATCCTGGGATGGAGTCACTTCACCCATATTCGAGAGTACGAAATCCAAAAAGTATGTACTGGTATATAACTTATCGATCCGTTCAAAGTGTCGTTCTGCATACGGTGAGATAGATGCCATAATTTCGGGGATACCCGGTGCGGAACAAAGTTTGTCTACCGTCACAGTCGTCAGTATAGCATGGACGACCAACATCGCTACTGGTGCATTCCGTGCTCGAGTATTCCAATCCCGACAAAATTTTAGTACCTGTGTCAGACGGGTCATATCCCATTTCTTCACATGGTCCTGAAGAGAGGAAAGACCATTCCCCTTACCCTCCTTGATATCACTTTCGATAATCGCATTGATGACCTTTAAGGCACTCAAAGGCTTATTCGCTTGGATGGCAATTTCCAATGCCTTCCCATACTCCTTATAACGAAGATGATTGGCAAGATCCTGGTCAAGGATGATTGCCTCCGCCTGTTTCGCACGTTTTTCATCTTCAAATTGTTGTGTCGTATCTTCCCAAATAGCAATCTTCGAATCGGCACCGGCACTAATTATCGATACTCCATCAGGATGGAGATCCAAGGCCCATACTTTGTTGGAATGGCCATCTAATGTCGTCTCGCATTCATTGGTACGGATCGTCCAAAGTTTGAGCAAACCATCAGCCCCCGCAGACATAAGTTGGAGTCCCGTCCGTAGGAATCGGACTCTCAATACACTAGCCACATGTCCTTGAAATGTTCGGACACAAGAGTAGTCACTAAGAGACCATAGCTTGATGGTCTTGTCCCCACTCGATGTAGCAAGGACACGATCAATGGGAGAAAATTGACAATCCCATACACCACGTTTATGACCCTTAAAGGTTGCACGGAGAGAAAGATCCGTTGCATTCCATAATTTGACAGTCTTGTCTTGTGAGCCGGATGCGACGAGTGAGTCATTGGGTGCGACAGTGACGATGTTGATATCCTTTTCATGGGCTCGGATACTCGTTGATGCGACCATTTCAATGGGTTCATCACATGCAGAAGACAATTCATCATGGCCTGGAAGATTCCAACGTTTCAATGTCCTATCCATGCTGGCGGTGACGCAAAAGGCACCACCACCATTCTTCGCAGCCTTCCCCACAACCTCATACTTTCCCACCTTTCTGGATAGACCACATGCTCCAACCGGCTCGGTATGACCCACGGCTATCCCAACACATTTCTTATCACGAACTCGCCATAGTCGCATCGCTTTATCCTTTCCGGAACTTGCAACGTATCGACCACAAGGACTTGTTTCGACACAAAGTACCGTCGCGGTATGTCCATCAAGAACTTGACAGGAAAAATTCCCCGTCTCAAAGATCCGAATTTGAGCACTATTGGTAGCGACTACTATCGAATTGGACTCACTACCAGGAATAGCCTTGAGGTCAAGAATATCATCATTGTGGCCCACAATCGTCCGTGTGGTCGATAGGTCGGATGACAAAAAGGAGAGATTATGTTCGGCATCGATAGCGATCAATTGTTCCCTCTTGTCATCCTCCTCGATAACACGCATATTCTTGATGAGGCCCATGTATCCACCCCGACTATCACCAAATGCCTGCCCCGATGGTTGTTGTAATGCTAATTTCAGTTCCGGTGTCACGCCCGGAACGATAGTTGCCTTCCATAGTCGGACGGAACCCGTACTTCCAGCTGTAGCGACATGAAGTTCGTTGGTATCATCACAAGGGATTGTTACCATCCCTTCAATTTGTTCATACAATGCAATGGATTGTATTCTCCGATACTCCATCTTCTTTACGGTAGCAAGAACATTGGTCATCCCCGCCGCCTTGGACTTCTTTTTTTTCTTACTTCCTTTCCCATCTGTTTCATTGACTGGGACGACTCGCCATAGACTAAGAATCGCATCACGTCCTGTGGAAAGGAAAAATTCTTCTCCCCACCATTCCATCGTCGTGACGGAACTGACATGATCCCGAAGGATGATAACACTATTGTGATTCTTCGTCGTATCACGTAAATCATGGATCGCAATACTTCCATCATCACGAGCAATAGCAATTATTAATTGACTCACATCTTCCTTCCATTTCATCGATGTGACTGCTAGACGGCCACTCCCACCACCATCTCCACCCTGAAAGGGTCGGAAGACATGTGTAACGAATGCACCACGAACATCCCAAATCCGAACGGTACCATCCACGGATCCTGTTGCCAAGAAAATACTAGAGATATGGAAACTCATACACGTCACCGGCAATGTATGACCTGTTCGGGACCATGTTTTGATAAATTTGGTAGTCCCCGTTTCGGGATCTAATGAATACTGCTGCAGCAATAGATTCCGTGTACATGTCATGATGAGTTGATCATTCGATGCCAAGGCATAGGCAGTCACGGCTTCTCGATCTAGATCTCCATCATCATCATCATCGTTGTCATTATCCTCGTTGCCGTCGTCGTTGTTATCATTCTTTGATCCTCCTCGAAGTGTCGCCACCTTGACCCCTGCCAAACCATCGACGACGGCTAAATCTCCATGAACTGGAAGAAACATCCATTTATGTCGTCTCATCGTTCCTACCTTCCCTCCTGTAAAGGTCGGGACATGAGATTTCTTCACAGCCCATGATTTCGAAAGAAGTCCGATGGTTGGGGTTGGTGTCACCTTTGATTTTCCATCTATTTCTATATCTTTGTCGTCGTCACCGACTGAAGTGTTGTCGTCTTCTTCCATGACATCATCATTATCGTCATCATCTCCCGCATCGCTGTGCTGACCTTGATTCTCATCATCATCAGAAGAAGACGACGATGATGAAGAAGAGGATGCCGATGATGAAACTTTTTCCTTGTTGTGGTCGCTTTTGGAAGGTGCTTTTGGGTTGCCCTCGCTACTCGAAGTAGAGGAGTCGTCGTCACTACTAGACATGATTCACAACGGATTCGGTAGATCTCGACGTTAATCCGAAGCAAAGAAGAATATTTGTTAAAAAATAATGAAGGTAGAAGTAACGACTCTTTCGATGCTACGATTTCGTTCGGCACTTCCAATCCTTGCGGCAGAAGTCCTTCTAGTAGAACAAGGTGCCCCCAGCGACACGGACCTATCGAATACTGCAGCCAAAAATGGTTGGCGTTCGAAGGGCCGAAATATCCATGACTGAATCGATCGAGCTCCTCGAATTAGTGCGAGCTCCTAACATACGTATGGATATAGCCTTGCTACATACCTAGCTATGTCGCGAGGGGGTGGATCCCCTAGTAGGCAAAGACCTACCGTACCTATCGTACGAAGCCCCTGAACATGATCGATCCTATATGAATATAAAGATGTTTTCAATAGTATTGGTGTCATAATCCATAGTACCTTCTGTGTATGAAGCATGGCGTTGCTTGTCTTTCAAAGAAGCGGTCCTTTAGTGCGTCCCTCTCGCAAGCGATCTTTCGTCTCACCCTCAAGATGCATTGCTCTTCATGATAAACATTCGAATCCATCGTCTTAATGCATCGTCTGCCAAGTCGACTGCCTTACCACCCCGTTTTTGAATGCTTACCTGCAGGGGTGATTGGGCTATTTCATGGGCAGCATCGGCATATTCTAAATTCTGTTCAAGGGTAGCATCTGTCAACGTCGTTTGTTTCAATAATTCCTTCCACAAATTGGGTATCGCTGATTTATGAACTGCCTTGAATTCATCATCCAGACTTGTCGACGTCAATGGCCGGCCAAGACCACGGGGTGGACGATTCTTCTCCCAAAGTGTAAATCCCCAAGTAACTAAAAAATCTCGGGGTGATGCTAATCCCATTTCGATTGCAATCTCAGCATCCTGACGTGAACATTGCCAGATGGGTGATTCATGATCGGAACTAATTGTAGAAGTAGTGGCAGTACCACCACCAGTCCCGACGAGGGGAGTCCCAACTCTAGCATTTTGCAAAATTGTATTTCCATAGTGTAACCATGTTTCCGGTGTCCCTTCCTGTTCTAAACCATACCGACCTCCATATCGGAGGGTAACATCCTTTGGTCGACCCCCCTTTATCCTAGTATTGAGGGTCGTAACACGAGAGGATGGACGATTCAAAATGACACCGACATATCCACGTTCATCCGTATTCACGATAAGGACGAGAGATCGATGAAAGACTTGTTCCTCCAAGACGATAGGACGGATTGCTCGATAGATGGTTCCGACCTGAATGAGACGAGGAAGTTCCTTCTCATCTTCTGGTATTGGTTGGATGATAAATCCATTCTTCTGTGGATCACGTCTTCGTGGATCGTATGGGACCGAAACATGCTTCTCTTCAATCCACTTATTCAACATGGCATCTTCAAAATCTTGTGTATTCGTATACTGGTCGACCAAATCACCCTTCCCAATCCTTCGCATCCAATATTTCCATGTCTCGACACCTGCTAAATCTCCGTTTTGATTAACAGTCGTAGTATTAGTCGTAGTACCGGTAGTAGTCAATGTAGTAGCATTATTCCGTGATTGTCGTCCTGTTGGGGAAAGGTGAGTTGTTCCCTTTGTCTTGACGAGTAATTGAGAAATTGATTGTGAATCGGTCGCAACCATGAACCAATTCCCTCGTTCCAATTCCTCTTGAAGACGATCACGTCCCCATCCGACATAACCAGCAAATAAAATAAAATCTTCAGGTGTTGCTTCTCCTTGTTCTACCAATAGTTTTACTACATCCAACGTCGTGTGCTACAACAAACAACACAAAAATTACGTAGTTACCAAATCGGGCCCGAAGAGAAAGGAGGACATGAAGAGAATGTGAGAACCCGAAAACCCGTGCATCGTCTCTTCCCCTCTTTTGGTCTTATTTTCTCACGACATGGAGAGAAACAAAACAAACTTACTTGAATATCCTTCACAAGTGGAGAACTCAACTTTTTCGCGGTTGGACTTTGCAAACGATGGAGGCAGGTAAAGTCCGTTTCTGGCGAGTCAATACCCTGAACATCTCCCCCATAGTAGATAGTCCAATCATATACATGATTTTTGGTTGGATGATGATGACTGTCATGATGACTGTGAGTCCTGTTGTTATTGGTATTAATCTTCCCATTTCCATATTGTTCCAAAAAGGGGACCTTGTATGTCAAGACATTTCGATTTAATATGACTCCCTTCGTAAAGGTCGGTTCATCCTTAATGATGAGGACGACACATTTCGTAAGATATTGTTGTCGTAATCCACCACAGGCAAAGTCTTGAACAGGATGAGAGATGAGTAATGATCCACGTTCAATGACACCTCCCGAATCATATGCCCATGCGGCTGTTGTTTTTGTGGAACCGGTATCTCCCGAATCGCCGTTGGTCGTCGTCGCCTTTGGTTCATGGACAATGTCATTTACCTGATCTTCGTCTTCTGGTTGTTGCTGTTGCTGATTTCCATATTGTTTTTGGAATTGTTCGATTAACCTTGCTCGAACATCTCTCCAATCTTCGACGACTGCAGATGTCGTCGTGGTCGTCATCGTAGAATTATCTGCAGACGCATCATCCTCTGCTTCCGAAAATTGTAAACGTTGTCGAGAAATCCGGTGTACTATTAAACCCGAGATGACTGGAGTGGATTCCTTCTTCGGTATGGGTTTGTTCAATGTTGTTCTTTTTGGGACAACTAATGAAGGAATAGTAAAAGCTTCGACTGTATAGCAACCACCCAGGAGACTACGGGTACATAGCTCCGTAACGATTATCCCAAGCAGCGACCAATGCATGCTGTAAGTAGTAGTAGGGATACACTTAAAATGACAATGACAGTGCTGAAGATGCCTCCTGGGAATGGTCATGTGATGAGCCTCCCCCTCCCCACAGATTTTTCACGATGTTCTCTGTCGGACAGATGGTATCGGCATCGGGACATCTCCGACGGAAGAAGTAGAAGAAAGCGAAGAAGATTTTTCGGTTGATGGAAAAGAATCAGAAGAATGAGGGGTGACATCATCATTTTTGGGATACGGAAATTAGGGTATAGTCGAAGGTGTGAAAAAGTCGAGGTAATCGTTTCGTTTGAAACGATTGCAAAACGTAGGGGATCGAGAAACTTCGACTCCGATAAAAGAAGGTCCACAGCGGGAATCGAACCCGCGACCTCATCCACCCTAAGGATGAATCATGCCCCTAGACCATGTGGACAACTTGTCACCTACTGGCCTCGCTGGAAATTGCCTACATATATTGATACATGTCATCGATATGAAGACTTGCCTCTTCATCGGTCGTTTCATTTTTGATTTCTGCCATCCTATCGGGAACGATATCCAATCCTACAAAAGTGCGACGATATCCAATCAATCCCACAAGCGCAACGATGTCCAAAATGCGAGAACGGTACGACCAAGACCAACACACAGGATTTCCAAAGCTCCGACGAGTTTTTAAGATCATAAAAAAGAAAAAGCTGCAAAGCAGTAAAGTGACTACATTCCTTCTTTCACAGTTTGGGAAAACGTCTCAGAACAAGAGATAATATACCATACATACAAAATGAAACTCAACTCTTCTATCATCATCATCATCATCATCTTCATCGCATCGTTCACGGCAAGTGGTGTCTGTGCTTCTGGTAATCTTCGTTCTCGTCCTCGTCAGGACTTAGGTTCTGATCCGGCTGACCCAGATATCGAACGTCGTATGAACATGAAAAAGGACCCTGTTCTGGACATGAAGGGAGGAGGAAACCAAACGATAGTCACCCAACAACAACAACAACAACAACAACAACAACAACACTTGAGAAGCATCGAAGGATCATGGAATCCGAGGATCTTTTTTTCGACGAATTAACTGAAGAAGAAATCGAAGAATTCATTCAAGAAGAGTATCACATGATGGATTCGATTGAAGATGAAGTGATGATGACCAGCAACAACCCAGATATGGAATACCTTGAATGGAACCAAGAAGGAGATGAACCACGTATTCCAGAGGAAAGAATGAACCCTGTTGATTTGGAGGAGATGCGGGCCCTCATCCCAGCAGAACTGAAACATGCTCCCACCAGTAAGTTGAGTATCTCACTCAAAACAGATTCCTTCCCCCTTGAGACTTCCATCTTGTTGTATGATGTCAAAAACAAGATGTATCTTCCTACCCTCTATCCTACGGAACCAAACAAAGTTTATTCCTACACTAGGTGGCTTCCCGATAGTGGTTGTAGTGTATTGCAAATCATCCACTCGAAACCAGGTGGCTTATCGGAGGGTGGTATATGGACAGTCCGATACGGCAATACCATCAAGTATGGCAAACCCGGAACGACATTTTCTTCCCAATACAGCCTCGGTACAGGCTGTATCAACTTGAAGTTACCATAGTCTAGAGAGACACGCGGGGAACGTCTCTGGTACTTGTCCCAGTAGCCTAAATTTCGTTGAATTGACTAGAGGTGGGTACGATATGTCGATACGGTGCACGGGGGTTTTGCTGGCCATACCTAGTCGACCACATCGACTGTTGAAAGCACCAAGATTTCACGGCAATGGGCGTGACGATTCTGGGGAAGTGTAGAATATGTCGACGCATGTCCGAATTCATGCCACCTCAGCGACACCCCTTAAATATAACATGATTTGATTAAGCTCTCCACCGTTATATTTTAAGAGCCGGGGTATGGGGGACTATGGGTTGCGTCCTGGAAAAGAACAAGTATACACGATACCCCTGTCATTCGAATCTTTCCTTCCGCCCGAGAACATGGGCAAACTGATGTAACAAGGTTCTCGTCGCTTTGACAGGAGAAACCTTGGTTGCTCATTTCTTTTCTTCACTATCACGTCCGCACATTGGCGTGAAGAAAGGCCACTTCAAAAGCGTTCTATCCATTGATCGACTACAACGTTCGTCCCACGAAGATGATGAAACGGACATCATTACTATGTTGGCTGGCTACGGCGTTACTTCTACCGTCCGTCGTTTCTGCGTTTAGCTCCTACACGCCACCAGTCGTCGTTGACGTTTGTCATCAACGGAAAACTACTACGAGGACGATTCCGAAAGGACCATCGATGATATCTAGCATACAACGGAGACGAAAGGGGCATGAACCAGTCACTACTACGTTGGCATTGTTTTATCAAGAAGATCGAGGGGATGATCGATCACAAAGACTTTCTATCGTAGAAGAACAAGAACTGCTAGAACAACAATTCCAACAACAACGACAAGAGACGACGACGGCATCCATAGAATGGGAACGTTCTATTAATGAAATGTTACGAGCATCTCAAAAAAGTTTTCAACATGTCGAATCAGGAACGAATCGCTTATTAAATCGACAACCCTTGATTGCCTTAGCAATCTTTGTCGGTGCTGGAATCCTTGTTGCCTATATGATGGGAATGATTTTCCTTGGTGGATATATTGAAACATGGAATCCAGCAGAAAATGATGTAGTACCCTATTGGGATGATCCAGTATTAATCATTGAACGGAAGGTGGGACGATAAATACTTAATAGTAATGATAAAAGTGGGGGAAGCCTTTTTTTGCGGTT
>Ga0194115_10006256_pt1 | contig 12124 bp, 10 predicted proteins | sample TA2MahsurfametaG_3_FD_148656 | JGI IMG/M metagenome (GOLD analysis project Ga0194115, IMG submission 148656) | Freshwater microbial communities from Lake Tanganyika, Tanzania - TA2015002 Mahale S4 surface | ecosystem: Environmental > Aquatic > Freshwater > Lake | place: Tanzania: Lake... | reverse complement strand
TGGACGATAAAGTGTATTGCACATGAATTCTGCATCTACTTCATTTTTCGTATCGCATCACAAGCGTCCGTCACGGGTTCTGAATCCAATCGACAACGTTCAAAGTGAGCCATCGAATGATTCTAGTCGCAGTGGATTACCACCCATTTCTGACAGTACATCGGCGACAGCTACATCAGAAGGACTGAATCAGAATTACAACTTTCGATCTTGCCTTGATAATACTGAGAGCTTGAATGTGACTGCAGGTGGTATTATTGACGTTGACTTCTTGTACGACGTCGAGAGTACACGTAGTCTAACCAAGGAGGAGGAGATATCCATGTTGGATGCTTTGGAATATGCAATGGTAGAAAGTATGTTCGAAGCAGAATGCAACAGCCGCAGGAGACTAGTGAGACGACGACGAATGGAATTAATACACACAGTTTCCGTCGGTAATCGAGACCAGATACAAGGGAAATGTACAATTACGACAGATGCCGCGACCAGTTGTAGTCGTTACGATGGAAGTATCAAAATTGGGTACATTACACCGGAAGAGGGAGATAGTAGTATTGAATATCAGGCGGGGGATGCGGTTCTGTCCACAGTCAAGACGGATTTGATCCATGACAATTATCTCGATGAAGTAAATCTCGCCCTTGCTAGAAAGGCGACGATAGATGGGACGCAAAACATTTCATTCATCACAAGGATATCCTATGTGGGGAGTAATCATTTCAATAATACAGAACAGAAGGGGGGTGTCATGATGGGGATGAAGGCAGAGACATCCACTACGGATGAGGTGGGACGGGGAGGACTTTCCTTCCTTGGTCGATCCTTTGTTCCTATTGCTGGTCTACTCTTGATCGGAGCGATCATTGCCTTGTTCCTAGCTCGACGGCATCGAAAACGTCATCAACAGCAGTTGATCGATCGGATCGTCCGAAGAGTGAATTATGACAATCAATATTTGGAACGACCACCGAATGATGATCCTTTCCAGAAAGAAGACTTACTGCATCGACCAGATCGTCATTCGAAGAGACAAGATGTCCACCGATGCAATAATATCCATTGTGTCGCTTGTAATCAACAAAGACAGAATATATTCTTACGATTACGGGATGGATCGTCGGATGACCCACCAGGTCCATTATTAGGATTTCCAATCCCAGCTTTTTATGGTGGATCAAGATCCTCTCAACCTAGTCTTCAACTACGGAATTTTGTAGATGAGGAAGATGACGATCATGGTGGTTGGAACATTATTGATGAGGATAAGTTTGAAAATGAACCTCCCGGTGTCAAATTTGTCCCCGTATATCATAAACCATTCCGGCACAGCCTTCCTCAACGCTCACTGGTGGATGATGATGATGATGAAGAGCAACAACAACAACAATAGACGTACTACATCCTTTTTCCGGATAGTTTGAGGACACTCCATTATCGATACAACACAGAGCAGCGCAACTCACTCTCTCTCTCTCTCTCTCTCACACACACACACAATCGTACACACACGCACAGAATAGAACAGAGTCGTAATCGGCCACCATAAAATAGATCTTCCATACCAGTAGCTCATGTATCGATGCAATACAGACTTTTCCAGTTGCTACTCGATAAGGTTTTCATCAAGCTCTAAATGGTATAGGCAATTGAAAAAAGGTATCACTATTCTTTCCCCATGGAATCCTGCTGTCCATAAAGGTCACAAACACATATATTATTGCCATTCTCATTATTGTTTATTATTTCTTCTTTACAATTCATCTCCACCAAGTAATTCAACAATGGCACCCTTTAATTGATGTGGTTCTAAATCCGAAAAGGATTGGACGGTACCATCAGGACCGATGACGAAATAGGTATTGAAATTCCATCGAATGTGGGATGGGCCATAATGGTACTTTAAAAATTTGTATACGATACTCGCATCAGGACCATTGACATCAATTTTCGACATCATCTGAAAGTCGACACCATATCCCTGTGCAAATTTCAAAATACTTTCATTCGGTTCTGGTTCCTGCTGTCCAAATTGATTACATGGGAAGGCAAGGATATTCACTCGTCCCGTATCACGGACATGTGCCCATAATTCGACTAATTGTTTGTAATGCGTGTCGGTATAACCACAATACGATGCGACATTGACAACAATCGTTACTTGACCCTTGAATTGAGCAAAATCAATTGGAGTCCCAAAGATATCCTCCTCTGATAAATCAAAGAAGGATTCAATCGAGGAAAGTTCTTCTTCCAATTGTGCAGCTTCAGCCGCTTCCTCTTCTGCCGCCCTGGCACAAGATGTCGCACAATTGGTATGCATATATCCAGGATTCTGTTTTTTGGGTTGATGGAAAAAAGATTTCCGTACGCGAAAGAAGACCAAACGAAAGAAAGAAGAAAGAAGAAATTAAAACAAAAAGGATCGAGAAGTCGGTGAGAGGACGAGAACCATATAACCCGTTCGAGCACACACTCCCGCCGGATGGAACCAGGTCTGTAGTATAGTAGTTTTTTTACTCACGCTGGTACATTCTCCCTCATCAGCCCAATAGGCACAATCTGGCGATTTATCAGGGTCGATCACCACCTCCTCATCCTCTTCTTCAGGATGGACATCCTCAGCAACTGCTTCCGGATCAGGATCGTTGGCAAGGACACATCCGGCAAATGCGATGAAAACAAGGACAATCTTCCTGTAATGCATGATTTTGTATGTTTTTTGATTTTTTTTGCTCTTTGTGGTTGGCAGCAAGGGGGGGGCTACAATACGTAATCCAAAAAAGATGGGATAAGATATAACAGTAAGATACTACAGTTCGTACGGGATGATGTTGGATGGTTGCCTCTCGTGAAAAGGTCATTTTCCCACCAAAATGTCTCTTTCGAATGTGACGTCACAACGGATTTGAAGGCAGCATAAGAGGAGGAATATCTATGGTATCGTATGTAAGATACTGTACTAATAGGGGTACTGTACCGTATATATGTACGTTACACTTTCAAGTGAAGAATTATCACTGTCACTGTCATACACAGGGGGATGCCTTGACGTACTACCCTTTCGAACTACATTTCCTCTCCCCCTCAGGTGATGCCTCCCGACTACCGATGGCGACGGAGGATGCGAAACATGACGACGACATCAGAGTTCTTGTTTGCGGGTTTCCAGTTTCCACAATCGCTGTCAACAAAAGTAAACGAAGCAAAGCCCGTCCTCTCACAGTTACAAGGCAACAACAGTCCTGCAAACCTACATCGTCTCACTCTGTCAAGTACCATCGTCCCCCTCCCCCCAAAGATCTTGACTCTCTTCACAACCCCCCCTTGGAAAGAAATGGTTCTAGATTTTGAGGACGAAGACATGAAAACACATCACAGGTTAGATCTTCTCAACGACTACCCAAGAGAGTTGTGGGATTTTGACGACGACAACATCTCCTCCTCCCACCGAGACGACGACGAACAAGAAGAAGACGATGGGGTGGTACGAAGACTGGTCGGTAAATGGGAGAAGATCATGCTCGGAATGGAATGGCATCGACCGATGATTCCAGCCCTTTCTCTTGACAATAACAACACCACAAAAAATCTCAGTATGGACCTCAGTATAGACCTTGATGAGGAAGCCGTCACTCAGTTACAACAGCGGAAAAAGAATGAGAATGAGAATGATGATGATAATGTCCAAATCGTCGACATTCAGATCGGTTTATACGCGTTGGTACAATGGTGGAGACCAGATAGGCAGAATCTACACAAACTCCTAACTATCGTTACCAACATGGTACGATTAGGTGGAGATCTGAATGCTTCAGGAGGAGGTGGATATCAACGAAGTATTGTCTTCCGTGTACTGTTTGAAAATTGGAAGAGTGAGAATGAGGAATTACTCCTCCCGACAGTTTCAAGATTTTTAGAACTTGGGGCAGATCCTAACGTTCGAGATACATCCTCTCAGGTTGGAACGCCACTCCTCTTCTGCCTATTGAAACGGTCGGACTGTTTTAGTGCGGATACGATCCTTTCAGTGGTAATGAAGTGTATCGAATTCGGTCATCTTGACCTTACCATTCAGGATAACTTTGGTCGGACAGCATTACATTCTCTCGTCGAGACGTCGGATGGACTTCTCAACATTGATTCGGAAAAATATGTTCGAATCGTTACCCAGTTGGTAGAATGGGGTATTCCTCGAAATGTACAAGACAAGTGGGGAGCGACTGTGTTGAATGCCCTTGTAGGACAAAGTCCAGCTTTCGATCCGAAAAGTCGAGAAACCTTCCTGTCATTATTCACTACACTCTTGGACTTGGGTGTCAATCCGAACATTCCAGACCATGAGAATCGGACAGCCTTATTATATCTGATGAAATGGGCACCCTTACGTCATGATGGTATGATTCAAATCGCGATTAGGAAACTCCAGGAATGTGGTGCCGGTATGAACGTGCAAGACAATCACGGACTAACTGCCTTACATTGTCTTATGAAGGATTCACTGGACGGTAGTTATACCGATGTCCCCCTTCGAGCATCGACCCAACTTTTGGAATTCGGAGCAAATCCTAACATCCAAGACGAAAATGGGCAGACACCCTCACATATCTTAGCCTTGAATGACATAGAGGCATTACAGAGTATGAAATGGAGATGCCTACAGGCGTTGCTTCGCCATAAGGCAAATCCTTCCACCGTCCCAGATAACCAAGGGAATTGCCCACTACATTACTTGGGAGATCCCAAGGCATTCGATTCTACGACTGCATTCCTGTTACTTCGACATATGGTGGCGACCTTTGGGGGTCTGGTGTGAAGTAACCTGAACTCTCCTTTGGCCATCATCGCTACAGTGTAGGAACCCTTCATTTTTGGAACGGCGAATACCCTATTGTGCAATCGTAAATTACGGCTTTATTATGAATATCAGCTACGAGAAAATAGGCCACATCCACCCATACCTATTCCTATCGAAGCACCACTTTGCCCCTCGGAATCCTCTTGCCTTGAAAGTCGTCTGCACTCGAAGGGCCTCGCGAAGAAGCAGTAGCGGAGAAGACTGCGACGATACTCCCACAACGTATATTACTGTAATGTGTTGGTATTATTCGTCAAGGGATTGCCGTCCCATCCGTTTCTCGCGAAGAAACAAAAAAACACGATGTCCCGTTGCGTAGATTCATAGTTCATCGCGTCCTAACATGGAAATAATCATATTCTGGAACTCGATAGGTTGCATTTCCGAATAGGATTGGATGTGTCCATTAGGTCCGATGATAAAGTAGGTACTAAAATTCCATCGGATATTGGACGGTCCCGCCTCGTGTTTCAAATATTTGTACACCAGGTGTGTGTTAAGTCCATTCACATCAATTTTCGACATCATTTGAAAGTCGACACCATATCGTTGGACGAATTCCAGAATATCCTCATTGGGATGTGGTTCATGACCACCAAATTGATCACATGGAAAGGCAAGGATATTGAATCTTCCTGTATTTTTTAAGTTTGACCACAATTCCATTAATTGTTTGTAATGTGGATCTGTGTATTGACAAGTGGAGGCGACATTCACAACCATTGTTACTTGGTTCTTGAATTGGGCAAAATCGATCATCTCCCCATGGATATCTTCTGCCTGAAGATGAAAGAAGGATCGAATTGAATGGAGTTGTTTCGCATCGGCAATTTCTCTCTTTTCTGCTTCAGCACAGGATGTTTGACAAACCTGGTGCATGTAGTCCACATGCTGTTGATTTTAATTGGCGCCCCCCCGAAATAAAAGAAAAGGAAGTACCATTGTGAGATTTATTTTCGATAGATCACTTGACTATCCCCAAGTCCGACTTCCGACACCATTGTAGGAAAGATACCTTCATGCATAGGCCCTCTTCTGCCCATCTGCCACATTCCCCGTCCATATCAGGTTCGACTGCTCTCGACTTGTTGATGACGCAGCCCAGAAAGGCAGCGATAACCATGAAACGTCTCCAGCAATACATCGTCTTTTTCGATTCTTCGATGGTAGAAGCTCCCCAATGCAACGTGATAATCGAATGAAGATCGAATTCCTGTGAGTTGCATGGTCAGACCGAGAAACAGTCACTATCATCCGAGAATTTCGATGTCTCTGGTCGTATCATATTTGTGACAAGACTTTTTCGCAAGCATGGCATGCATCATCGTTCAAGGTGCATAGGTAGGATACTACCGTAGGATAGGAACTGTAATACCTCATGGAATCCTATCATACATATGTTGTGGAGTATCATATATGTAAACGCACCGAAACCCTTATGTCGACGACCCCCCTCATAGACGATGTTGAACTATATAATGCTTTCTTCTTTATCGGGGTCGAGGGGGTAAGCCACAAGATCCAATCCGCACATAGCGAATTCAACGCTCAGAGGGGATATATCCTGCGGTTCTCTTGAGACATCTCGGCATATATGCTTCACTGACGTTCCGAACCAAGCTTCGGATTTCCACTGACGTCCAGGAATGTCAAAAAAGGATGATGCTGACGAGGGCTCGGCGAAAGAAAAATGACTCGTCACACAGAACAAAAAGTAGAGAAAGATGTGCGTCCAATCTCTTGTTGAGAATATTTCTGAAAAGAACATCATACCAACTGTGAGATTAGATATCGATATGGTGAGAAGAAGATCGAAGTCATCCGATTTGGATAGTGTTGATTCATGTTCCTCTCAGACTGAACGCTTGTGGCCGTTACTTCATCGATGGTCTCGACGACGACGCAGAGGGAGTAACAAGTCTCATCATGTCAAGTGTCATCGATCCGAGTGTCAACAACCGGGATGTTTCCGTTCCTTGAAATATCCATCAAATGACGATTCACGACAAGTATGTTGGGCCTGTGGTCGGACAAAGGTGGGATATTGTACAGGATCTCAACATGAACTCCTCCTCGTCGATTTGGGACCCAAGGACTTTTGTCATTCCTTCCAATGTGACATTCAACAATTGAACGTCACAGAAAGATTGATCGACCATCGATTCACTCTCCTATTTACAAGACTATCCAAGGGAAGTCTTACCCATCTAACACTCTCTGGATGTAAGCTTCACCTATATCCTAGGAATGCAAGACGACTTCTTGACAATCTTCCGACCAGTTCACTTCGGCACCTTGATCTTTCCTGGAATGGACTGACCGAAGAAATGATCACCCGTTTCGCTACGAAGACATTGTCTGTAATGAGTTTGGAGAATGTCCAATTATCTGGAAATCCTATTTGTGATCGTGGAATTAAGGTACTGGTTGAGGAGGGACAATTACATCGAATTCGACATGTCGATTTAACCGACTGTGATGTCGGTGACACTGGTACACAGTTTCTCCAGATGGCGATGAAGCAATCCAATGTCAATATTGAGAAACTTGTACTCAATATGAATGGGATAGGCAACGTGGGTGCAGAGTTTCTTTCTGACGGCATAAAGACATGTCGTTCATTGAAGAGTCTGAACTTGCGTTGTAACAATCTGGATCATGTCGGTGTACAAACCTTATCAGAAGCGTTGAGACATTCCAATTTGGAAGATCTCAACTTGGGAGCGAATCATCTCGGAACAAGGGGAGTTCAGGTCTTGGCTTCTGCCTTGAACTACACCAAACTACGGAAACTTTGTTTATGTTACAATGGAATTACGGATGAGGGGATCGTGTCCCTTGCCGTGGCTTTGGAAATGAATACGTCACTGGTCGAACTTCGTCTCTCCTCGAATCGGATTACGTCTGAAGGTATCCCTCCCATCGTATGTATTTTGGAACAAAATTCAACTCTCAAGTCTCTACATCTGAATGGGAATCAAATCGATCGTCGGGGTGCATTAGAAGTCGGAGTGACACTACGAGATTCCAATCATACAGTGAGAGACTTAACCCTCCTGGAACGGAACTATGAGAATCATCTTGTGAATAACAAACTGGATATCTATCTGGATGCGAATTCTGCAGGAAGACGGTATTGGGGTGATTATTCTGTCCCCACATCTGGTTGGTGTCGGAAGATGAGTACGATGAATACGAACAGTCTGTACTGGTTTTTGAGAGGACGTCCCGATATAGTTGCCAGGAGTAGTGTACCGAATTCGGACTCGGTAGTTTGAATGTCCCAAACTAAAATTCGTAACCTAGGAGCCAAACCAAGGACGTTCTCATTGCAAGACGTCTGGAACGTAATCGAGCATTAGATGGGGATCAAGTGTCTGTAGAGTTAATTTCCTATAGTCGAATGTACATCCTAATCTCCCGTACGAGATATCGAAGGGGTACCATAGTAGCTGAGGCGACTTGGTCCGTGGGTATCGCCAATCTAGTTTCTACAACGATACGAGACCATGGCATACCGTATGTAGTACTAGTGTTTGGATTAATCCGTTTTCATCTTCAAGTCTATTTTCTTTGGGGTTATTCTAGCAGAGAATTGTTGGGATGATATGATAGTAGGATATCATAATAACGACGAATCGTCTGGTTGTGTGTGTGTGTGGTTTCGTTTTTTCTTTAGAAGCAGAACATGCGATCCTTCTTGTGTCCCAAGGCTTCCAGATTGGGTTTACATCCTCGATCAAGCATAATGGGCGGGCCACACATAAGATTCCATGTACCATCCGCGGCATCATAAAGTTGTTCCTTGAATAATGCCTTATCGACAAAGCCGGTAGAATATTTCCAATCTTTTGGCCACCCGTCACTGAGAATGTAATGGACCTTGAATCGGTTTGGGAAGTTAGCTGCCCACTCATCAAGTGTGGAACGCATCAATAAATCTTCCTCAATACGGCAGGCAAATACCAAGGACATTTTGGTATTGTCCGAGGGATGACGAAGAATTTCAGATGCAATTTGCATCACGGGTGTAATACCCGTCCCTCCTGCAATCATATTGAAATGTGTCGCCTTCGATTCATGACCATCCAGCAAAAAGTTTCCATCGGCAATGTATTCGAATTCACCGACAGGTCCACGAATATCGAGATAGTCTCCAATCTTCAGTGTATCCAAATATTGTGTCAGTTTTCCTCCATTTGGGAAGGGTGCACAGGGACGGTAGACCTTGATAACGAACTTGACACAACCGACGTCATAGTTCGACGTGATGGGTGTGTAACGTCGGACGACAGTCTCATCATTAATCTTAGCAGAAAGGAATAAATGCTTTCCAGTGGGTAGACCCAAAACGTGTTCTGGAGTTGGGAGAGCAAAATCCAACATAATCGAATCACGTGATAGGACGACCTTATTCTGCAATCGGAAGGGGGTCTTCTTCCGTGGATTAAGAGCCAATTTCCGTCCATGGGAATCATACAATTGTTCCTCCTCCTCTTCGACCTTTACAGAACTGACATCCAAATCTCCAATGTAATATCGTTCCAACATCTTCGTCGCCTTGGTGGAATGGATTGCGACGAAGTCTTCGGTGGCATCACTTCCGGCGTTGATGGTAATCGAGTCGACACCACCAGGGTGGAGTTCCAGATATTCTGTGCAGTCATAGACCTTGTTATTGACAATGATCCACACATCTTCTTCCGTATTGTGTTTCTTGACCTCCTCCATGGTAAAGATCTTCTTCCCCTCATCCTTCTTGGCACCAGCCGCTGCTGGTGGAGCCTCCTCTTTGACTTCGGCTTCCATATCGAGGATACGTCCAAAGCCTGCCGAAGCTGGCTTCTCAGCAGCCTTCGTCATCCATCCACCTGTGAGTTGTCCTGGTTGTGTGGGTTGTTCGAACTTGAAAACATGTTCTCCACCAGCCTTCTTCGTCATATGGACCTTGAGACGGAAAATTTGATTATTTCCCATCCCCATGAGGTTCCATGTAGGATTCTCTGGTTGACAATTGTTGGAATCGTCCCAGGCACGGCAAATAATTTCCTTACATCCCACAAGGTCAGCAACCTTGAGAGTATAGTCCCACCAGATCCAGCACCAGTACATCCCATATTCAGTGGGTTGTTCATGTCGTTCAATTTTGGCAAGTTCCCAATGAACACCACCATCAACCGATACTTCAACACGTGTGACCATCCGACCTCCACCAGTGTAGGCATATCCTGAGACATTATAGGTCTTGTCGATATTCTTCGCAATCGGAAGTTCTTCATCGTGAAGAGGAGAGGCGATGGCGGAGTTGATGTTGAGTTCATTGAAAATGTATTCTGGTTTGTACCACCATCCATTCTTGAGTGACTCTTCGGCAGTAATATGGGGAGGGAGGATACGATTATCATGGTAATGATAATGATTCTTCGTTTCATGGGGGATGACATTAATCGCCTTGAGCCATTTGATCATCCGTCCACCGATATAACCAGGAATGATCATCCGGACGGGATAACCATGATCTGGTTGAAGTCTTTCTCCATTCGCTTCGAATGCGACCATGACATCATAGGCAGGGTTCATAGCCCGAGCCAGGGGGATCGAGGTCCCATATTTCACTTGACTTCCCCATGGTTCATCCTTGAACGGGCCAGGTCCGACCTTGTTGGGCAAATCTTCAATCCCAATAAATTCCACATGCATCCCCCGAGTATTCCGTTCATTGACACCACAGGCAATCAAAAGATCACGTAGAAGAACACCCTTGTATACATTCGTGCCGACACCGCAGGGTCCCCAATTGAATCCGATCCTGCAAAGATGGGGTTTTGTGTTGCAGACAGTTAGATCACTACGGAAAACAAAAACGCGCAAAAACCCCCCGGTTTCTGGGGGGGGGGGGGGACTCAAAAAGAAAAAGAACTCACGTTTGTCGGATCTGATTTTGTTCCTTACGACGATTTCCTGCACAGACCAAGGTGACAGGAAGTTCACGATGTGGTGCAATGTTCACTAATTGATCCATCGTCAATTCCATTGGTTTCCCAACTTGACCACCAATGACCAATGTATGATCTTCCCATGTCAATCTAGGACATGCACCATGATTCCGTACATAATGTAAGGAGGGTGGTGTCAAAAACCGTGTCTTTCGTAATTCAGACATTGGCGGTTCGACATTGAAGGGATGTCGTCCCGTCAATCGTACTAGACGTCCATCACGTGGTAACCATTCATCGGGTGTCCCCACATCACGATAATCAGGATACTTTTCCAAATCGGTATAATGTTTTGCCTTTTCTAAATCTTGTGCTGGTGGTGTCGTCCCATCCTTCGTTGTGAATGGGACAGGAATCGCCTTGGGGTATGGACCATACAATTCTTCTACACCCGTCTGTTCCATGGTTGTAGTCGTCATGGAAAGATCAGGAAGTGTTTCCTTTTGTTGAGGAGGCATGGTTATATTCCTTCTTCTTTGATGTTTTTACTGTCCAAACAAAAGTTATGAGGCCATCTTCAACAGGACCACCATCTTGACATCCGATCGGCTCTGGAAGACGGGACTTTCGTCATTCTCCCCGATAAGGCGAGAAAAAACCAAAGTACCACTCCCTTCACAGATCTTCGGGAGGATGTTCGGTTTCGATGGGGAGGTGTCTCGTCCGGCGCTTCCTTTACGGACGGAAGAATGGACGCGAAAGTCTAACTGTAACATCCTAGTGCGTTAAAATAGATCTGACGATAATTTTTTGACTATTTGATAACGACAATGTCGACCGAATTAGCCGAACTACTGCCAGTAAAGCACCTATTTTGTAACGTAACGCTTGTCTCAGTCATGATTCCCGTTCGTTGAGGATGGGACGTCAACGTATGAAACTTCCAGCACCATTTGATCTCTGATTTTTCATTGGCTATCGTGACGGAGAAATCGACTTGTCAGAACACAGTCCATTCCACAAACTTCCGGAGCCCGCCCTTCCCACCACCTTCGCCAGTTCACTATATATACGCATACCCAAATAGCTTGCCATGGAGACTGAGTTCATAGGTATCTATAGAGTGGATACCAAAATGCCGGCAATTTGACTTCGTGACGACATCACTGTCACGTTTTGTTTCGTACGTGGACCTCTAGTGTATGATACCGGTAGGTGGGTGACGGCAAACTACCGTATTCTGAAGGATTGTCTACTAGGTACTAATGGTCAATCTACGGTACAGTAATAGTACTTGGGACATTAGAAATCAAAATCTAGTATCATTAAC
>Ga0194115_10006253_pt1 | contig 12127 bp, 9 predicted proteins | sample TA2MahsurfametaG_3_FD_148656 | JGI IMG/M metagenome (GOLD analysis project Ga0194115, IMG submission 148656) | Freshwater microbial communities from Lake Tanganyika, Tanzania - TA2015002 Mahale S4 surface | ecosystem: Environmental > Aquatic > Freshwater > Lake | place: Tanzania: Lake Tanganyika... | reverse complement strand
ATAGACAACGACTGAGCAGTACCCAAGCAGACATCTGGTTCTTCTACCCCAGGTTACTTGCAAGGAACGCTCACAGAATCCCTTGGTCCCTACGTTGAAAGTGTTTGTCCGCTGTCTGCGAGATACTCTTGAACCACACTAGATTCTGACAACGACAAGATACGTCGAAATGCCGATAACGGATACTTCGCTCGTGAAAGGACCGGCTTACATGCTGGTTGCTTCGTTGTACATCGTTGGTTTCTTGCACCTACTGTATCAGGCATGTTTGGCAGCATACAATATTCGTCTTTATGCCGTGGAAGAATATGGTCGCGTGATTCATGAATTCGATCCCTACTTTAATTACCGAGCGGCCGAATATCTATGGGAACACGGTTCTGAAAAGTTTTTCAAGTGGTTTGATTACATGTCCTGGTACCCCCTCGGTCGACCAGTCGGGACGACGATTTATCCAGGCATGCAGTTTACGAGTGTATGGATTAAGCGATTTATCATTCCTGGATGGTCCATCAATGATATCTGTGTCTTCGTCCCCGCTTGGTTCGGAGTCCTGGCTACGTTGGCCACATCGGCTCTGTGCTACACGACTGTAAACTCCATCGCTGGTAAATCGACAAGTAAGAGTATTCTGACAGACATCCCTGGTGTAACTGCTGTGATGAATGTTCTTCTCTTGCCTGCGCTGAGGTTTGTCGTGAAACAACTAAAGGCGTTTACGGGTTCGACCTGGGGTATTGCCACATTGAAGAATCCACCAGCTCTAGAGTCTGCAGTCTTTACGGCATTCATTATGAGTATCGTCCCCGCACACCTACTTCGAAGCGTTGCCGGTGGATACGATAATGAAAGTGTCGCAACATTTGCAATGGAGATGACATTTTGGACTTGGACGTTGACCGTATCGTCCAATTCCTTGTGGCAGACACGGGTCCTCGGTATCATTTCAGGTATATGCTACTTCTACATGGTCGCTGCCTGGGGTGGGTATGTCTTCGTAATCAACTTGATCGGTATCCACACTGCCTTTTTGTTTGTCTTCCGAAAACTTTCGTGGGAACAGTTGTATTGGTCCTACACAAGTTTCTATACCTGTGGTACATTGCTTGCAATGCAGGTCCCTGTGGTGAACTGGCAGCCGATAAAGTCACTCGAACAGATGGGCCCACTCTTGGTATTTGCAGGACTCCAGTTTCTTCAGCTAGTGAAGACAGTAGAATCCAAGTACGACGCGAAACAGAAATGGAAAGTCCGGGCTGGTGTTGCTGGCACCTGTGCCTTACTTGCTGCTCCAGTGATTTACTATTTGTTTCATGTCGGATACTTTGGACCGATTTCATCTCGCGTCCGTGGTCTCTTTGTCAAACATACCAAAACTGGGAACCCATTGGTAGATTCTGTTGCCGAGCATCAAGCAGCCTCGCCAGAAGCCTACTACCAATATTTGCACGACGCGAGTCATATCGCGCCCTTTGGCCTGCTTATCATTGCTCTAGTGGGATGTACTGCTTCTAGCAGCTTTCTCATTATGTACGGAATGACAGCTTACTTCTTTAGTCACAAGATGGTCCGATTGATCCTACTTACCGCCCCGATTGCAAGCGTCTGTGCCGGTGTCTTTTTGGGCTATGTCTGGGCGTGGGGCGTTGGGGCCATCTTCGGTGATGCCCGACCAAATCTCTCCTTCTTCCTTAACGAAGGCAAAGCAGAAGAAGTCATTGAACCATCCGAAGCCGCACCGACCAAGAAGAAGAAGAAAGGAGGGACCGCCGACAAGGCGACTGATCCGTCGGAAACAAAGCAGCCCTCAACGCCACCACCTAGCGGAGATTCTCTATGGACACGTCTCGTTCGAGTGGTTCTTTTAGCCTTTGCGATTCACAAGATGCGCCCCAACCTTAAGGCATTCAAGGAAACAGCTGAACAAATGGCGCGGGGAATTTCCCACCCAACGATCATCCTTAAAGGTACTACAGGGAATGGACAGATGGTTGTCGTGGATGACTATCGTGAGGCTTACTGGTGGCTACGAGATAATACGCCTCGTGATGCACGAGTCATGGCGTGGTGGGACTACGGCTATCAGATCACTGGTATCGCCAATCGGACAACGATTGCGGATGGAAACACATGGAACCACGAACACATCGCCTTGCTCGGTAGAACGTTGACCAGTCCCGAGAAAGAAGCTCATCGTATTGCAAGACACTTGGCTGATTATGTCTTGATTTGGGCTGGTGGAGGTGGAGATGATCTCGCCAAAAGTCCTCACCTCCGTCGCATTGCCAACTCAGTCTATCAGGGCCTTTGCGCGGAACCCACCTGTCGTGGATTTGGCATGACGGTACGTTTCTCTTGCTTCATTCTTAGTCTTCTCCGCTAACTGATCATACCTCACATCTAGTTCTTTGTTCTCCTTGTCAGTCATCCGGAGTACCTACCGAAGCCCTTGGAGCAAGTATGCTGTACAAATTGCATGGTAACGGCGTCGTACCAGGAGTGGTAGCTGATCGAAATCGGTAAGTTTGTGACCAGTGAACGTCGTTGCTGACCCAACATGGGATAATCTCTGACACTCTAGCCTGTCACTCTACAAGATTTCGAGAGGTATTTCGTAGCAAGTATGGCAAAGTCCGCATTTACAAAATCATGAGTGTCTCGAAAGAATCGAAAGCGTGGGTTTCTCAAAATCTTAAATGTGACGCTCCGGGGTCTTGGTACTGTCCGGGACAGTATCCCCCGGCATTACAAAATATTCTCTCCGAGAAGAAAGACTTCGCGCAGTACGAAGACTTCAATCGCAAGGACCTCGACAAAGATTCACAAAAACAGTACGCGGAAGAATACTTCGAGAATTTGAAGTAAGTATCGACGTTCAATGCGGTCTGTGAACTCTTGAGCGTCATCGCTTCGCTCGACTCACCGATGGTCCTCCTCATGCAGTGGCAAAGCTCCGCGTAAAAAGTCTAAGGAAAACGTCGAGAAAAAGGAGCCTAAGAAAGTCGAAGCAGAGGAGCATATCGAACTTCAAAGGCTATCTGATGACGCTATCGAAAGCATCAATCAGGTTTGGGAAGATACTGATGAGACCAGCATGATGTGGGAACTCATATCGAACGGTATGCTTGCTGAATTCGCTAGGGTCATACGTGAAGCTCCTGAGATGGTTCATATTCGAAGTTCAGATGGTAGAGGACCGATGTGGTGGGCATACGAGTACAAACGGCCCAAAATGATCGACGTTATGAAACAGTTGGGCGTCAGCGATCGACGAGCTGATAAAAATGGTCTTCGTCCTAGTGATCTAGCAGGATAATTCAGGTAGTATGGGCTGTTCTTATTGTAATTATGTATTCAAAAATGTGACGGGAGTCCGTGTGATGAATGGTTCTAGTACATATCATCTATGCTGCTGGTGAGGCGATTGTTTCAAAAACACCCTGGGAGGCATTCCAGAGAAACCCGTCCAACAGGCGTTCCCAGTTCGAGGTGGTGTACCTGCTATCGACGCAGCACAGGATCGTCGACAATAGAGCTGACTGGCAAGCTCGGGACCGTTCGGCACAACCCAAATCGAGACATAGTGCTCCCATGTTCGATACAACGGCCATATAGGGGAGTGGATCTCCACTGATACCCCCATTCGCCATGATCTTGCTTGCAAACTCGTACAAATTCAAGGCCTTCCGATGCATGGAGGTACGTGAATGATTCTGTGTGGTATGTGAGACGGCCTTGAGATGCCAAGAAAGAGCCAGATTGTAAATGACAACGAACGAGAGGATCACGAATGTGTCAGTCCCTGGAAGAAGGTCTGACCCATTTGTCACACAAATTGGACTTTGGAAGACCTTTTGGATTCCATGGCGGACTTGAGAACATGAACCCACGAAAAGCTCCGAGGATTGAGAAGAAGAAAAGTGAAGAACAGGGTTTTGAAGAGGTTTCCTCCGGAAGGAAGTCTCTTGTTCACCGTTCGCGCGGACGGTGTCACTTAGTAGACTCAGTGCTGACGTTAGGATTTCAATCGCTTCATTATACTCTGCTCTTGGCAGGTGGACAATGGCGGCCTTGTTGATAGCATCGGTAACTTCGCATATTCTTGAATTTTCGACATGGTAGTCCTGCGCCAAGGACCGTTGGTCTGTAGTCGATTCCTCGAGAGAGGAAGAAGGAGACTCATGCGTGTATACGGGGAACATTTTGCTGTAAGCGTGGATTCGTTTGGGCAAGGCTTCTTGATTGACTGCTTTCTGGGATTATGATACACAATGGACAAGGGTGCTAAATCGACGGAAGTCGAGGGCACGAGAAACTAATCTATCTGCGGCCCGTCAAATATGCATACTTAAGGACCAGGCTTTTCCCTGAACTTCAATGGGATTACCATGGAGAATCTCGGGAAGCGATGCCATATTAGAATTAGGGCAAACTGTTCTACGGTTCAAATACATAGGACCGGGGAACGAAGACAGGATATTCGACTCCTTCAAAGTTCCCTTGAAGCGGCATTGGACTGTAATATGATGCGGCCGGAATCGCTCGCATGTAGAACCAGGGCAAGGAAACGAAGTTGAGTTCGATTAATAAAACCAAATAGTGACGAAGAGCCCCACGATTAGAATTTATGGCTTGAAGAAGGGTCATATTCACGACGTTTTAGTCGTTTGACGAAGTTCCCTCCTGCCCTTCTGGGGTTGTTCTGGGGTTGTAAATCGTAGATGTTTTTAAAGTTCAGATTGACAACGAATAGTGTGGATTTATGCTAGCAAGACTCACAATCGAATAATTGATTTTCTCCTTTATCAAAACATTGAGAACAATATTCGTATTGACTGTGAGTACCAGAACTCGGAAATGCTAATGCCGTTTTCTAACGACGAACAAATGGCGCCGATAGGGTCTCTCGTTCACTGGCGTTCTATAATTGAACGTCATTCCCTCGCGGTTTTCATTCTTTTATGCCAGTCGAGTCGCGCCCTGGGTCTGCTTCGGAATCGTCTACCGAATGAGGTTCGTCCCATGGCGTTCTCTAATGGGACTTTGTTCGCTGACTGTTTCAGTCCAAGGAACTCACAGGCTAACATATTACAGTTACAGTTACAGTTCGTTTTGAAAGTATATATGGCGCTGCCAGTAACCGCTTTGGCACTAACCGGATTCTATTGACAGTGAATTGAATATTCACTGTCAGTTGATCACTTCGACCGCCTGTTGTCATTTTAGGGAGTGTGACATCACCACGGTCTGCACCAACCGTGACGTAGCTACGTAGAACCTACCGGCACAACAGTCAGAAAAGAAGAATGAGCCACAAGATTCGATCCAAGTTAAACGAAGAGTAGTTTGTCTTGGTTCCGATTCAACCGTGTGAGCTCACCAATCGGTTCGAACTGAAGAGTCTGTTGGTCGCCATCCAAAAGGCAGAAGTCCCACCGAGTTCGGAAATACGATCAGGGAGATCGACAAACCCCCCATGGTGACATTTGAAGCCTGTCAGGACCATGAGAGACCGAAGCCTGTGTTCTCGACGTAGTTTTGTTTTTTCTGGCTGATAGCAATCATCCGAGTGGTAATGTTGGTTAGTCATCGTCCGAGTCGGGACCATCAGCTGTGTTATCGATGTCAGGGAAATCTTCGTAGTCAGACTGCACTTGTTCGGAGATTGTATCTTCTACTTCAGCGCCGTCACTGACATCCCGTGGGTCATCATTGACATCTTTGTCTTCGCCTTCATCTCGAGGCTGAACTGTTCTGCCGTCTGAGATTGCTGTATCTTCGGTTGGAACATTCCGTTGTGGGATTTCCGGTGTGGATGGATTATCCATGCTGGCAACAAGCTTCTCGCTGGCTTCCTCTACCACACGTTGCCGTTTGCTGTGTGCCTCCTTTTCTGTCTCCTGGAGCCTCTTCTCCTTTCGCATGGTCCTTTCTTTGTCCTCAGCGGCCAATCGGGCTAGTTTGTCGTCTGCCTTACAAGTTTGGATGTCGGCGATAGTTCTGGGAGCTAGCGCCTCAAACTGTTCCTCGTGCTCGCCTATTGATCGACGAATGAAGACTAGGGGAGGTGCTCGTGGAGTTCCGAAGAAATCACAAACACGAAGGGCTTCCATCGCAGCACGTGATGTCTCCTCGTCACCCTCCTTGAGGATTTTCATTGAGGACTTCCTTACAATTCCGACTAATGCTGAAGCATCGCCATCGTTCCATGGCGTTAACAGGCATGTACTTGAGAGCCGGAATACGAGACGTTGGACCGATGAGCGCAAGAAGGGATCACATCCAGAACCGACGTTGTTCCTGGTCAGGCATGTCACTGCAATAGAGTCGATCATGGATCTAGTCGCTACGCCGAGAAAACCATTCACCGAAGACAAAACTGTGCAAAGACAGTCAAGACAAGCGATTCTGTACGAACAAGCTGAGACGACGGTGGATGGACGAGCTTGAGATCCCTCTTTCCCCCCAAACTTACATCAGTGCGATTCTCTCGTCGATTGTACTCCAGGTTTCGTCGAGAGTCTCTTCAGCGTCTTTTGCTCCCATCTGTTCCAGCAAACAACCTACCACCAGCGTCACCGCCATCTCACCGTAGCTCTTCGAATCTGCCTTACTTTCCGACACGCCACCACTCTTTGCCGTCCGATCCGATCCAAATGCAGAAAGAACGGTTTGGACTGTGGTTACCGTCCTACTGCGTAAGACGAGGGACAAATGCAACCATCGACGTTTCTTCCCTTCCAGCTGTCCACTACTCGAGGGGTCCATGACCTTTCGTACGTGTCGCGAACATGAAGTCAGTAGGGATGCATAGGCGATTCGAATAATCCTTTTAGCGTTCGGTAGTAAGGCTGGACCGCCTACAGATTTGATCAAGGAATCCACAACGTCATGACCAAGGAGCTTCATCTCGTTCGCTACCCGTACGGCGACGAGTCGAGGACTTATCAGACCTCCTTCGACGACTTCATCACGCAAGCGATTCTTCGTCCGAAAAAACAAGCTCTCCGCTGCCATGGGATAGGACACGAATCGCTCCACGATGTCAAGAATCAACTCGACGTCTATCCTCACTTCCAGGAAAGCTTCCATAGCATCCCTACCCAGGTCAGGCGACAAACAGTGCTGATAAGCAAGCACAAGTCCTCTCATCATAGTCACGAGTGTGGTTGCACGATCCTTGCCTGAGGATATGTCTTTATTTAGAAATGAAATCCAGTCCGATAGTACTCCTGCAGATCCATCGGAAATCATCGGTCTTTCACCAATGGAGGTTTTGTTTCCTACGGGGGCGACGGCTTCCAGGAGACTATTCATCATGTACAAAATATCCTGAAAATTCGAATTCCATATTTCGACTGGAGTCTTTCGGTCAATTCCACCAGCCAGGGGGAGGGATGCTAATAAACGACCAGCAGCATCCTGAAGAATCACGTTCGGGATAGTAATAAAGCTCCAAGCAACCCTGCGCAGATCTACCAGCAATCCTGTACTTCGGGATAACTTCGTTCCGAATAGTCTCACCATGGCACAGGCAGCACGGAGACACGACAGAACGGGAGCGACATGTCGAGTTTCGTCCAAACAAACTGTCACGGAAAGGCAATTTAGCGAGGATCTCTCTGATCCGCCATCTTGTTGGCCACTGATTCTCCTGATTTCATCTTCTATGGAGTGGATCCGAGACACCAATCCAGAAAAAATGGATTTCGACACCATCGATAGAAGTTCGAATTCTGAAGCTATACACAGATGATCGGTATCCTTATTTACTTGACAATGCCAAACTATGGATAGACATAGTTCTGCTCCTAGTGCCAACAATAGGGATGAATCATCTGCTCGGCCTTTTCTTGACTCTTCCGATTCGGCGAGGATCCTTGTCAATGCTGTGAAGATCAAGGTCTCTGAAACTTGAGTAGACAAATCCGAGTTCCCAGTTTCGAATACACCACTTCGAAAAAGATTATCCTGGGTAGATTTTTGTTTATTCGATGAAGAAGAACCCTTCCTTCTTCCATGTATTTCTGTTCGTCCCTGTGATACCGATGAAAGAATTTTTTCCGCTTTTGACACATTTCCCTGTAAGAGTCCTCTTCTGGAATATAGTAGAATGAATGAATTCATCAATTCTACAGTCTCTTCCATGTATGCCTCATAGGCCTCCCCGGGTGGTTCCTTTTCAATGAAGCGAATCAACTTCAAGAGACGATGTGCAGGATCTTTCTGGTTGGACGACGACGACGACGATGATAATTCCTGTTCGTCGGTTTCCATTTTCACCACAGGAGGAGGTGGTGGATTCAAGCTTGAAATCATGGCTGGGCACAGTTATTCCCTAAAAAGAAAAGATCAGGTCGTCAACGATTTATCGTGTTGACTGGAAAGACTTTTGAGGAGCCAACTTCTTTCTTGCCCCAGATATGACAGGATGGTGGTGCGTTATAGATGCTCACAATATCAGAGGGTCGGTTTCTCGGATCATTTACAGTACCGGGAAGTGATCTTTGAGTGGACCTGCGAGTGGTCGCATTATTCGAAACACGAAAGGATGAATGTCAGACGCTTTTTCGGAATACTTGTAGAAACCCCATCCTGGTCAACTGGTTGGAGCTTGTCTATTGTCGACATAATACATGAATCGGCAACGTACGGAAACAATCCGAATGGCATGACAGAGACGATAATACACGCGTCATAATAATGCCTAAGGTGGATCCCAAGACGACTTCAGAACCTCCTATGGTAGTACCAGCCGATTGGGATCGATGTCATGTTTATCTTCCCAACAAGCATCGATTTTGTCGACAGGAGCGTTATAAGGGGTCAATCTATTGTGGGAATCATCAACATTTGTTGGTAGTACAGGAGACAAAATCCTATAGTCGGAAACGTATCCGATGTCCGATTGATCCATCACATTATATTTTTGAAGATAATTTGGAAAAACATTGTGCTATTTGTCCCCTCGCCGTGAAACGAAGAAAACTGGCTGAACAACCCTATTATGATGAGAATATAAATGCTGGTGGATATGGGGACATCCATGGTGATGGAGTCTCCGTCAATGATACAGGAAGGAAGGGAGAACAGTCGGACTTGAAACAGGCAGCCATAACGACACTGACTTTGGAAGACGCACAGGATCTTGCCTTACGCGTATTGGAAGTTCATCAACTTATCTTCCGTCGGCTAGAAACTGGAAACCAGACCAAATCCACCAGGGATACAACATGCGATGATCTACATAGTGCCCTTTCCATGGAAGATCTATCAGAACCTGAAATAAAGGCTGGGATAGCTGAAGCATTTCAAATCCATCGAGCCAAATCGGGTGGGCCCAAGCACGTCACTCAACTAGCAAGTTTGGTAGGACACATTCGAAAACTAGAGGTTCTACCACATGACCCCTTGACAGTACCAGCCAAAAAAGGCAGAACTTCGAATTCTGTTACGTTCCTTGAAATGGGTGCTGGTCGTGGTATGCTAGGTTTGACGGCGGCTGGAGTAGCAGCAGCTAGTGGCATTCCAACGGAACTTATCATGGTTGAACGGACGGGTGCAAGATCGAAGGCAGATAAGGTATTTCGAACTAGCAATGACAAGGGAGAAGATGGCACTTATTTGAAACTGGACACAGTAAAGTGGTCGAGAATCGAGAGCGATCTGGCACATGTTAGCCTTCCTAAGATACTTGACAAATCGCAGGGAACTGATGGGACGAAGAATGATGTGGTCATTATTGCCAAGCATTTATGCGGAGCAGGAACGGATCTAGCATTGAAATCAATGGAATCTATCCCAGGTCGTGTACATTCGTGTCTGATGGCGACCTGTTGCCATGGCTTATGTGACTGGAAGCTGTACGTGGGACGAGATGCTCTTCGAACAGCTATGGCGACAGAAAACTTCCAATTTAGTCCAGAACATTTCGAACTGATGCGACAATGGTGTGCTGCTTCCGTTGCCGGTCAGACGAAGAAGAGTGAAGATGGTCAGCAAACAGAATCAGTCGACGCCGACGGCGGGGGACTTGTGATAGACGATGACGACGAGGCAGAACATCCCGTATCTACGACGGAAGAGGAAGTTGAGGCATCGAGCAACCGCGTGAATGTCGGTGCCGTCGTTTCATCCCTGCAGCTAAGATGTGGCGTCGAAGGACTAGGTCGGGCTTGTCAACGACTCATTGACTACGGAAGAATGCAATATCTTTCCAAGGTGATTTTCAACCGCTCTTCGGATCTATCAGGATTATGTCACTATGTCCCTCCAGAAATATCCCCACAGAATGCTTGTCTAATTGGTAGAAAGGGAAATGATGAATCCTGATCATTGCAAAGGCTCGTCCATATACCAGAGCCTTTGTTTCTTCCATTGCCTATAGCCAGAAGACAAATGATTATGAAGACTAGTGATTGAACCAAGAAAGAGAGTATGGTCATTCGCTGCAGCATGGTCTACTTTGGAGATGCTGGCTAGGTTCGAGAGGGAACCCCATCATGTTGTGCGTACTTCGATGATTACGTTCGGATTTGGGTGGGAGGAAGTGTCTGAAGCTAAGTCAGAATGCCGACTAGGGTAGTGGTGTCTTTCGTAGAGAACTGACTTGCTGTAGGTTTCGCGTGCCGTGTCGTTTGTCTTGCACAAACACCGAAATTCGCTGAAGCGATGGAAGGATTTGGGTGCGCGTGATGGACGAGTCAACAGAGACGGTATTCTCCTAAGTGGGCTAGTTTGGTGGTTGATGTCAAAAGTGGTTGCAACTATTACAGTTAAAATGTATTCAAAAATGAGAAACAAAGACGCACGATGAAAAATGCCCATGCATATCATCTATGCTGCGGGTGAGGCGATAGTTTCAAAAACACCCTGGGAGGCATTCCAGAGAAATCCGTCCAAAAGGAGGTCCCAGTTTGTCGTGGTGTACTTGCTGTCGACGCAACATAGGATCGTCGATAACAAAGCCGACTGACAAGCCCGGGAACGTTGAGTAGAACCCAGATCAAGACAAAGGGCTCCCATGTTGGACACAAGGGCCATGTAGGGGAGTGGATCTCCGTTGATGCCCCCATTGGCCATTATCTTGCTTGTAAACTCGTACAGACTCAAGGCCTTAGGAAGCATGGGAATGCGCGAATCATCATGTACCGGAATAGAGATGGCTTTCAGGTGCCAAGAGAGAGCCAGATTGTAGATGACAACGAACGAGAGAATCTCGAGTGTGTCAGTTCGGGGGAGAAGGTCTGATCCATTTTCCACACAAATTGGACTTCGGAAGACCCTTTGGATTCCGTGAACGCCGACGAAAAGCTCCGCGGATTGAGAAGAAGAAAAGTGAAGAACGGGTTTTTGAAGCGGCCTTCTTTGGAAGGTAGTCTCATGTTGAGCATTCGCGCGGACGTTGTCGCTCAGCAGACTTAGTGTTGATGTCAGGATTTCAATTGCTTCATCATATTCACTCCTTGGCATGTGGATGAGTGTGGCCTTGTTGATCATATTTGAAACGCTGGACATTTTGGATTGTTCGACATGGTGCTCCAGTGCCGAATGATAATCTGTAGTTGATTCCATGGGAGAGGAAATTGATTCTTGAGTGTGAAGTGAAGTCATTTTTCCTTGGATTCTAACCGTTTTAGTCGAGATACTTTGTTTTTATGAGCCGAAGCTTTCTTTTGCGCACGCGACGGGAGTGCCAAGAACTCGTTTCTATGGAAGTGGTGATCGTGAACACTTTGGAAGGCGAAAGCAATTATGGACCGGAACTATGGTTATTCAACTAACCTCAAGTTTTATTGCTTTTCTATTCGTGCCTCTAGGACGGTACTGACAATCTGTCATACTTGTGCGCACGTTTACACATGGAGCTAGAGGACTCCCGAGTATCCAGAAAGCTTAAGTTGATAATCCTTAGGAAAGTTCTTGTTTACGGTTACAAGGGGACAATTTTCGAAAGAACATTCCTCACCAGCGAAAACTTCAACTCACTGGGCGATGGGGGAAATCGCGATTGTGCCTTGGTTTTAATGCGAGAGATGCGACCCCTCAGCACCTGGTGTGGCCTTACCGTTATACGGTGCGCGAAACGCGTGCGTGGAGCCCCGGTTACGGCAATCGTTTTCAGTTG
>Ga0194115_10006252_pt1 | contig 12130 bp, 16 predicted proteins | sample TA2MahsurfametaG_3_FD_148656 | JGI IMG/M metagenome (GOLD analysis project Ga0194115, IMG submission 148656) | Freshwater microbial communities from Lake Tanganyika, Tanzania - TA2015002 Mahale S4 surface | ecosystem: Environmental > Aquatic > Freshwater > Lake | place: Tanzania: Lake... | reverse complement strand
GTGGGACTGGGCTTTATCCTTGTCGAAATATTTGTTTCCTGATGTGTGTGTGACGAGAGGAACGCGAATATGATACCTTTTACGTCGGTGAAAGTGGAAATGGAGATGAAAGAAGCCATGATGAGAAAGGTGGTACGTACGGCGTCTTCAAAGGCGACTCTATGATTCGTCGGATTTTTGACACCGGTCCGGCCATTGATATCATAACTGCATACATATTGTATTTGTCCGGGGATACATACATATATATACTCCGATTTGATTGGTGAAACTTCCAAGGTTCTACTCTAGTAGAGAACGACGAGTTCTCGATTTTTATCGATCGCTTTTTTTTCGTGCAAAATCGACCGATGAAACAAGGATCCGAATGCACCTTTGCCAATATTCGGGGAAACCAGAGCTCACACACCGAACAGAAGCATGCAGGGTTCTGTTCCTACCCTACGGAAGGTCCAACCCTCCTCCTTATTAGCCTCACAAAGTCATGTGAGTCTCAATTCGACGACTGAGGGAGGTGGTGGTGGTACCAGTACTGGTGGTGGGAAAGCAAGGAAGATTAAACTTCAGGAAGAATCCAAGACGAAGAATGCATTAGTCTTTTTAGCAGTCATGACTTTAATCTTCATCGCTGCCATGGTAAAGCTTCGACATAATCATGATGTTCCGAAATTAAGACATTTTGGACAACAGAAGAAACTTCTACGATCGAATGGACTTGTGAAGAAAGAAATCCCATCTTCGATAGCAGAATTATCTCATGTTACAAAGGAAGTGTTTATTCCACCACATTCGTTGTATAGGTTATCCGTTCCGGATATTACAGGTACTACCGTCGCATTGGAAAAATTTTATGGAATGGTGACATTGGTTGTGAATGTTGCCTGTATGTGAGGGAAGACCAAGGTCAATTATGAACAATTGACCATGTTACAAGAAAAGTATCAATCAAAAGGTTTTTCTGTCCTTGCCTTTCCAATTTCAGACTTTCGACAAGAATATGCGACGAATGAAGAAATTTCCAACTTTTTAAAATCCAACTTTGCTCAAGTGAATTTTCCACTTTTCGGGATATCGACATTGGCAGAGAATCCTGTCTATAAGGAATTACGAGATCAATTACCCGATGCACATGTCGAACATAATTTTTTTAAATATCTTGTCGATCGACGTGGACGTGCGATAAAGTTATTCCACAAGAGACAGGATCCCCTCACATTGACAGAAGAGATTGAACGACTTTTGGAGGAGGAAGGTGGACCACCTCCTAGACGTACAATTGAATAAAGAAAAGGTGTCTGGAAGTTTTCCAAGGAATTTCTTGCGAATGACAGTCATGAAGTATTCTTTTGTACTTCAAGGCTTGAACTGTAAGGCTATCCTTGAATAATCTTGACGACCTTGAACAACCTTAATCCATCGACTTATCGCTGGCTCTGTTCTAGCCACTTTGTACTAGGATAGTCTGGCTAGGGGTTGTTTTCTTATCGAAAAAGAATGATTCCTTTTGGCGTCCAATTCTTAGGAATTTAGTGATATTGATTCCTTCCAGAATTCGTCATCTCATTGTGATGCCCCTCGTATCCATCCCACCGACGCTCCTGCGGACGACCATTGTGCAGCGTGGACGTTGGTCGGTCGGGACCGTTGCTTTTCGACATTACCTGCAATTAAAAAACGCTCATGAGTGAAATCCGTATGTGCGAACAGAAGTGCAAAGAGTGCACGTAATTAGTATCGGTTGAAAAGGATGCGTCATGAGCCTTGCGATCAATCCGAAACCAGAGTATCACCACGAGACTTCTGAACCATCTCCCGATAGTAGCCCTTTTCAATTTTCATCAATGCTTCATGGTCACCCAATTCGACAATCTTGCCATCGTTGATGACTGCGATGGCATCCGCATTTCGAACGGTCCCCAACCGATGTGCAATCACAATGGTAGTGATTTCTTGACTTTGCGACAACAGACTATCTAACGCATCCTGTACCATTTTCTCTGATTCATTATCGAGGGCTATTGCAAAAGGAAAATATGGGTAAAAGATGAGGAAGCGAGAAAGAAAACCACGGGAACAGTTTATGAGGCTTACCTGATGTGGCCTCGTCCAAGAGTAATAGGGAGGGTTTCCGAATGATAGCACGAGCGATTGCAAGACGCTGCTTTTGTCCGCCAGAGAGTTGTGTACCACGTTCACCAACTTCAGTATTGTATCCATGAGGGAAGTTCATGATGAAGTTATGTGCATTTGCCATTTTCGCGGCCTCCATCGCTTGTTCCATCGTCGCGGTAGGAATTCCATATGTGATATTGGACAAAATAGAACCAGAAAACAAAACAGGATCCTGCGTGACAACGCCGATACGATCCCTGATACAAGGCAGGCTCGTGTCTGTGAGTGTACCATTGAAAGAACTCGTTCAATTTCCATGAATACATGGAACGTACCGATGTCCCTTGATATCTAGAGTACGGAGGTCGATTCCGTCAAAGAATACTCCACCCTGAGAGGGATCGTAGAAGCGTTGAAGTAGACCCGCTATAGTACTCTTCCCACACCCACTTGGCCCGACCAGCGCCACCGTCTGGCCGGCAGAAACCTTCAAGTTAAAACTCATCAATACAACGTCAGTAGGCCTAGATGGGTAGGCAAAGGAGAGATCCTGGAGTTCGATACTAATCGCTTCCGATGTAGCAGGGACTGGGAGGGAATGACTCTGAACGGAAGCATTCCCCGTCGCAGGGGGTGGTGGTTCCCGATCGAGCAATGCAAAGACCTTGTCACCAGCCCCTGAGCTCTTCATCAGTGACGAGTAGGATTGGAACAGATTCATCATCTCGTTCTGATTGTATTGTATGGTGTAATTTTGGTGAGTCACGTCGTTGTCGTCAGTATTGTGAGACTGACAATAAATAACAGTCACATCGTGCTTACCTGAAGCTGTCCTTGATACAACATGAAGGCCAAGAGGACTTCACCACTCAATTGTCCCTTCTGAATCAGATACGATCCATAAAGTAATAGAGTTCCTTGGACTACCGTATTGATGAGAAAGGTCGAAACGAACATGTAATAGATACCTGTCAGGTAGGTTTGTTTGACGTTCAGTCGATATTGCTCGTCGATCTTGACGACGTATTTGTCATATTCGAATCGTTCAGCGGCAAAGGCTATGACGGTACGGACACAAGAGAAGGTTTCCTGTGCGACTGCATTGGCAGAAGTCAATGCATTTTGAGCCTCTCGAGCATTCTCTCCCAACCAATTCCCATATACCTTGTTAATCGACGCGACGATGGGAAGGATACTCAATGTACAGGCTGCAAGTTTGGGACTTCGAAGGACCATGTATGTCGTGACTCCAAATATTCGTACAATCGATTCGATACTGAATCGGAAAAACCATGTAAGGTCTGCGATCCACAGGAGAGGTGAGATCAGAAACGTACCATTACACATTTTGTCGGAGTACGAGCGTAACAGCCGTCAAAACCTACCTCCTGTCATCGAACCACAATCAGATCCAAGCCTTGAGGCTAATTCACCTGATGTATGCTTATCAAAGAAACCAATATCCTGTTTGAGTATAGCAGCAAAGGTATCGATTCGTAGTCCACGGGAAATTCTAAGATTGGCATATCCAAACCAGAATATACACCAAAAATCTAAGAATGCATCGACACTTCCAAGGACGAATAACCAGAAGACTTCATGACGACCCTTATGATAATCACCTTGTGTCAACGCGACGAGAGTCGTACTAACAAAATGTGGTATACAGATAGAAAATGGGAGTCGGATCAACAATGTAATGCACCCAATATACAAGTACATGACTTGTGGCTTGGCTAACTTCAACAGACGGACAGTCCCTTGTACCCTTGAGGTACTTTCTTCCGTATTCTCCACAATGTCGGCAGGTCGTTCATTCAATACGTCCGAAGCTTCCTCCTCATCCTGAAGAACAGGATCGTCCTGTTGTGCTGATGGAGGAACGTCACTTTCTTCCTCTCGTAGCTGTTCTTGTTCCACCTCATCGGGAGATCTTGTGAGGAGGGGTTCCATCATTGAATTCTCTGTCGTTGTTTCTATTTCTGCACGTCGTTCGGATTCATTCCCTATGGTTGTCGACATGGAATCCTTTGGACAAAAGGAAAACATCATCGCTATCGATGATAGAACAAAGGTACAGAATCCCATCAAGAGAAGTCCAGAGGTTGTATGTAAATCTCCATGATGTTTTTCAACATTTAATTGTCGATCATCCATCAATCCAATAACGAACCAACAAAGTCCTGTAATGCCTTGAATACAAATTGATAACCGTGTCGAAGATATGTTGTGGTTCGATGACGATGATGATGATTCCATCCGTATATCGTCATCGGAGGACGATGACGACGACGCCCATAGTCCTGGAAAGAGGAGGATCAAGCATGATATACTCTGAGCCAGAACAAGACCAGCCACCATCCTTGAAATGCTACTGAATATCACTTCGGAAGGATGACTATCTCGATGATCTTCATCTTCTTGGTCTTCCACCACCAACAGGAGACGAAAGACTGTTTTGGGTATCATCAAAAGACCGACTCCCAGTACCAGCATAGAAAGAGCGACTACCAATGATAGCCACGATGACAAGGTTTGCATACGTGATGAAAACTCGAACATTTTGATCTTTATTTTTCTGGAGATAGAGAGAAAATGACAGTGAAAGGTATTTTGTAGGAGATTTGAATCTCACACTGTCAAACTTTGGTGTGTGAGGGTGATGTGGGACATTCTTTCGCATGGAAAAACTGTAAATTTTGATCCGATCGGAGGAAATCTCCGGAAATGCATTCCAACTAGTCGACAGCTAGGTTGGATGGTCACGCTACGGTAGACACCATTTCAGTTCGCAGATCACATCGATATTTATCTTCTCGTTAGTAGACATTCTGGTCATGATTCCTATAAATGTAATTGCGAGACCCTTAGCGATTGGCTATTTTCACTTCATTCTTCCGTATGGAGTAGAGGATGAACCCCGGAATAGCAAAAGACCATCTTCTCGCTATGGCTGCCTTTGTGCGGGCCCCGAGTTCATCCGCCCCATCCGCGGTACTGTAATCTGGTGACACTTATGATATACGTGTTTCCGAAATCCCATACCCTTAATGAATTCGGAAGGAAACAACATAGAATGGTGCATACCTTACACAATCCGGAGTTCAGCGTCCATGTTCCCTTCGGAAATATGACGAGGAGGATTTTCCTTTTTCTGGGTACGACGGCTGAAATACAGTCTCTGTTCGGAGAGGAATTCAGCAAGTAGCATACCTCCAATAGTTTCGAGCCAAGTATATATAGGCTCACCATCTCCTTGAAGACTTTTCAGAGAAAATGTCGGTGTGTGTGCTTCCATTTCCCTGTTCAAATCCCCTTCCACGATTTGTATCGGGAGAAGTCCGGAATCTATTCTGGCACTAGAATTTTCTTTTCTTCCAAAGGGGTTGAGAACGATAACCCCCTTCATTTCCGTACTCTTCGTGGTGATCTATTCCCATTCACAACTTCTACAGGTGGAACGGGGCTTGCACTTCGTCGATGACCAGTCTTCGATGTTCTTCTTGTATTACCGGATCCCCTTGAACCACGACTACTGGAACTCCCTCTTGCCAAGGCCGCGGCTGCCAAGGCTGCGAAATCAGGCGGCGGAACGGCTTGAAGGGGCTTTATCCCATTGTTGACATAATATGTCACAAAATGTTCTGGAATTTCCTTCAATACCTCCGACACGACTTCCGTGGCGTTACCGGCAAATTGTTTGAAGCTTACAAAGCTCACGATTTCTCTCGCGATGGGGATACCTCGAGAATCCCGTAATCTTCCAGTCTCATCGGCAATCAGCTTTTCAATCGCACTAAAGTCACGATTTCCGACACCGATAATGATGATGGACAGTGGTGCGTCTTCGGCTGCATTGCAGATCAAATCAATCGTCTGCCCCAAATCGGCAACCTTACCAGCTGTGAAGATACAAAGAACCGTATAGCACTGCCGTCGTTTCGATGCTCGTATGGTACGAAAAATGGCTTCCTGGATGAGTGGTGCAAGCCTTGCGGATTCTCCTAGTTCCAAAAGTGGATCTTCGACTACCCGCTTGCCGTACGAATACAAGATCTCTTTTTCCAAACACAGGTGCTCATCAAACAAGAGAAGATCCCTGGGTTCCTTCTGCACCACAGTCCCGTACCCCCATACACTGGAATGCTTTCCCCGAGCAAAGTTTTCCATGATTGTACCGAGCTTGTGCAACCCCGCCTGATAGTCATTCAACCAATGAGCTGCCGCCGAGTGCAAACACTTTTCGGTTCCCTTCGGGCCATTGGTGAGAGTGCAATCAATACCGACCATCACATCTAGTGAGCACCCACCACTTAGATATTGTAACATACTAGGAATGGGAATGACGGAGGCCTTGAGTACCTTCAAGAGGCCCACTGTCTTTAGTTTGCTCCCACGAAACCATTTCTTCTTTTCTCGCTTTACGAGCATTACGGGTATCGTCTTTTCCTTTGCCTTCGCAACGAGGTCAGCAACTGTCGTCTCGACGAAGCCGATCAAATCATGAGAGGTGGAATGTTTCTCGTAGTCCCATATCGTAATTTTGAGTGGATTCTTCTGGTCGTCATTACACAAAAGTTGTAGGGGTAGCCGTGCTTCCATCCAAGTCGGATTCAACGTGTCCTTGACAACTTCAGATTTCCATAGTATCTCCCAAGATTGAAGATCCTTGTTCAATTTCTCGAGCTTGAAATACGGATTTGATTTGTCCAACACCTTTACGAATTCGGAGAGAAGTGCACATGTGTGAGTAATCCGTTTTTTTTTCTTGAGATCACAGAATTCGCAGAGAGACAAGTTCTTTATAAGCATCATACTCACCTTGGTTGACTGACTGTATGGATAGGTGTAACGACGCGTACAATGGTTAGAAACGTAGACAGACAGACAACAAGAACGAACGATCGACGAGATCGCCCCGGGACTGGAAAGAAAAGAAGCAGCACTACCTTTCTTCTTCTTACTTTCTTTCTTTACTTACTCAATAATATTCTGTTCCTTTACCAAATCTTGACAAGAAAAACGAAAATCGAGAACCTCTCGTGTTTCAATGATTTCTAGAGAGATCATAGTATCCCCAAAAAAAACCAACCAAACCCAAACAAAACACGCAACTTCTGTGAGTGTAGGACAAAACATGGCAGTATCATACGATCTAAAGAACAACAATAACCCAAAAAACGAGTCATATACCAAACCCCCCGAACAGAAAGGAGGGGGCGATTGAGACCAAAAGAACACTCACCTGTACCAGTAATGACCATGTATGCCTTTTCATGAGCAAGTTTTCTTGCAATGGTACAACCCTTTGCGCCCATCAATTGTCCCAAGGAAAAGACACATCCACCCAAATAATCATGTTCCTTCAGGTCGGTATGGTATTGTAGATCTTCATCGTAGACACGGATAATATAGGTCTGTTCTTCATGGAAACTAAATTCTAAACGAAACTTTTGTACAAAGACAGGATCATGACATGCTCTGGCAATTTCTGTCCGACCTATTTCCTTTTCCTGCCGACCAGGTAACTTCACAGGCATCCCCTTAACGACTGTCGGTGTATATCCATAAGGTGCCTCCCATAGGACACAAAAGGAATCTGCCTGACTTAATAGGTCCTTCTTCGGTAAATCTCTACATTGGATGACAAGATCGACCTTGATGACGGGTGCTGTCAACCTGGAGGCCCAGGCGAGTTTCGTAAAGTCCTTTGGCCGATTCTTTACCATTTATCTGTTACGATTGGTTGGTAGCACAGGAAGACTTCTTCTCATTATTCATATCTTGGAAAAACTCTCCATTAAGACAACCCCAAATCGGAATGGGGTAGAAGTCGAAACACAAAGAGAGGAGTTTGTCCAACAGAAGAAAAAACTTCCCTCGTTGCCCTCGTCCCTGGAACATGTGTCCCTCGACCATTAATTTAACGTCAATGTCATTTTCCTCAACGTTCACCATAATTTGTCGTCTAATGCATATCCACTTTCTTCATTCGACACAGCGATTTACAATTGCCCTCATATGTGCCCCATGGTCAGATCTCTTCACCCCTTATTGCAGAGAAACGGCGCTACGGCGCAACGGCGCAGAGAAACGGCGCAACGGCGCAACGGCGCAGAGAAACGGCGCAACGGCGCAACGGTGCGCCGAACGAGTTTTTCCCTTGGGGGGAAGCAAATATAAAGATATCTTATACATCATTTTTAGGACCCCTTAGCATCGGCTGGCCATGCAAGAACAGCGCAACGGCGCAACGCTTCGCCGCGGCGCGGCGTAAAGGCGCAACGGCGCAGCGGCGCAACCCTGCGCCGTTTGTTCCGGGTGTCAAAGGGGTAACGAGACTTGGCATTCAAGCATTTAAGGGGAAGGCGCAGATTAGGATGTACAGTGATTCGAGTAGAAACATATACGAGACCGACAAACGTGATCATTGCGGGAAAATTACATTAGCGTTGAATTAACGGCAGAAGGACACATGTTCCTGGTGGTCATAATTTCCTCCATCCATTAAATGGGAACCGTCCGATTCCGCCGAAAATTCATTGCCGTCACACTGTCATCGAAGTCACGGATCACGGATCACGGATCTCGTCACGGCTTCACTGTGAGTGTCGGGTGTCGTTGTACCTAAGTATAGTACCGTAACAATGTAGGATACACATCGTCATCGACTTGACGTCCGTGCTTCAACCATTGGCAGGGCCGACCCTGACGACCTTTTCGCCGAGCCATCACTTCCATTTCATTGTCTCACATCACGAAGGTGCCTGGGTGACTGCCGGTACTTTTCCGACCCCATTGCGAAAGAACGGTCATACCTTTAAGGCAATACTGTACTTGACACGGGGGAAGGATGAACATGAAACCCTCACTTCCGACTCTATGCGCTACAGCGATCTCTGTATTGATGAATGTGGGGATGAGGAATGTAGGAGGATTCTTGGGAACCGTCGTCGTTGATGCGTTCGAGTTCCAGCCTTTTCGCAAATTTCAAGTTCGAAGTCCGACGGGGTCTCACCGTTGTGGTCCAATTCCTCTGTGGGTCCAGTTGGAGAAATCTGAGACTCAAAGTCCAATATCCAATAAGGATGATGAAAGTGTGAAGAACAACACCACGAAGAAGAAACGAGAATTCCGAACGGGTATGGTCCGAAATCTTCCCTCAAGTCGATCTACCGCGACCTTTGCCCTGTATGAAAATTTACGACGACAAACGACGATTGCAGTACGAATATTAGAAAATGATCCCAATTATAAAGCCTTGGAAGGAAGAGATAGATCCTTTGCAAGACTATTACTTACGACCGCCGAACGAAGACAGGGACAAATCGATCACATCATTCAACAACTCATCCATCAAACGAACAAACCGACGAAAAGAAAGGTAAGGGAAGAAAATGAATCAAATAATAATGGAGATAAGATTCTGATTCTTCTTCCATTGGATGCGGCCCTGCCATCCCCCACCGGGTCCCCTAAGACGTCAAGGGTATCTCAACGGTTCTTCATTCCCCCACTCCCAAAACTTATAGAAATCAGGTGATGTACTTTGTGATGCTGCACTTCGAATAGGAGCAACGCAAATACTTTTTCTTGATACGCCTGCATTTGCGGCAATCAAGGAAACGGTCGATGTATTACGGATACATCCAAGTGTCAAAGTCTCGTAAGTGGGATCTTTGTTAGGCTGGGATTTCGTCGACGATGGCTGTTCTCAATACGATTCCTTACTCTGTATCGGCCTCCCATATACACGTGTACAAATGCACCTACCGTTAGTGATCCTCAGATTAAGTTTGTTAATGCGATTCTTCGAAAAATTGACCGTGAAGGTGTAGCCCTCTTGAGCGAAACATCCGTCATGGACAATGTAAACACGCAACTTGCCCAAGAATGGATCCGAAGTTACGGAAAGCAGATTACAGAAGGAATCGTCGAATCGGCCATGTCACAGTCTCCAATCTTCATTACAATCAATTTAAGTGGAAAGTCTTCCAAAGAGGAACGAAAGGTTGAACTAGAACGAGTCCGAGACATGTTCTCAGACAGTTCTCTTGGGATAGAAGCTGAGTTGCTCGAAAATGGTTCCATTCGAATCCCTGATCAGTATCCTACTCTCGTTTCAAAGTGGCCGGGATACAGTACAGGGGATTGGTGGGTCCAGGATCCATCGGCCTCTCTTCCGGCAATAGCCTTGGAAACAATTGTTTCGAAAGACCATCCGTCCAAACTGGATAAACTTCATGTCGTCGATTTATGTAGTGCTCCCGGTGGGAAGACAGCTCAGTTATGCTCCATGGGCTTTGGAAAGGTAACGGCGGTAGAACTTAGTAGTCCACGGACGAAGGCCCTGCGTGAGAATCTTGATCGACTGGGAATGACTGATCGTTGTTCCATCGTGGTAGGAGATGGACGAGTATGGCGACCTGACGGAACCAGTGGAACACAAGTCGACGCGGTCTTGTTAGATGCTCCCTGTAGTGCAACCGGGGTCGGTAGTCGACGACCCGACGTTCTTCAGAAATCACCAAATCTTGAAGAGATTATCTCCCTGCAGCGAGAACTTGCTGTTCATGCCATCGATAATTTGTTGACGGATGGGGGCATTCTGATCTACGCAACCTGTTCACTATTACAATCGGAAAGTGAAGATCAAATTCGATGGCTCCTATCTCGGGAAGATGGTCCAGGGATTGAAATTTTGCCCTTTCAAGAAGGTGAGATTCCCGGATTTGATTCTGCCATTCATGAGAGTGGCTGGCTTCGTGTCATACCTGGTCAACTTCCAGGCTCCTATGGTCAGTGCGATGGATTTTTCGTAGCGAGATTGAGACGAAAGAAACAGGGATGATGTACGATCACGTTCGATCACACACCACACGACAATCATGAGAGCTCAGGCTCTTTTTGGATTGCATAGTCCTATTTCTGTCTCGTTTCCGAAATTGACGGGACACCACTGTCCCTTTATGCTCTATCGAGGAGTACCTCATGGCCTTACGTGGACAGAAACGAACCGATGCATCATCGTCACAAAGTCTTCGTCTCCTACATGCTGTTGCTCTTCCTTTTGCCTTTCATGACACGATAAGTATCGTTTCACTGACAGAATCAGCACGACAGAAAAGATCGACGAATCGGCTAGCGGTTGATGTGTATTTGCAACGGATACTGTCGATCTCTTCACTTTAATACGAATGTGTCATTCCAGCCTCAACAATCGTGTCACGCAGATGTTCGCAGTCAGTAGCGTTGTAGAGGTACCATGGAACTCTAGCAGGATGCCTTCTCTATCCAGAATACCATTGCATCCGTGCCATCGTATGGGCATTCTAGGGCATTCTAGGGCATTCTCGGATGAAAAAACACCTGGACTCCTCCGTTTGCACATCCTGGGTGTAGATTGTAATTAAGTTCGCAGTTCGTAGAATAGTACGACAGAGTACAGCAAAACTATCGCAGAATCTCTTCTCTGAAGGACAACCCAGCATGTACAGTATCGTCTGGCAAGCCGGGGTGATTGGATGTTTCGACTTCCAAAGCAGACCAGAACAGGTCTTGCCTTATTTTGACCTCTAGTTACACATGAGACGTATCCAACGAATTGGGAAGAAATCCCCCAAGGCTACCGACTGTATTGATTACGACTCCAAAACAGTTTCCTATTTTTGGGGTGTTGGAAAAGAAAATCAATTGACAGACTTCGAAAAAAGTTTGGAGAATGTGGGAATTGAACCCACGACATCCCGCATGCAAAGCGGGCGATCTACCACTGAGCTAATTCCCCATGCCGACGTCGACGTCCTGGTCGCACAGAAGCAGCGAAAAATTTCGGCAAAAGGATGGAGAATGTGGGAATTGAACCCACGACATCCCGCATGCAAAGCGGGCGATCTGCCACTGAGCTAATTCCCCTTGATGCCTGTCGCGAACAAAATCAATTGACAATCGCTCCTTGGTGGCCCGACTGCGGTATACCGTAAGGCGGTGATATGTACTGTTCGGACCCGCGACAAGA
>Ga0194115_10006250_pt1 | contig 12132 bp, 11 predicted proteins | sample TA2MahsurfametaG_3_FD_148656 | JGI IMG/M metagenome (GOLD analysis project Ga0194115, IMG submission 148656) | Freshwater microbial communities from Lake Tanganyika, Tanzania - TA2015002 Mahale S4 surface | ecosystem: Environmental > Aquatic > Freshwater > Lake | place: Tanzania: Lake... | reverse complement strand
CCACTTGACCGTGGAGGATTTTCATCTTCCGTCCAGGAGACGGGGCGGTAATATCTTCCTCTTGAGCGGCAAAGAATTCAGTATGTTCCCGAACAAAGCAATGGATGGTATTGAGATTATCAACATCTGAATCTTCTCTAAGGGATCGACTTTGTTGCTGTGGGGGTGGTGGGACGGGGATCATCATTCTCATTTCGTCGTCTTCTTCATCTTGGGAATGAGAGGACGATGGCGTCGTCGTCTTGGTGGAAGCTGGTGCCTTTTTCCAAATTGTAGGACGAGAGACAGAAGGTGACTGATTCGTTTGTTGGATCGGAAGAAGACTAACACGAGGAGGAGAAGAATTTTGACCAGTACCGCTGCTCTTGTTGCCACCACTAGCATCGAGAGACGAGGGACTACTACTGGGTCTGGACATGAAGATTCCTCCTGGACCATCCATCATTCCCAATGAGATGGCTGATTCACAGTAGTACCGAGAAGTGGACAACGCACGACTCTTCCGCTTGTTGTCATTCTTCTTGTTCATCATCACCTGCTCAGGTGGGTACTCCTCTGCGACTTCTTGCAGCTGCTGCTGTTGCTGCTGTTCCGTTTTCTTCAATTCTTCAAACCTGATCCTAATATCAGCAGGTAGATTTTGACAGTGATTAAAGTGATCAAACTTCATATCACTCACAGCACTATACATCCTTCCAATATTGGTCGGATAACAGACCGCTCGTTTCACTCGGGTCTCCCTTGGTTGGTCCTTGCAATGAATACATCTCAAACCTACTTGAGACATTCGGATTGGTTGTTTCCGACCTGGTGCAGGCTGTTGAAGTTCCGTCTCTGTAGCAACAAAGACCTCAATTTGCTGTCGGACCAAGACATGAAGTGGATTCAGTCGTTGCGTGTCTTGACTTGTTCCTAGCATGATGCCAGTCGCGGGGATAGTACTACCAGAACTCGTGCTTGTAGTATTAGTAGTAGTATCAACGTTTGAACCGAGGAGCGTCGCGAACTCATTGGGTGAGTCGACCTCATCTCGATTCCTAGTCAATCTTGGTCTCTTCTTCTTCCTTGAAGGTAGTCCTAGCGACTGGTGGTGATCCTGCCGGAGGACAAAGTCGTCCATACTCACCGTTCGTCGTCTTCGAGATGGAACCTTGAATAGTAGAGAGGATGGGACGGCTGGAGTCGTTGGCGATACGATAACAGGACAAACTAAATGAGAAGATTCGACGGGTGAATCTTCATGAGATTCAAGTAGGCCTTCTTCAGACTTCCTAGTACGAGAGACCTGGACAACATCATGGGAGATGGCAACATGACCAGGTTCAGAGATTGTGGCTCTTGCATCACCTTTGGAAGAAATAGTGGAACTGGAACATGAGGTCGAATCACGCTGGTGGGTTCCAATGCTGATCGGAATATGCGAAACGATGGTAGGTGCGTGGGGTTTGGGATAAGTCCATTCAGGGTATTGCTGTGAGTCATTTGAAGACTGGAGGTCAGCATCTCCCCGGTTCATTGCCTTTTGCTTTAGAATTCGTAGCATGTTGTTTGTTACGAGGTCAGGACGTACGTTTTTCAACACAAGAGCATATTGTGTGTATGCGTTATGTTCCAAGCTTAAAGTCGTGTATTTTCCTTCACACGGATGATGACAACGATCGATAGAGAAAGAGAGAGAGATGAGTGAAATCATTTATTGGTTCGAATGGCTGAAGATTGGAGATTCATGAATCTACGAATCTAGTGTGTCCGAACATGAATCTCCTTCATTCCCGGGCATATGACATCAAATCTTACACGTGCGCCAGTCCTACCGGTCATAAATACACATTTACCATATCCGGTCAGGAGAGCTTATCGAAGCTCGCAATGGGATCGGGAATCGGCGGTATGACATACATACATGCCCACGGCTCCGAACGACTGGCGATCTGTGCCCCTTTGGACTATATTGACCGTTCACCGTAATTGCGTTTCGGCACGTCCACTCGAACTCTCTACTAGCACATTACCGGTATCGGTACATTGCTTTTCGTCTTCCTCCACAGGATTTTCTATACCCTGTCAGATCATTCTATCGATTGGTTGCATCGTTTTTTCTAAAGACGACGTTACTCGAAGTAATTATCAATGTTATTGCCAAAGATGTTCGGATAGCCAGCCTCATCGGTTGCACATCTCCGTCTGCCGGCATGATGTAGCGACGATGTAGAACCGCTCGATCCCGAGATCGCCGGCTTGAATCACGACGTCAGTCCTGTTTAGAGTATAAGGTACGGTATATATACACTATGTATGAATATACACTCGACCTTTGGAAAACCACGAATTTCCGACGTCACAAAGCGAGACGCCACTCCAAGCAACAAAAAGCGGCCGTAGTCGCTCCATTTCTTTTCATCATATATCGACAACCGACGGTGTCCTCCTCTTGAACGGCTGCCATTCGGTGTCATGTTGAGACGCGCGTCCTTCTTGCGAGAACAGACAAATAGAGTGGGACGACGATGGTTCAGCGTCGAACGAGAGCCGGCTAGTACGACGACAACTGCCGATGACAATAAGTTGTACATCGGAACACACCTATGGAGGCTAACCTGTGCCTTTGGGTTTGTGTATGTCTTTACGGAGTATGGACTTGAATTGACCATTTGTGAAGGTCCTAGTATGTTACCGACCATTCAACAACGGGGAGAAATTGTGGTGATGGATCGTTTTACACCTCGATGGTATGGGATCCAGGGTGGTGTGAACGGCGAAGAACGACGAAGGATTAACGAACGACGACAGAAGGCACATGAAACTGAATTACGAAAAAATGGTTGGACAGGTACTCCCACATGGCACCAGGTAATGATACCCGTGAATAGGATACATGAACAACAACCCGACTTGGCACGGAAGAGATTTTGGGAACGATTACGATCCCCAGTGAGTGTCGGAGACGTCGTCGTTATTCAGCATCCAGATCGGGTGGGGACTGTTTGTAAACGTGTACTTGGCTTACCTGGAGATACGGTGACGAAACCAAGTCGACGAAATAATGAATTCACTGCGAAACGATCAAGGCGGTACCGGCAGGGACTACCAGGTTCATTGGTCATACCCGATGGATGTATTTGGCTAGAGGGTGATAATCCATGGAATTCATCCGATTCAAGAAACTATGGACCAGTCCCAGCATCATTGATTGTAGGTCGAGTTTTGTTTCGAGTATGGCCTTTACGAGGCAATGCGATGCTGGAACGAGGGATGAGACCAGAACGTGACCCTAGTGAAGAGCCTGAATTAATTTTTTCAGGAAGTGTCGTCATCCCCGCTGGATATGACCATCAGATCATCGTCCATGGCGATGAAGATACTCCTGAGGAACAATGAATAGAAATTTGTAATGCTATTAAATTCCATCGCCTGCATTGCGCGAAAAGTGCTACGTTCTCGAACCTTCTACTACGAGAAAAAGGCGATACGCTGACAGATAGGTGTTACATTAGTTCGTAACTTGATAATATCTCATTCGTATCCCAAACGATGTACGGTAGCAACGGCGGAACGATGCACCCTATCCCATCTTGAGTAGACCAGATCCTCCATTGATGGCATAAAAGGTGTCGGCAAAGACCAACGACAAGACAGCCATCAACTTCATCACAATGTTCAAAGCAGGACCAGACGTATCCTTGAATGGATCTCCGACAGTGTCGCCAACGACGGCGGCCTTGTGAATATCAGATCCCTTACCCTTCAGTTCAGAGTCAGGAGACTGCTTTTCGATGTACTTCTTGGCATTATCCCATGCCCCACCAGAGTTGGACATGGAGATGGCGAGTTGAACAGACGCAACCAAGGCTCCGACCAAAAGTCCAGAAACCGCAGTAACTCCAAAGATGATACCAGTCAATAGAGGAGTGAAAATGACCATAGCACCAGGAGGGATCATCTCTCTCAAGGATGCTTGGGTAGAGATCTGGATGCATGCATCGTAGTCAGGGCGTTCCGTTGGGTTTTCGTCCAACAGATGGGGCTTTTCATCAAACTGTCGTTGAACTTCCAAGACCATCGCCATGGCGGCTTCGCCGACAGACTTCATAGTCATTGCAGCAAAGGCAAAAGGAATCATACCACCAACAATCAAGAATGCAAAAGTCAAGGGTTCCAACATATTCACTCCATCAGCGAACAGGGTGTCCTTGGAGGAATGTCGAATACGAGTCACAAAGGCACCAAACAAGGCAAGAGAGACCAAGGCGGCAGATCCAATAGCGAATCCTTTTCCGATAGCGGCAGTGGTGTTTCCAGCGGCATCCAAAGCATCAGTCTTTTCACGGACGCTGGGATGAAGTTCGGCCATTTCGGCGATTCTGGAAGAGGCAAAACAAGGAACATGGATTAGAGAAATCCCATATTCTCTTGGGACGATGAAAAAGTACGGCAAAAGTACTTACCCTCCTGCATTATCACAAACGGGACCGTATACATCGATGGAAAGTCCAGTAGCCAAATTGGAAAGGAATCCAATAGCGGCGAGAGCAACGCCGTACATGTCACTGGAGGCAAATGAGAAGTAGATGACCAATGCAAGGACGATGACAGGGATGATGGCAGATTTGAATCCAAGAGCAATACCATAGATCATATTGGTGGCAGCACCTGTTTTGCAACTATTGGCAACCTCACGGACAGGTTGGTAGGAGTGCGAAGTGTAATATTCGGTGACGAGACCGATGATGAGACCTCCCACGGCACCCAACGACACGCAGAAGGTGGCAAGGACTGGAGTCAACGTCAAGGTTGTATTTCCAATGGTACTCTTCAATTCAAATTCAGGAGGTAAGAAGTGGGTGGCTGCATAGTACACAGATGGGATCATCAATACGGTTGTCGAAATCAATTGAAGCTTCAAGGCATTTTCGACATCCGACTCAGATCGTACAGGCTTGATGTGGGTGGCGATAAAGGAACAGATCAAGCAAACAAAGACACCGACACCCGATACGGCAACAGGGAATACCATGGCATCCCATCCGCTCGAAACACCGATACTGCTACCGATGACAAGAGCGGCACAAGTCGACTCGGCGAAACTTCCAAAAAGATCTGATCCCATACCAGCGACGTCACCAACGTTGTCACCAACATTATCAGCGATCGTAGCTGGATTACGAGGATCATCTTCGGGGATACCGTGGACGACCTTTCCGACCAAGTCGGCACCGACATCGGCAGCCTTTGTGTAGATTCCTCCACCGACACGACCGAACATGGCAATGACAGATCCACCCAACCCATATCCAGTGATGGATTCAGTAAGTAGAATCCATTCCTTGGGTAGAGGGTAGTGTTCACGGAAACCAAGCATGGTTCCATACAACATGAGCATACCCAATCCACAGAGGGCGAAACCTGTGAAAATGCAAAAAAGTCAGATCAATCGTTCAGATTCGAAACCGAGAATCACATGGATATATGTACGTACCCATGACAGCTCCAGCGCGGAAGGCAGTATTGAAGCACTCGGTCCATCCAGGCTTCTGAGCAGAGATTGTGGTACGAACATTCGAGTAAACAGCGACCTTCATTCCGAGGTATCCGCTGACCATGGAGGTAAAGGCACCCAAAATGAAACTAAGAGCTGTGAAGAGACCACGAGCCATGTCCCATCCAGTTCCCCACGAAACAAGGACGAAGACGAGGACACCAAAGCAGATACAGAACCAGAAGCAGACCCGGTATTCGGCAGCAAGGAAGGATTCGGCACCCTCGTACACGGCCACATAGATCTCCTCGAGACGTTTGGTAGTCGCTTCGTCATCGGCGGCACTAATGAGTCCAGCGGTTTCGCCCTCACCACCTTGGGATTTCACAGGGATCTTCGAAATAATGTAGAACTGGGATAGTGCCCACAGAAGGGCGACCGATCCTGCCACGAAAATTAAAGTGGATGCAGACTAATCGTGAAATAGGTTCCGGGTGTGTGAGTCACTTCAAGAAAAAAAATACGGCAGCTTTCCACCCTGGATCTTTGTCAATGATCAAGCGAATTCAATCCCTGAAATACTTACAATATCAGTCATTGTGATGTTCTTATTCCAAGGATTGTTACCGTTCCTACAGGTATAATCTTGGGAATGGATGAGAACGCAATGGACCACCGATGGAGATCTTCCGGTGCCCTTGACAGTGAAATCGGCACTTTCCGTTGACACCAGGTCGCGGTCTGCTGTCATTGGATGACATCTGTCACCAGGATTGACTGTGGTGACGAACGCGAAGATATGTTTTTGAAGCTTGAGAATGACTCCTAGGGTACGATCCTGACCAAAGGATCGAAAGACAACAAACAATACGGAATAAAGAGAGAGAAATTGAAAATCGTGGTTCCTTGACGCCTGAAGTCTCGAGATGACGATGATTTTAACCGAAAATATACCCGAAAAGTTGAAGAACGGCCAGACAGTAATCTTCTAGGATCGAGCGAGTCGCAATCCGCAATGGTCTCCTCTCACATATATACTGCAGCATACATACGGTACCTTCCAAAAGCCAACATTTCCCCGTCGGCGAATTCTTTTGCCTGTTCGAGGGAGAGCCCACTTGTGACCCATTATCGTACTCGCTTCTTATTGCTTTCGTCATTCCATGTCACTGTCAATGCAATCGTACATAGCCTGGTTGGTCTTGTCAACAGTATCAATATGAAATGAAACTCAATGATCATTAGAAATCCGCAGTAGGGATCAGGTCGCGTACGTTAGTAGGATTAGGGTGGTTAAGGATGGTTTCTTGCTTCATGGTGCGAATCGAAAGTCGAAGAAGACGATCTTCCTGTCTGTTTGCCATCATGTTCATGTTTTTGTGGATACCGGGACTGCTGAGTCAAGATATAAGCTAGAAAATTCGAACAAGTCTCTTGAGACCCTGAAAAGTTTGTGCCAACCTTACGTTGTCATTTCATTTCAGGTGACGAACACAACTGCTATAGACTACGAATCGGAGAACCTGGTCGCTGAGAGGTGGAGAATCAAACAGGATAGTGTATCCTACTTTGGTTTGACTTTCGAAATTACGTACAATGTAAGCGATTACATCGTACCCAATCTGGTGACGTATTCCATCTATGATGGACCGGGATGTTCTGCATCAGCGAACCCTATCACGGATTTGGGCTACTTCAATTGTTCCGTGAACCTATAGGATGAACCGACTGTTCTTGGGACGGGGATGAAACAGTTGACGTTATCAACTCGAATAAATACAGAAACAACAATCACTGAATCGACTATCTATACCGAGAATGAAGGAGGAGACGAGGCCGAAATTAATTTCTGTCTAAGATTGAGTTTGATGAGTCAACCTTCGACGATGACTGACGATCCGAACATAACAACAACAACAACAACAACAACGACTTCAGAAGAAATTAATCACGTCGAAACAGCGGTACGACTTTGTGTCGATTTGAAGGATGAATTCAAAATTCTAGGACAAAGTGTTGAGGCTATGGATGAGGGTAGAGAAACTGCGGAAGATTCCTTCTTCGTCGAAGCCTTTGTATGTAACGACGACGGGATACGGATATTAGATTCAGTTTCCTATCTACAGGGAGAAATGGTCCGAGTCTGTATCCGACCGACTCTTCAAGCATTAGAACTTGGATTCCGGATGGCATCAATTGATCGATTTACCTTCCAACAGGGATACGTTTCTCAGGAGGCGATTATTGCCAAGAACAAACCAGCGATGAATGGTCTGACGGACGTCAGTTGTACCAAGGGGTATGAAATATGTACCTTCGAAACACTCTTAAAGGCCGAATTTTTCTACAATCCTACCCATACGGTTGATGGGACTGGATTCGCAACGTTACAATTTGGATCGAAAGGTGGTGGTGGTGGTGGTACTGTCCGACAACTTCTTCTTCGTGTAGACAATACTACCGACGACTACACATCCTTCTCGAGGAAGCTCCAGGCCAAGGCAAGAACTATCGAATTGGAACCATTTCAAATTGCTCGAGTGGGACGGAAGCGTCGACGATCTGCTGCAGAATTTGAACTTCGAGTCGGTCTCTGGATATTCTCTTCCCTTGCTATATTCATAACCAATCTGGCTATGTAAAGAACTGTAACCCTTTGGGAGGATTTCTTCATTGGAATGGATTGGTATGGCAACACTGTCCGTTCCGTTTTTGTTGTTGTTGTTGTTGTTCTTGTTGAGATGATTGATGTTGCTGGGAAGATTGTTGTTCACCCTTGACAAAAGGTACGATGATTCTTCCATTTTCGAATCCATACAAGTTCTGTACCTGAATAATCTCTTCCTCGTAACGTACTAAAGGATATACCACATTGATCACAGATGGCATCGTCGTTTGGTATCTTATTGTCCGCTAGCAGCAATGGTAGTCGAAAGGGATTTGGACATCCCACAATATAATTCAGATTCTTGTGACATACATACATATAGTAAACCTCGGTAGGATCCCTTTGTCGGTAACCTTTGGGTGCTACTATAGTACATTTGACACCATTTGGTCGGATTTCATGCCGTACGACAGAAGAAAATCCAATAAAGTCACGGAGAGGTTTTATTTTCGATCGAGGTGATAGAAGGATATAGACTCCTGTATTCGTTAGAAGACTCCATATAGTCTCTAATGCCATCAAGACGACTTTAGGATAATTCTTTTGATCTCCTCGATTTTTTGATCGAAAAAGGAAGGTATCCATACATGCCTTATCAATTATCGTCTCCCATTGGTTCGATTGTTCTTTGGTGGGAAGGATTTGAACATCTAATGTCTCATATTCCAATCCATGACCATCCATGGCATGTTGACCACATCCATATACGAAGGGTAATTCTTTATCACGTTTCCAACATGAATCGATACATACCTGACTTACGTCAGTAGATCGAATCAAAATCTTTCGTCGTTGTCGTTGTCGTTGTGGTTGTAGTTGTCGACCGTTCGAAACCGGTTCTTCTCGTGGTTGTTGTTGTTGTTGTTCTTGTTGTTCGATATCGTCTATATACTTCCATAATTCACGAGCCATGGCTGAAGTACCACATCCAATCTCCAAGATCCGTAATCGAGCACCGTCCTCCTCCTCTTCCCGCAACGAGGACGATGATGATGATGGACTACAATTCTGATAGATGGCCTTTAGAAGGTCCGGATTCCCTTGTACCAACCATTCCTTCTCACCATTTTCTTCGTGATAGTTGTCCCAGAATTGGATAGTACTTTCCTTTTGCATGTGAAGGGTGCGTAGTTCGATGTTTTTTTGCCCGCTTATACTCTCTTTGATTTGGTCTTAGTAGTTGTTGTTGTTGTTGTTGCGAGGTATGGGGTGTGGGAAGCAAAAAGCAGGGGTTCTTCCGGGATCGAATCTGTGGTGCGTGATTTGTGATGGCTTCATATATAGGAACAATAGATATGGGTTGGTATGTTCTCGATTCAACTGACCCAATTCGAGATAGGCTTATGTAATGCCAGTACGATCACGTCATTTTTTACGAGTGGTGAGTGAGTCAGTCGACGATACCGATCTTTTAGGACAAATGTAACTTGCGCCACCCATCAACAACCACACAACCTTCGAATATGTTCTTCCATGGACAGGATGGGGGTCCTCCATCGCCCTACAATCATCCCACAAAATAAATACTGTACTACTTCTCCTGTTTTTTTACAAAGATGAAAGTTAGAAAGAACATTCTGTTCACCTTCATGATAATATGGGTCCACCCAGTCATGGTCGGCGGACGGCCTTGGGGGGTAGGATCCTCATCGAAACTCTATTCGAAGATTGAGAAATCAGTCGTCTTCCAATCGGAGATCCCTATGACGATGTTACGAACGACAACAACGACGACCAAGAAGAAGACTCCATCTACACAACTACAGCAATCGACGAAGATGGATTCTATTCTTTCTATCCGTCGTGGAGGTGGAGGAGAAGAAGGACAACGCGTCGATTCGAATATGATCCTGTCCTCCAAGATTGGTTTGAATACAGTCCTGGAAACGTTGGCAATGTTAGGGATTTTAGCGGGGACTAAAACGATTGCCGAGAAGGTGGCGACGATGCCCAAGATAGGTGGTCTTCCCTTGATCCAATGGTTCGGTCTTTTCATCCTATCGTACGCATCAAGTTTCATCGGATCGGTCATTGAGGGGAGTGTCAATACTGCCAGTAATCAAGTTTTAGTCCCGAATGTCGTTCCGAATTCTCCTGAATGGTATAGTCGACTCAAGAAACCATCCTGGAATCCACCTGGATGGGTCTTCCCCATCATGTGGTTGATTGTGAGTAAACCCACCCAAATGATTGCTGTCTCCAAGATCCTTATGACTACGACTACATCATCATCATCACTACCATGGTCGGCATTGGCAATCTTTTGTAGTCACCTGGCATTGGGCAATACATGGAATAAAGTCTTTTTTGGGATGCAAAGTATTGGACATGGAGTCATCATCATTACGACATTCTATGGTCTCCTATTGACAAGTGCGTATACATTGTATCAAATCAAACCATTAGCTGGTCTTTTCCTTCTCCCCACGTGTGCCTGGGTGACAGTCGCGACAGCCCTGAACTGGAGTATATACCTTAAGAATAAGTAGTCGATACTCCTCTCTCCCTTTATTGACTATCACAAAAATGCCTTGTGGAATTTCCAATGTTGAGATATCCAAGCCGTTTATGGCGATGGCCTGTGAGAAAAGGTATCCTCCATCGGCATGTCGGCATTTCCGCTTGACAAGTTGTTTGGATGCCATTAGTGTCCTGGATTCTTTCTGTGTCACATCATTGTGACAGTGAGATCTGAAAGTGCCAACGTCATGGACGGGGTGTATAAGTCATATGTACATATACTACTTTCAAAATATACGTGTATTCATAAGAAACCATAGGAATCCATAGGTGCATAAGATATGTCATACCCAATGTTGGATCAGATGTGACACGTGACGAGATCGGGAAAGCTGTAATGATTGGGTGCCGAGTGCCGAATGACGATGAAGTCATGTCAAGGATCCGGAATAACGACTTCACATCCCGATTCCCGATCCCTCGTCCCTTTCATGGAGTTCGACCGCGTCCTTAGTGCCCTCAGCCTAGCGACTAAAGGCGCGACAGCTATCCTGGACGGGATTGAAGCGAGTCAAGAAAAGAAATGTCGACTGGCTGATGTTCAAGACAGGATCCGTGGCGTCAAAGGAACTTTGGAAAAGATCGACCCCAAATTTGTGACGAACGAAGTTGACCGCTTCAAAGATATTCAGACAGCATTATAGAGGACCTCCGAAAGGAAGTCCACACTGTGCAGGGCATGAACAAGGCCCGGTACATGATGAGATCCAAGCGCCATCAAGAGAGCCTCAACGACAAAGTCGCTGTCGTCTTGGGGTACCTAGCCACGATCCAGACTATCATGACATTAGAGGTGAATAAGGAAAAGGAAAAATTAAGTACGGATGAGAAGATCGCTGAACCTCAGCGCAAGGTGGAAGCGAAGGATCAAGAGGTTTCGGAGCAAAGCCTTAAGTTCTTGGAACGCGGCGATGTTTGCGCAGATGACAAGATCGCTGAACCTCAGCCCGAGGTGGAAGCGAAGGATGAAGTAGCTGAGGAGCAAAGCCTCAAGATCTCGATCTCGGAACCCAGTGATCTTTCCGATGTAGAGAGTGCTGAAACACCAGAGTAGCCTCAACTAGGAGTGATCCCTACCAGGGAGGTTCTTAGCGATGGACTACTCGCAACGTTTGTCAATATGAGCAAAGAGCCACTAAGTCTCTACAGGGCTGAGAGTGATGGAACAATTGGTCCCTACAGGGGATCTGTTGATCCTTTTGAGTCTGGGTCGCCACGACAATGCGCCTCCTTCGGCAATGTGTACCACTTCGTGGTACCGAACACACGTGAGATCGTCTGCACTTTCAAAATAGAACCCAAGGTATCCATGTACTATTTTGATCCATTCGTGGCGAATAATCCTTCTGATCCATCAGCTGGTGTTCATTCCCAACCCATCCAAAGCCCGAAGGAACTCCAAAGTGATAGCCTTAAACTGTATTCTGCAGCTGCACGCAAGCGAATCTTTGCAGCTGCACTGGCGGGA
>Ga0194115_10006248_pt1 | contig 12133 bp, 8 predicted proteins | sample TA2MahsurfametaG_3_FD_148656 | JGI IMG/M metagenome (GOLD analysis project Ga0194115, IMG submission 148656) | Freshwater microbial communities from Lake Tanganyika, Tanzania - TA2015002 Mahale S4 surface | ecosystem: Environmental > Aquatic > Freshwater > Lake | place: Tanzania: Lake Tanganyika... | reverse complement strand
GGTGCCGGACTAGTCGTAGGAGCACCATTGGCTTCTTCTTCTCCTTCTTCGGTGGTCTGACCATGAGTCCCGTTGAGATTCTCCTCTTCTTGTGGACTGCTAGTTTCTGTGATTGGCACGCTTGAAACGTCCATAAAAATAGGAATAGCGACGACCTGACTCGTCGTCGTACCGTTCAATCTTCCTACCGTATTAGTAGCGTTCGACGTCCCCCTTGCGGTAGTAGTAGCATTGTTTGTTTAATTCCTTGGCTTTCTGGCATAATAAATAATCCCTGCGAAAAGCAGCAACAAGGTCCCCACCACCGCGGATATCCAGGAGTACAGTGGTCGTCTCGTTTTGCATCCGGCACTATTGAATGTGATAAATGACTGCGCCGATTTAGCCACTCTCTTGCAAATGAACTTGTATTTCCTCAAGGGCCTCCAGCAATCGATTTGATCCTCTATTGTCCTCCCATTGATCACGATGTCATCATATTCGATACCAAGGATACCAAAAAGGCTAGGACCTTCAATCATCGTACAACCTTCATCGAAGTTTCGGCCATAAGCGTCAAGACAAAACATCCGAACAAAGCGATCTCCCGACCAAAGTACGAATTGTGTCTCATACCAATGAAATGGCAGCGCGGCCCTTTTCAACTTGGGAAAGTGAAGGATGGATGGTGCAAAATAGCCTTCATAAAACCCATAGACGCTATCAGTTTCAATATCCATCCGCCACAACGAGGATCCAGGATTACAAGCCTGCGTACTGCTACAAACTCCGACCAACAACTGTGTTGGGAATACGTACGACCCATCAGAAACGCCATAAATGATGCCACCAGCTTGGACTTGACCCCCCATACGACTGAGACCGGAATCATCGTAGGGGATCAACACTTCAGCACAGTCCGAAATGCATTGTCGATGGTACGTAAGTGCTCGATCTCCATTCCGAACCCGAATCTTTATCGGAGATAATCCAGTCCTGACGGCTAGAATTCCAGTTTTGATCCACAAAAATCTCACCGCTAAAATTCCAGTATGGGTCCACAATTCCCCCTCTATAGAAAATAAATAGCTCAAGTTCCAAGCCACGACAAGCATTCTTGTTGCACCTCTCAGAGGTTGATTGTGAATTTTTCAATAGCATACTTTTGCATTTATATTGTTTGCCATCAAAGATTTCTTCACCCCCATAAAATACGCTGAGCGTGGTCCACCTATAAGGGTGATAATACCGACTTTGCTCACCGGTGACTAAGCGATAGCAACCTTGTGACGGTAGACATATCTGATCATGGAATTGCCTAGCGGGTCTCCAGTAACAAAGATTGGAAGATTCTGTCTCGTTGCCTGCATCGCAAGCGGCAACAATTTCACCTGTCAAGTCATCGATCACTTGCCAGTCGTACTCAATCTCTTCGTCCTGATCGTCGCCACTAGTCGAGACAATGATCTCCAATAGAATTTCACCTTCATTGCAAGTGATGCCTTCCACGGCCAGTTCTCTTTCTTGACCTTGGATGTCATCCGGAGTCATAGACGACGTGCTCGTGGCAACAAGAGGTAGCAGGAGAATACACGCAAGATGATGCGCGACAAAAGTACAACGAACCCGCTTGGTAATTCTTGATGATGATGGCAATAGGGTGGAGGTTGTTTGTGTCTTGGGTGGGAAAGAAACCATCATTTTTATCCTTTCATGTGAAAGCACGTTCACAATCATTGTCACTTTAGTGACAGATAAAGGATTGAGCGGCATCAGAAGTTCGTAGTACTGTAATTTCTGGTGTCCACAACCGTTTTTTATGTTGTTTTTGGTCGTGCCGGAACGACAAAAAACCTGAAAATAATAATTCCGATCTTGTAGATTCCCTTATCACGTACTGTGTAGCAGACGGTCCTTCACGGGACTGCCCCGGGTGGTCCTCCAACCTAAATAACGACAATAAAAGGCTGTTCATCAGTGATGTAGGTGTCGGCGTGTTAGTATCGGTAGTCGGTATCGGTGGTTTAACGAAAAAGAGAGGAAAATACAACTCATCGAAAACAACGAGAGCTCAGTCACGAGGCGAATGGGGGAATTTACGACGACTAGGAATTTTAAAATTCAGAATACATCGGTTGGGGGCTTCTTATTGTGCGATACCCACTCGCAAAAATTGTGTTGGTTCCGTGGGTAACGGAAATTACGCTAGTCGCATTTGCGATCCTTCGTGGACGTATCTATGTACGTATTCTAGATATACAGTCAATATATCCGTATAGGCACGTATGCGTATGTATGTATCCTCTGAATATACCGTATTTCCACTCGATAGTACGATGATTGTGATATCATATAACGACGAAAAGTGGCAATGACCTACTATCAAAGGGATTGTGTATGGTGTAGTATCCTATGGTAGAGGGAATCGGTAATGGAGATTCCTTCACCAATCCCGATCGTTTGTTTGACGTATGAAGTAATGACATCATCGTTGGCTAGTACTCATACTTCATGGTCAACAATGATTCTCAAATATCCCCGTGAAGGGTGACCTCTTCTTCCAGAATTCTCTACCCTGTGTGAGTGAGGAGTGGCCTTACGGAAATTGACTTGGGTTCAAGATGAAGGAGAGGGAGAAGACGACAATGGGGGACAATCTAACCATGTTCGGAGTCTATTGGGACTTCCCATTCGACTGATTCCATATTGCCGAGCAGTATTCAAAACTTCTGTCGTTGCCACTTCGGGGGAAAGTCCATAATGATGGGTCAACCATGCGGCAGCAATCCTTCCAGCACGTCCCTGTCCATGTGAACAATGTGTCACAATTCTTTGTTTCTCTTTATGACACTTAGAAAGAATTTCAAATACTTGATTTCGGATTTCTACATCCGATCTACCATCACCCCTAATCGGTGTCCGATGAACGATTAATCCATGTTCCTCATACATTGCGATCAAACCAGGATCCTCATAATCACCATGAAGTTCATGATCTTCTAATAGGACCAATACTTGATCAATCCCATGTTGATCCTTCATGAAGTGGACCCATTCTTTCACAGCTTGAGATGAGATGAGAATCTTCTTCGTTTTCTCGTTGGAGGCATCCGATACGTGACCATGATGATGATGTTGATCATCATTTCCACAGCTACTAGTACTTGGCCGTTCACATGTGAACAATACATTGTCACGGGAGGAGGCAGGTCCAAAATTGTATAAGGTATGTGGATCTCGTGGAGTCAAAATCATGTCATCCTGTTCTTCTTCTTGCTGTTTTTTCTTTGGATCGGTAGTCATACCGGCATCATTTTCACGGGCAGCCATAACAAGATCAGCCTTTTTTGTGTGAGACTCTTCGTTTCCTGTATTGGAGGGGTAACGCTGTCCTTCCCTCCTACAATAACAATAAATTCGTTTGTCTCCTCGGTGAGAATACCCCAATTGCGTGTGTATACGTCCAGTGAAAGGATGAATCGACGGAGGAGAAGAAGAAGAACCTGCGAAATTGTGGCGAAGCCAAACATCCCGAGAAGAAAAAGAAGATGTGCACGTGCGAGGCCAGACGGAAAACCGACCAAAAATATCAGACGTCAAAACCCCCACTATGCTTCCACGTGGCATATTTCGAATCTTGCTACCAGGATATGCAATGACCACGGTATGACTAAAGACGGAATAACAAAAAGCTATCGTAGCCATGTGTCCACGGAACCCATCAAAAAACTACCCGTATTCCGTAGAGAGATATAATACAAGGGTACAGCGATCCTTATTCGGTTGAATAGAGGCTGTATGACACACGCTTCTCTCGGTCGAGTCATATTCTTACCTTCCGTTTTTTGATGGGGATCCGGTCCATTAACTCTTGTGGACTTTGTCGTCTGTGATCCTAGCCTCCTACTACATCGGGTATCCATCGAGGTACGAAATCACAAAGGCGTGGGACACAATTCCTTTCTGTCGAAACCAATACCTTCCATCTTTGGAAATCCGACGGAATAATTGTGATACATGGTCGTAGCGTCACTTGTTCACTGAACATACGGATGTCCCTCCATGGGTGACTTCTTTCAGTTACATATCGACACCCTTCCTTTCTGATGATGACGTATGAAAATATACGTCAAATGTTGATGCAACCATGATGTATGGTAGGTTAAAGCACAATGTTCCTCGCTTGACATTTACTTAGAAACAAAGAGTTCAAGGTTCATCTCGTCCACTCATTACTAGTCCACCCGCTCGTGATTTAATCATCTGTCTCATTTCTGGATTACTCATAAAATTTAATAGACTGTTCTTGACTGCACTATCCAATTGTGGTTGAGCCAATGGAATAGCATTAGCAACAGCATCCGTAATCGTATCCTTGAGGACACCGGAGGGTAAGGCGATGACAATCGGAAGGAGTAGGTCCTTAATCGTCTTCGAAGGGATAAAGGAGGCACCTAAATTCACAATTTGTATATTCCCCAATGCTGTACTATCAAAGGGCATCCGATAGACAGGATAATTCATTAATCCACGATCACGTAGTCGTTGACGTCGATTGGCATATCCTGGTCCGACAAGGTAATGATCACGTTGATACTTTAATGCATTCAATGTACTTCCATAGAAGGGTAAGGAACGGACTTCTTCTTCTGAAGCAGGGAGTTTAGATTTAATTTCTTCCACAGGCTTATCAAGATTCTGTTCAATTCGTCGAACAATCCGTCGTGCTAATAACTCGGTAATATCTTGACGGATTGTTTGATTTCGACGATTTTCTTCTTCTTCTTCTCGATGATGATGACGAAGAGGACTGTCAGGATTCATCGTCAACAATCAAAAAAGGCCCGAGTAGTTCTCTATCCAATTAGGTGGGGGGAGGGGGGGCACTCTGTACATCTATAAAGGGAAAGAGTACACAGGATCCTGGTTGTGCTGTCGACATGTTTCATCACCATGATTGATGGCCATCGTCGCCATCTCCACACCACCCATATAGCATTTGACAGATGCTGTGGTATCTTTTGACGTCGGTAACGTTGTCGTGCATAGTGACAGACGACGAGATTATTTAACGAAGAAGCAAAGATCCCGGTGACTCCCGTAGTGATGTGTCTTTGGTATGTCACCTTGTATAAATGATGATTGGGCGATCATATAGATATATACAATGATGTTATTCTTAGTAAGTGTGGAAATCGCTGGCGGACTTCTCGCCACAATTCTCGCATCCCCTCCATCCTCTAGTGTCACACGTGCCCCCTCCACAAAGGTATCGTGTGACAGTCGAGAGATCATACATCACCAGAGTCAAAAGCCCAAGACATCCCTCCACTTTACATTTCGATTGTAATCGGGGCATTAATTCATTTCATAAGTCTGTGAACAGACGTTGGCGCTGTCTCTCTCTCTGTCTCGAAACATGAAGTCTGTAAATGTCACAGTCGACACTTCGGCATCGACGGACGACTTTGCCATTGAAGCTTGTTTCGAAAAGTCCATGCTTTCGGAAACCAGTAAACGTTCAGAACGTACTCTACGACCGAAGAAGGAGTCTGCCTGGATGGACAATAGAGACATGGAGGAGGTTGACGAAGATCACATGATGGAAGTTTGGGAACAAGCACTCCTCAATGATGCCATGGAAGAGGTTCGTCAATCGACGGAATCGCCTAGTCCTCCTGACACGTTTATCCAACACCCTGAATCCCTAAAGGGGATGGGATCACTACAGGATACAAGCGAAGAATTTCTTCGAGGATCGAGTTCGACGCAGAATGAATATAGCCGATCAGTGACTAAATCTAGTTCAGATGAGAACTATATCGAAGCAGAGTATGAGATGGTACTGGATGATGACGACGACTTTCCACCCGAGACGACGACTACTACTGGTAAGGAAGGGGAAGAAGATGACGACGATGAATCCATCGCTGACATTTCGGATCCGATTCATACGGACTCTCGACAGGAATCTTCTGCCTGTCTGAAGGAAGATGAATCCTCCAGAGATATTTCTGATCCGTCCCAAACATCATCTACCCAAAACGAATCGCAGGACGATGTGGAAGCGAGTGAGGCCACATCGGCTGTTTCGGAGGATCTTAACCTGACAACCCTTCAAGAAGAAGAAGAAGAAGAATCTCCCATTGTTGATGTCGAAACGGATGAAGTCATTCCCGAGGTTTCGATTTCAGTTCCGTCTTCGGCCCAGGAGGAGGAGGAGGAGGAAGACAATCGCATCGAATCTATTCCGGATGCCGAAGACCAAGGTGAGATGGTCGAAGACCAAGGTGAGATGGCCGAAGACCAAGGTGGGATGGTCGGAGACCAAGGTGAGATTGCAGTCTGGTCAGCGCAGTCAGCAAGGTATATATCTGCCGGATCTGTTGAGAACGAGACGATCGTTTCCGATGAAGGAATACGCAGCGGTTACGAGAATGAGAAACAGGTTGGTACTGTCTTCAGTGACGAGTTAAACGCTACTGAGGGTAGTGACCCTGATAAAGGCATACGCAGCGGTTACGAGAATGAGAAACAGGTTGGTACTGTCTTTAGTGACGAGACGAACGCTACTGAGGGTAGTGACCCTTCCTCTCTTGTTGCCGCGATCGAAGAACGCGACTGGAGCACGGTGATTGATCGACTCCACTACATTGAATCGATGCGGACTGTTGAGGTATGGACTGCCGGCTTGGATGCATTGGGTGACTCTCTATTACTCGAAATCTGCAAAAAGCAACCACCTCTTCAGGTTACGAAACTATGGATCCAAAATTTTCCAAAGGATTGCGAAAAGTTATCTCGTGAGGGGAGACTCCCCCTTCACTATGCCTGTGCCCATCATGCCTCAGCTCCAGTCATCGAAGCCTTGGTCTATGCCTTTCCTGGGTCACTGCTGGCTGCTGATAAAGAAGAGAACATGTTACCTCTTCACGTGGCGTGTAAGGAGGGGGCGACTGTCCCAGTCATTGATTACCTACTAATGGCCTACCCGGAAGCTACACTCGTTCAGGATATTCATGGTGCAACGGCGATGGACTACGCTATGAAAATCAAGGACCGGTCAATGCGCGATAGGACAGTGACAAGCATCCAAAATGGTCTGAAGCAGAATTTATCATGCCTTTCTGAGATACTCACGAAGTCACATAGGTCGCTTCACGAGGAACAAAATAAAGTCAAAGAACTCACTCGTAAGATCGAACTCTATGAAGATCAAAAAACGATGGAAAAAGTGCTTCTCACTGAGAAGACGAGGGAACTCGAAAGTGCGCTGATGTCTGAGAAGTCCCAGAAAGAGGCCTGGGTAACCAAAAATGAGCAGGAGAAAGAGATTCTCGTTGACAGGATGAGGGAACTCGAAAGTGCCCTAAAGTCTGAGCAATCTCTGACAGAGGCCATTGTAGTCGAAAGAACGATGGAGAGAGTGCTTCTCACCGAGAGGACGAGGGAACTTGAAAGCGCTCTAAGGGCTGAGCAATCCAAGACCGAGGCCATAAAGTCCGAGCAATCCAAGACTGAGGCCTTCGTGAACGAAAGTACGATGGAGAAAGAGCGTCTCACTGAGAGGACGAGGGAACTTGAGAGCGCATTAAGGGCTGAGCAATCCAAGACCGAGGCCCTAGAACGATCCATGGCCGCGAAACAGCAGCTCCTCTGTCGGGAAGAAGAAAGATCCAAGGATAGTTTTCAGAAAATGAGTGAAATTCATGCTCATCTCGAGGATGAAGTGACAAAGTCCGAAGAACTCAAAACCTTGACCATGGAAGTGGTCAGGCAAAATGAGCAACTTTGTGAGAAGACCAGGGAACTTGAAAGTGCACTGACGGCCGAGCAGTCAAGAGCTGGAAAACTAGAGCTTAAACTCAAAGAAAACGAGCTTCTTGTAGCGAGGACGAGGGATGACCTTGAAAGTGCGCTGAGGACTGAGCAGTCTAAGGTCCGAGCACTGGAACTTACAGTTTCAGAAAATGAGGTTCTCATCGAGAAGACGCGGGATGACCTCGAAAGTGCGCTAAAGACTGAGCAGTCGAAGGTCGAAGTTCTTAAAGCTACACTCAAAGAAAATGAGCTTCTTATGGAGTGGACGAGGGACGGTCATGAAAGTGCACTAAGAGCTGAGCAATCCAAGGTTGAATCTCTCGAACTTTCGCTGGCCGCAGAGCGCGCAGAGCGGGAGCTTCACAGTCGTCGAGAACTGTTAAGTTCCGATTACAACCTACAAAATCCAAGTGGTATTGAAGTTCAGTTTGAGGGTGAGATGATGGCGTCCAAAGATCTCGCGAGAACCTTGTCCGCGGAAATGGCACATGAGAATGAGCTTCTTACCGAGAGAATAACGGAACTCGAGATTGCACTTAGGGACGAAGAAGAAAAGTCTAAGGAGACTTTGCAGAAGCTGAGTGACACTGAAACTCAACTCGAAAGCGAAATGGAGAAGTCGAAGCAACTCGCTGAAACCTTGGCCGCCGAGACCGCACAGGCGAAGGAGCTACTAACCCAGAGAGTAATGGAATTTGAGAGTGCATTCGAGACTGAACATTCGAAGGCCAGAGAGTTGGAACTGTCGCTAATCGAAATTGTGCAGGAGAAGGAGCTTAGCATCCAGAGGACAAGGGAACTTGAAAGTGCTCTCGAGGCTGAACAGACGAAGACCAAGGATCTGGAGCTGTCGATGACCGAAATCGCGCGGGAGAAGGAGCTTCGCACCCAGAGAACTGAGGAACTTGAAAGTGCACTCGAGGCTGAACAGACGAAGACGAAAGATCTGGAGCTATCACTACTAGAAAAGCAAGAACTTCTCAGTCAAGAGGAAGAAAAATGTATGGATAATATGGAGAAACTGAGCGAAATTCAGGCCTGTCTCGAGTCCGAAATATTAAGGTCAAAGCAGCTTGCGGAATACTTGGAGGCCGAAACAGAGGCAGAAATTATCAAGGAGGATGCCAAGATCAAGCAGCTTAAGGAAATTCGAATTGAGTACGAAGCTATGGCGCAAAAGAACGAGGAAATTATCCAAGCGCTGGAACGAACGAACGAGAAGAAAGATGAGATGCTCGAGATGCAACAAGAGAAGGTCGAAGCTCTAGAGCGAGTAAATCGTGAGAAGGAGACGATGTTGCAAAAGAATCAAGAGTTGATTATGGCACTGGAAGGTAGCATCGAGAAAAAAATCACGCTTGAAAAGAGCGAAGAAGAAAAGATAAGGCAGCTTGATGTCTTGTGCGTCAAGAAGCGAGCAATGATCGAAGTTGAAGAGGACCAGGTGAGCAAGCTCGACTACACTTTGAGCCGAAAGCAGGCCTTGCTGGAATTAGAAGAAATGAAGGAGAAGACCCTCAAGCAGACCATAGAGCGTAAAAACGCCTTGCTGGAGACCGAACGGGGCAAGGTTGAGAAGCTCGCAAAGGCCCGCGCAGAACAAGAAGCCTTGTTGGCTGGTGAGAATGAGGCAACAAGGGCTTTAGCTTCCTCGAAGGATGAAAAAGAAAGGTTGCTACGGGCCGAACTGAAACTTATTCAGGAACTGTCTGACGTCCTCGCTCAGAAGGAGAATCTAATTGCGGAGAAGGAACTGTCTCACCTAGCGCTCCAGCAAAAGATCAAGGCAGCTGAATTGATGGTCTTGAAGGAGAAGGAACTATTGGAAGCTGCAAATCACATCAAACAAGAAAGCGAGACGATGCTCCTAGAGGCCGACAAAGACGTTCAGGAAGTGCAGATCCTCGCGGACAGGAAAATGTCCTTGCTCGCGAAGGAACAGATCATGACCGAGAGTCTCGAAAAGCTGAAGCAAAGACGCACTGAACTAGCTTCTTGTGGGCGATTATATACTGTTGTGGATACGACACTGTCGATTTCCTTACTCGTGAAGGAAGCGTTACTATCGAAGAGGCACGTTGAGATGTTACAGGAGGAGCGTAGATCTCGTGTTTCTTCCTCCTCCTCCTCTTCTGTTTCTGCTTCCTCCTCTTCTTCTTCTGGTATCCTTGCGAAGAGCAATGTCCCGAATGTACTCCCGGCGACGACCAACATGTTCAGAAAGGCATTGAGCGGAAATAGTCGTCTCTACTTTAATCAGTTTGCTGGATTTCTCGGCATGCCAAAATCGAATTCTCGAAAGTACCTGAACAGCAGGCCAAAGTGAACGTGACGACGAATGAAGGAGGTGTATTTTTTAGGATTGTTAATATAAACATTTTAGAGTTTCTAGCTCTACACAACAACATCAATAGCTGTTCACGAATGCCACAAATTCACTCTCATGAGGAACCCACACCATCTAGTAGTACATTAGGAGACCATTCAGTCAAGCATGACTAGGCTACACCCCCAAACCTTTCCGTACAAGCCAGGATTTTCGCGGGTGACTAATACTGTATGATTAGAAGTGCTTCCGAGGCCCGTTGCTTCCCTTGTCAACAGTAATCCTCCTTGACGCCTACAAGAAGGACTTTCGAGGAGTCACGAAGGTCGATTTTGTAAAGGAAAATCGGCTCGGCGGGCTCGCGAAAAAATTATATAGGGGATCACGAGTCCGTCGGCCCAAGTGTCACGTGTTGGAATGCTTTGTACGTATCAATGGTGAAGCGCTTCGCTGATTTGAGATCGCAAATCGCCGATCGCCACTTCCCTCCCCATCGGTTCGGCGATTTTTGTCACCTCCACCCCCCGGCGACGGAAAATTGATGATGGAGGAAAAAGCATTGACTGTGAGAAACAAGCCTTCCACACATTGACATCTCTTTTACCATGGCGACGGTTCAATCCCGAGGTAGTCGCCGGAAGGATCCGGTTGAAGAGGAGGAACTGGAAATGCGGTGGGAATCATACTTGAATGGCAAACGAGATGATATCAAGAATCGTCTCCTCCTGAACAAAGCTGTCGATCCTCCAGCACATGAACTGAATGACGAGAGTGTTATTCCAACCCCGCCGAAAATGGAAGAACGTGATGAGAATGAACCTTCTGGTATCAGATATCCAGCCAAGGAAGAAAGGGAGGATTCTACTGTAGACATTTTCAGAGCATTCGAAATGTTCCAACTTATCGAAAAAGGAATGTGGAAGGAGCTCGCCAACCATGTCAAGAAGAACCCACAATCTTCATTTGTTCGAATGACCCTTAGTTCCAAAGGATATTCGCTCACTTCGAAGGGGAATCTCTTGCTCCACGAAGTCTGCAGATTCGAACCGTCGTTGGAATTGGTAGACGCCATAATTTCTGTCAATGCTGCGGCTCTCAAGGCAGTCGGAGAACACGGACGTATGCCTCTTCACTTTGCTTGTGCATGTGGTGCATCTGAGGAAGTTGTGCAGCGATTGGTCAATGGATTTCCTGATGCGACCAAGCTTCGCGATGGTGCAGATCTCATGCTGCCACTACATGTGGCGTGCAAGTGGGGCGCTTCAAAGGAGGTCGTCAATGCCGTGCTGGGTGTTCATCCAGAGGGCCGTTATACTCGTGATATCTTTGGAAAAACTCCAATGGATTATGCCAAGCAGCTTGGCTTGAGGGAGCATAGAGATGCCATCATTGACTGTCTGCAAACTCTCCCAAAGAAGGTGACATTCAATGATCGCTCGATTTCGGTGAAGGAAAATATGGTCGTATCCAGTGTCCAATCACCCATTGTCGTCCTATCACCCACTGCCCAAGCACCCATTGTCCAAGAAGTCAAGAAGATGCCGGTACTGAGCGAAAAAAGGGACTCTAGGAATGTCCAACAGCCTCAAGAGTCTGGAATGAAGTCTTTGGAGGCAGACTACAAAACTCTCCGTACCTTGCAGACGGGTAACAAGCAAACGAAGGCATTGTTAGAGAAAAAGCTCGAAGTCCTAATCAAGGCAAACGAAGTCAAACAGCAATTGATCGAACGCCTTGAACACGAGAATACCGTCAAGTATGGTCAAGACTTGAACAATGCCTTGAGTAAACAGGAACAAGAGTTCGTGTACATGCTTGACGTGGAGAAGAAGAGAGTCGCCGCCCTGGAACACCGCGCGAAGGAAATTGAGATTACTCATCGAATGTATACTGAGGCTATTCTCGAAGAACATGATCTTGAGGCTGCCGAATTTGAACGCTTTACCCTGCAGTTCCGTGATCTCGAATCACAGTTGCGCGGTCGACTCGTCGATGCCGAGGAGAGAA
>Ga0194115_10006247_pt1 | contig 12133 bp, 8 predicted proteins | sample TA2MahsurfametaG_3_FD_148656 | JGI IMG/M metagenome (GOLD analysis project Ga0194115, IMG submission 148656) | Freshwater microbial communities from Lake Tanganyika, Tanzania - TA2015002 Mahale S4 surface | ecosystem: Environmental > Aquatic > Freshwater > Lake | place: Tanzania: Lake Tanganyika... | reverse complement strand
TCAACTAGCGAGGACGAAAACCCACCTAGATCAAGCTATAGCGCCAGCGACTGAGATGACGAACGCGCTCGATGAGGCCAAACAGGCACACCAAGCTTCGGAAAAGTCACTTATCGAAACATATGAAGGTCGCCTGGCGGAGAAAGATGCAGCAATGAAGGAGCTACACCAAGATCTGGCTGCAGTACGGAACAAACGGATGGAGGAAGTTTCCGGACTCAACAGAGAGTTGGAGGCATTCCGATCAAAATTCTCTGAAATTCATGAAGACTACGATTGTCAGTTGAAGAAAAAGGACCAACATTTATATGCTGTGGAGCACGCCCTTCATTCACAGGAACAGGTTCTCGATGCTATGCGGACAGAGATGAATCAGTTACAGCGAAGTATGCAAAGTACCGTTACGAAGCGTCGAGGCGACGTAGAAGAACTACAAGAAGAAGTCATCAGCCTTCGAACTGAACTGTCGAAACGGGAGAATAAGTTTACCTCGTTACAAATGCAATTAAAGGAAAACGAATTACTCCACAAAAGTGAAATGCTCAAACTACGGGCAGAAATTTCGGAATTGGAGAGTGAATTAGTCAAGCCGACAAATATTGTTGAAAACGATCAACGTGTTGCGATGGTTCGAGCGAGGTTAGATCAACTCAAGAACTGCAATGTCAGATTAGGTAATGAAAATCGATCCCTTGGAGAACGTCTTGAGAAGAATATTGTTAGGATACAACAATTAGAAGATCAGGTCAACGAGGCGAATGAGGGGAAGAAGGAATGTGACGAACTTCGGAAACAAGTCGCAGAACTACAAAAGACTATCGAATCAATCCATATCCATGGTCGTGGTTCATCTTCCGTCGCCGAAACGAGTAGTGAAGGTTCGAGGAATGATATCGACCGATCCGTTGCGTCACAAAAGAGACGATCCAGAACTCCGACTGCACCTGTAGTCACTCGATTTTTTTCGGGTAGTAGGTCCACTTCTTCGGCACGAGGAGAAACAGCTGTCAGAGTCGAACAGAAACGGTCCCTTCCCGGTACCAGACCAGAGAGACGAATTTATGTATAGATTACATCTTCGACGACTTAAGATCCCCGTCGCGTATGTAGTTTCAAGTAGGAAGATCCCCAAACTTTCTCCAAAGTATGCGTAACTTCTGAGTCACAAAAGGCATTTCGGTTGCCCTCGGATGTTGACTACCGGACATGCCATGTGCATGCAAATCCGACTGCAGTCTAGATCGCAACCGCCGTATAATTGTCGAGAAGACTAGGTAAACGTTCGATTCATCCGGCTTCATTCCCAAACTCGACGACCACCAACCATGTACGGTAACACGCAGTCGCTTGCTACGGTACTTCTATCAAGTTGAACCTGCAATTGCATCTTCCCTCAATCTTTTCTTCACCTCATCGCCAGGGGGACAATGGCGAGAAGGAGATCACAGGAACACGGAAGTATAAACAGAGGATTCATCAACGTACCGTTGACTCGAAGGAATCAAACGGAGAGGTATGATAGGTACTCTGTATAGGTACCGTAAGTGGTTTCCGGATCGCCGGTTGCCTGACGTCTGACGTCTGACATCTCCTGAAATCGGAACTAACGGTCTGTTTCCTGTCCACATAAAGTTACAGTTACTGGGAACAGGACGGTCTTCCTCTCTATACAGTACACGTACCGCTATCATATCTGTCGAAAGGGTCATTGTAGGCATATGAAATGTTGGCAGATTTTCACTCCTTTGAAAATGAGTTCTCCTGTGACAGTGAACGTCACGGTGTACTTTACACTTTATTCACTGTTGCTGCGAACATGAAGTGGCCAGATAAATTTCTGGTGACGACAATTCTTATTTCTTGCTTGTGTATCTATTCAAACGACCCCGATCGTCCTCGTTGAAAGGTCCGGAATGTTACCCCAGACAGCAGATCGTAAAATCAACGTCCTAGTCTGTTCCGGAAACCTAGGAAATCAGGAACCTGATCAGGAATCGTTGGACGCGTGGATTCCATTCGACGGTCAACTTCAGGAAGTGATTGACAATCAACGCTACCCGGTACAGTTAGGAACTCCATATGTTGTTGAAGAGGTAAAGAGTGGGACTCGTGAGGGAGTCATGAAGAAGACGAAGGCCGTTCGAAAGTCTCCTAGTGAAAATAAAATAGGTGAATCCGACAACAATGAATGTTTTGACATTATTGCGATTGGCATGCAAGAAGCGACATTCGAAGTCGAAACCTCAGAAGCAATATTTGCGGCCATTGCTCCAGTGAACATATTGGCAACACAGGCACAAAAGGCACACAAAGTAGTAGCTGGCCTGACACGATCGAAAGATCACCTCAGATCAAGATGGACCGATGCAGAGAGTCCTTCTGCGAGGTCCCTCAAGAAGTCGGTTCGACGATTGTTAAGACCATTGACATTCATACGACAACGCAGCCAAGAGGATGACTCCGACCCCTCCTCATCGCTCCATAGGAAGGAATCTTCAGTGCGACCATCCACATGGAACTTGTCTGGGAGGGACGATGCATTTCGAAGTAGGCAAAAACATAGTTCGATCCATGCCGATAATAATGAAGCCCCGACACAATCTACAGGGAGTAACCCTCCTACATCTACCAGTAGCGCACTCCAGGTATCGAGAAATAGCGGTCCCAATATTTCGACGGAAAGTGCTCCAAGGATATCGACAGACAGTGTCCCTCCCCTATCGACAGGGAGTGCTCTCCGTATAATTTCAACAGGTTTCGACCTCGATGGATCACGTCGGAGTTACGCTGACACGGGGTTTGAAAATTCCCTCACGTCCGATACACGTGTCCTCCATGCGATGTTACAGGCTCAGCTACCAAATTTTAAACATGCTGTCAGCTATCAAAGGGGACAGATGCGGTTGATGATATTCCATCGAGAGGATGACATGTCCGTCGAAGTCCTTAGCGTCAAGGCTCAGAATACAGGGAAGGGAGGACTGGCCAACAAGGGTGGGATCGTAGCAGAAATTTTGGTGAACAATACGACCAGACTATCTTTCTTTACTGCACACCTGGAAGCTCATGAAGGTATAAGCAAATACGAAATGAGATGTTCTTCCGTCGTAGATATCTTTCGTGGGACAGTTTCCAGTCGCACAACAACCTGCAGCAAATGCGATGCTACTCTTTCAAGCCATTTCACATTTGCGATGGGAGATTTAAATTTCCGAACGAGATATCCGGGCCATGAACCAAGATCTTCTGAACACATTACAGCGACCAATATTTTGGTTGAAGAGAAGGATTGGGAACGCCTATATTCCTATGACGAATTGACGGAAGCCTTGCGTAACAACGATTGCTTTTCTGGCTTTTCGACGGCCAAATGTCTGTTTCCGCCTACGTTTAAGGTCGATCGGCGACAGGGGTATGTGTACAATCCAAAGCGATCACCTTCCTATACTGACCGGATTCTCTTTGCCAGTGGTCATTGCTTGCGTAACTGTTTGAAGGTGCTGGCCTATGAGCCGATTGATGATTTTGCTTCCTCCGACCACAAGCCGATTCGGGGTGCCTTCGAGGTGACGTTGAATCCTCGTATCAAAATGCGACCAACCATTGTGAAATCGTAAGTAAGGTCTGGTGGTATTCTCTATGAGAATTTCGCTATAGTCTCACCAACGGTCTTGATTCGACCTACCATCGCTGTTTATTCGATGCGTTCTACAGGTCTGCTCATGGAGTAAAGCCGGAATCTTCTGATAAGAGAGAGTTTCTCCATATGTTTGTTTCTTCACTTGCGGTGCAGATAGATGAACCTCTGTATCGAAAGAATCGCAACGAAGTGAGACGACCTAGGTTTTCTGTATGCTTCTTTTCTACGCCCGGGGAGGCACTCAAGAAGGATGTACGTCGTTGGGCACGAGTGAAGAGTTACGCAGCTAGGCTGACTGGTGCCAAGGACAAAGGTGGGGGGGACTTTGGCAGTGCCAGTGCTTGGCCGGAAACCAGGAAGAGAAAGCCTGGCTTCAATATACGATGGAGCGAAATGGTACACTTCAAAGTACGGACGCACGATCCCAACGGGATACCGATTGATCTGAGTGGTGCCATCATTCACGTAGCAGTCCTCGATGGCGACTCGGAGAGTATCGTGGGGATTTTTCCATTGAATCTTGCGCATCTGCTGACATATTCACGGAAGGGGTCTGCATTGAAGAGAACTACTAGGAATTCCGTCGTCGAGCCATCCAAACCAGTCTCGCGCCTAAGCGTTATGAGTAATTTTGTTGGTAATGGTCTTCGACGCGGCAAGGAAACAAATGAATACGATCGTCCGGACTTTATACGGACGAGTTCATCGGGTATAAGCTTCAGAAGTCGTTTCCTTAGCGGTGGCCGTAATAGAAGCAAGGATAGCTTTGGATCCGACCTATCTCCAGGTAAAATTCGAAATTCCGCATCCAGCGGAAGGTTTGGATTCGACGATTCTAAGGAACTCGATGAGAGTGTGTATACAGACATCGACGAACACCTAATCACGAGCGGACCGTCAGCCCAGATGGCTGGAACATTGGACTCGAGACGATGGCATCGATTGTCGCGTACGTTAAGGAGGTCCTCATCCCTACGGCAGATGAGTCAAAAATTCTCTCAGTCCTCACTGGATGCCATGGAAGTTTTCTCGATGAACATTAATCACTCTCTTCGAAAGTACGGAATTAAGGTTGGTCAAATTCAATTTACCGTGGATTCCTTTTGGTTGAGTGATGAGGCTGCCGAACGACGAGCGCGCAGAGAAAATTCTGAGGAATTGAGCACAGGATACGATTAGGGTCTTTTCCTTGACCGTGACTTCTTTACTACTACATCAATGATGATTAGGCTGATGAACAAGTCGTAAGGGTTCCTATGCTAAGGACAAAGAGTCTCCAGTATTTCCAGTTGCATTGTGATCAGGGAGCGGGGCGAACGTACTATCTGATGGCACTGGTAGACCATGGGCTCTCGAGTTCGAAGCCGATGGACGGGCACCCATGACAAGTGTTCGGGAAGGTGCATATGATCGAGGACGCAAGGGTGGTACCGAGAATGATGAGTCTGGATTAGACGCGTCAAACGTGGTTGTCGTAGCAGAGCATGAAGGCATGGGAGAAAACGTCGTCCCTGATGGAGCATTGGGGTAGTTTTCATCATCTGGGATTTGTTCGAGTTGCTTCTTGGGATATGGTGTTTTCCGATATTGTTTCGTTTTCCTGGCAGAGACGGAACCAGGGAGTCCCTTGGGAGATAAAAATCCATCGCTATCTTGGTAGAATTCGTTGGTAGTAGTAGCTCGATCCAAGTCGTCATGAACGTTTTGTGTGGTATCGATTTGTCGTTGATGACGCATACCTCGTTGATTTGGGACGACCTTGACACCAATCGAATTATCATCGGGATCTAATCGATAGCGATCTAAAATAGGAGTCATGACGGATAGGGTTTCATCATCGTCATTATGAGGATAAAGAGGCGGTTGCTGCTGCACAATCGGAGCACCGATGCCGGATATCACTGTCGTATCATTTAGGAGGGTCCCGTCCATGGTAATGTTAGTGTGAGCAGGAGACTGAGGAACAGTATTGTCCACAGTAATATGAGTCGGATGACGAGAAAAGACAGGTACTGGACGTTGAATATCCTGTCGTAGGAATCCTGGTGTATCTGCTATCAAGGTAGCAATGACATTCGTTGAATCATCATCATGGTCACTTCCTGCGGAAGATTGTTCCTCCGTCTCTTCCTCCTCTAATTCTTCCTCCTCCTCTAATTCTTCCAAGAACCGATTATTTGAGGGTCGTTCGAATGTTCTTTCCATCGATGGAATGGTACCACTCATATCCATTAGTGGACTACTATGGTCTTCTTCTGATGATTGACTCAGGACCGATGAAGTTATCCGGGGAGTGGGAGATTCCTGATATACGCCGTCCGAAGACGGCCGTGACGGAACAGAAGATTGTAATTCCTCTTCAACTTTTTCCATCATCAGTTCCATCTTTTGAAGGAATTGTAATCGTTCCTCCTTCATTGTTTGAAATGGACTCTTCATGATTTTATTGGGAGAAAGGAATGATGGAGGATGATAGCCGGGACTATTTGTTTCAGCGGTTGTATTGAGTGAAATCATCTCATCATCTTCTTGAAAACCATCCATGTTGTCGTGTCGATGATTCGATCGATTCTGAGGAGATGGAGTTGTGCGAGTCGAATTCATGATACCGGCTTGGTCTAGGGAGGCCCGTTGTTGACTAGAAGGCTGTATCGTTGGTCGATTGATACGTTCAAGGATGACTGCGGTACTAGAACTGTATGTATGTAGTGTTTAGAGTGGATAGCAGGGAATGAGTCCGAACCGGATGGAAAAACACGACGATGAATCATGTGATGATGTAACCCCCATCCAGTAGATGCATTCATTCATACTAGAAACGTACCTGAAAGAGAATCGGTTCAGAGTAGGAGTGGGAGGCGTCAACGATTGTGCGTTGGGGTGTGTCTTGGTCGTGGTCGGAAATGGTGATGCTTGTAAGAGTGATCCAGGCGTCGTCGCACCCTCTGTTTCGACATCACCTTCAATGACACAATCGAGGGGGATACCACCACCGCCAAGTATCGACCATGGTGGTAGATCTGTGGTAATATTATGACTACTAGTAGTAGTTTTTCCGACCTGACGATTTCCTCCTCCTGTAGGTGACGATGTAATAGAATCATGCCATGTAGATTGGATTCCCATTAAATCAAATCGTGTCCGTAGGTGACCAATCTTTTGTCTTGTCGTCTCTTGAATTAAGCGACAAACTTCTGCCAATTCCGTTACTGTTCTGGCCTCACGTGATGGTGGTAATATATTCGTCGTCGCCTTTAGTAGCATTGCATCAATGGCTTCTATACGTCGGTGTTGATTTTCTATGAATCGTTCTGCATTCTCTTCATGTTCCACTTCAATATACAAAAAACCAAGCCAAGAGAAGAAAATGAAAGAAAGGAAAATGTGAGTGATTCGACGGAAGGAAAAGTTTCTCGTTGGGATACCAATGTAGACGACGAAGAAGAAAACACCGAGTCTTTCCCACACATACATACCTTGTGTTAGACTCGACAAGGTATTCTCGGAAATGTCCAGGACTTTCGAAAAGGATGTCAAAGCAGAGTTCAATGCGCTTAGGTTGGAATTCTGGTTACAAAATGAGGCCATGATCCTATCCGACTCCCTCTCTCTCTTTGTGAAAAAAGAAAAGTGGATGTGACAGTGATGAGATGTTGGAAGAGGGGGTTTTGCCTTTGGGGCTTGTTTCGACTTTCGACTTTGTGTGACACGTCGTTTTGCGTTCCAATTTGTCCCCGAGGGGAGATTCGAGCCAAAAAAATACCTTCGTTGCGTACTGTACGGGGCATGGTATAGATAGCACATGATGATGGCTTCCAGAGGGCGGAGCCTACCGGCGCGCGTTGGCCTATTTGAAACACCGGCGACTCCTTCGACTAGATAAACTCTTTGATCATCGTATGATATGTTGCCTGGTTGATACCATACATAGGTACGGTAGCAAAGAGGTGACCAACAGGAGGAGCGACAATCCGGATCCATCGGCCCACCTACCGGTAGAATACATGTTACAAAGAAACAGAAGGTAGGGCTTAGAGATTAGTCAAACGCAGGCTATCGTCGCTTGTTTCATACCATCAGCAAAGAGTGTCAAAGGATTTGACAAGGCTACATGGGGGTGGCACGGACATGGACAATTCTTCCAGAAGGTACTGTAAGAGTCGAATCCGATGCTTCAATAGACGATCCGATCGATGGTTCAGCTTCTCATCCTCCGTTGTGTTGTCTCCTTCGTCTTGTTCTTCTTCTTGTTCTTCGCCGTCGTCGTCATCTTCATCCCAATCAAAGCTCCCATAAAAGGATGAACTTTGAACAGCATCCGGAAAATGAAGGAAAATGGTAGATATGACGGCACTCTTCAAAGCCGCAAGGGCACCATGCTCAGACCAAACTCGGGAATCATCTCGAAGCCACATTTTCCTCGGCGAGTGACAGGGAGACCATGATTCCGGTGGTGCTGCTTGATGAATCGAATATTGGGATGATACACCCTCGTCCATAGACTGAATATGGGACAGAATATCAAGTGCATGACTCCCGCTCTTATTGAAAAAGCAACTCGGACCGGCAGCATAGCACAAACAATCGGATGTGTGTAGATCATTGTTGTGCTCACCTTCCTCTTTTTCTTCTTTTCGAGGATGATGCCGGACCGCCACAGAACATGACCAACAAAAGCAGATCTGTTGATCATGATGTAAGAGTCGCATTTCACATTCCTGCAATAATGAGAAGCATAAAAAGTCTTCCGCGACGATCATCAATTCCAAAAGGTCATGGAAAATCTTATCCTTCCGACGAGTCAAACCCGTCACAATCGATCCGTGATAGACATGTTCCAGCATCAAGGAACAATATTTCGAAGAAATATCCACATGTAATGCCCTTCTTCGAGCACTCGTGGGATTTTCGGTCGTAGAGTCAAGCAGCCTTTCTTGCATCCCCGCGAACCGGATGGCAGCCTCTAATCTAGCACTTTTAGGGGAAACAATCGACTCATGGACGACGAAGAAGATACCGTCATTCGTAATGAGAATCACCTCGTCGTCTGTCCAATCCTTCTCGTGATCGATCATCGCCGACTCGTTCGTAGAATCCCATTCATCCAATAACCAAGGGCAGGTACTTGGACCGAGTTTGCGTACCTGATGCTGGAACCAATCCATATTCCTCATCAACAAGCTATGGCAAGATAGAAACGATCTATCGCCATCATGTGTCGTCGTTCGAGGAGCGTTACGGGATACCAGTTTGGAATATGAAGTCACGAAGCACGCATGCTTTGGGTCTTCATGAAATAATGACGCTGGCCTTAGTGAACGAGCTCTGATGCTTTGTTGTAGACGCGCCAGGTCCTTCGCTTTCAACGTAACTCCCAACATCAATAGTGAGACAGCAGACGATAGCTGCTGTGAGAGATCATGACAGTCGTCCACTTCGGCCCATCCTCGATACAGCAATTCAACCAACGCATTGGATAGAGTACGATTCTTCGCAAAGCGTTCCTTACACTCCATAGCGCTGAAAAAGGACTCAGGTTGATGCCTTAGTTTTGGATCACGACGACGAATGATCTGCCGATCTTCCATGTGGCGGACCCCAGTCGAAACCAACGCTGAGATGACTGAGGAACCACAATACTTTGCCGCAACAAGAGCAGCCGTCGCAACCGAATCATCATGCGAGAGTCGGACTTCCTCAAACGGATTCGCACCATCTTCAATCAGAATCCGACATCCCTCTGATTTGACGTCATCTGTCGCTGCTGATAGAAGCAATGTCACCAGAGATTCTGTCACTTGATAATCCTGTCCCGCTGGATCGCTGAACTGAAGAAGCAGTTGTATCATATCCAGATTCGCCTTTTTGGCCGCCCATACGATGGGGCAAGGTGGACCGTGCTTACCGGGTGACTGGGGTGTTTTTTGGAGGATCAGGTTTCGGTTTCCTCTCCACATTATCAAGCACACAACCACATCCGACATGCTGGCGCTGATGGCAGCTAGAAGTGGAGTCTGTGATCGACTATCTTCGACAGCAAGTAACTTTGCCATCAATGCAGTAGAACACACTTCAAGGAAAACTTCGACGAAATCGACACGGCCACATTCACAGGCCATGTGGAGAGCTGTCTGACCTGATGCGTTCCTCAACATGAGAGCCTTCGAAAGTTGTTGGTACCTAGACTTTGTTCCGCCCGAAAAATGACAGAGCAATAGACGGAATACTGCCAAACTTCCTTTCCGATTACAACTGTGGTGGAATATCCCACAGCCATCGTCATCTGTGATAGTGAACAACGACGTTGCGTTATCCCAACTTGCGAGAATTGTCGAAGCACTGTGTTCGCTCCCCAGTGTCGCCGCCAGCATGAGTACCCTGGCCACTCCAACTGCATTACGGTTGGAACGCAAAGAATTTACTGCACTTGCTCCACCGTTTGCATAACTCAGATGCATAAGGACGACTCTGAGTAAGTGAGGTTCATCTGACCGCACTAAGCGATCCATAATGATATAAATCTCGTCTGGTCCATCATTTCGCTGGTCAAGATATTCCTTCAGAGCACCTGCATTGCCATGCGTGATTATTTCTTGAAGCATGTCGTAGTTTGTAGATGAATCCTTTCCCGTATCTTTGCTTATGGGGATGCTGAGAGAAGAATCAACCTCATCGTTGCATACGGTTACTGGTTCCGCTTTTTCTGGCAACGTTTCATGGCCTTGATTTCCTTTCGTGTGATCATCATGACTCGTACATGGAACATCTTCCGCGGGTGGATCGAAGATTCTAGACTTTAATACACCACGTAGCTCGACGAGCATCCGTCGCCTTGATGAGCGAAGTTCAATCGCGTTCCACCAGTTGTCTCTAAGCCTACTAATGCTTGGTCGTGGTCTCCTTCTACTTGGATACCCCAAATCTCGAAGTGCTACAGTAACTGGAGGGTCCTTCTCCAGCACATCGCCTGTTGTTGGTATTTCCTGTAACGGTACCTTAAGCTTGGTGTCGATTTCATCATCCCAAGACCTTAATTTCGGAGCCTTCCTACGAAGTTTCGCCGTTGAACGGGGATTCAAGGTTAACCTTTCAAGACCCAATTTCGAAAAGACATCATCCTTTTCATCCCTTCGATGTGTATCCTTATCCGGTGGAGTTTGGAGCACGATCTTTTTCGATGAGGAATCTTCCCAAGTACTTGCAAGTGCATACACAGATCTGGATCGAACATTTACCGGGCCGGTTTCCCTAGTTCGAACAGGTAGCAAGGGTGGAAAGTCAGTTTCGAGAGGTGAACGATATTCCGAATCCTCCACGGAATCGTTTCCGTGCCCTTGTTCCGCTACCGAAACGGTTCGATCGGCTCTATTCTTCGTTGTCCTAGGGATATTCTTGCGACGATCGAAGCTTTTTTGGTTGTATTTTTTGGGTTCTGTTTTCTCATTTTGCTGCGGCATTCGTTTCTTCTTGTACATGCGCCGTGTCTCCAACTTCTTTCGGTCTCGATTCCGTACAGATTCGCCCTTGTCTGTCGTCATCTTCGTCATTTGTTGCGGTGTAAAGATAGGCGCATCTGGTCTCAGACGACCTTTCGTGGTGTCATTCTCAGGCATCGGGATATCGATATGGCTTATTTTCGTTCTATACCTCCTGTATCATAGAGCATTTGGGGGATACCGTATCGGCAGAGCGATAACCGCTTTCGTCACTTCGTGGAAGGAAATGGACTGTGCTACGAAAAACGCAACAACCACCAACTACAGTACTGGTGCATCTGTCGTCCGGAGCGGGGAATTTTCCGTCCCCTTGGCATTGTAGGTATGGGATTGTCTTTGTTCTGCAGTCCATGATACGATATGTACATAGGATGTGACTTATCCGCGTTGTGGTCGAACTGCTCCCGAAGAAAAATGACGAACGAACAACATGTGTTTTTCGTGGCAGCGGACGGATTCCTGCAAGAAAAAAACAGGCTGTTCGCGAAAAAAATGAAAAAGTAGTACGTCAGTCGTCGATGATGTCCTTCGAAGATGATGCTGGGTTCTGTTTGTGGGTGGTGGTTGCTCTCGTCCTGACCAGAAAAACGCCCTCGCCTTGACACTTCTCTCATAGTTTGATTTCGTCCCAGTCAATACAAGAACTAAAAACATGAAGCTCGCCCTTGCTAGTGCTGCTCTCGTTGCCAGCGTTTCGGCATTCTCTGTCAATGTCAAGAGCCCCGCCTTCACATCGACGGCGTTGTTCAATGGACCTACCCTTGGAGCTGGTGGTATGGCAGATACTCGTGACCCTGCTGCCATGAAGCACGAAGATCCCCGCAAGTCCATCTCGGAAGCTCCTAGTTTCGAGGAATACTTGAAGATGCGATCGGGAGGTGGTGCTCCTGCCCCGGCTCCTGCACCAGTTGCCGCTGCACCTGTCTCTTCCTGGTCCCCCCCTACTCCGGCTCCCAAACCGGCGTCTCATGGAACCGTCCTTGGCGCTGGTGGGATG
>Ga0194115_10006246_pt1 | contig 12134 bp, 3 predicted proteins | sample TA2MahsurfametaG_3_FD_148656 | JGI IMG/M metagenome (GOLD analysis project Ga0194115, IMG submission 148656) | Freshwater microbial communities from Lake Tanganyika, Tanzania - TA2015002 Mahale S4 surface | ecosystem: Environmental > Aquatic > Freshwater > Lake | place: Tanzania: Lake Tanganyika... | reverse complement strand
CTAGTTGCAGTAAACTCAGAATCAGTTAATCTAACACCATTAACAAAGACATCAACAAATCCAACATTGTATGCAAAAGAAAATGTTGTTTGACCCTCAGTTGCAGTGAAGGTGCTTGAAGTTCTTGCAGTTGGAAATGTTTCCCACGCAACACCAGTTCCCGTTGACTTTAAATATTGACCACTTATACCAGAGGAATTACCTACACTGATGGTTCCTCCATTAATTATTAAACTAGTGAGAAAACCAACATTTGCAGTGATAGATTGTCCAACTGAAACTGAAGTAGCAGCAATTCCACCTCTAACATCTAAGGTATAATTTGGAATTGTTGTCCCAATACCAACTCTAAGTTGGTCTTTGTTACCAAAAATTAAGTTGTCACCGACTTCAATGCCGTTCTTAACTACAAAATTCTTATTGATTGCTGCCAAGGTTCACTCTCCCCTTGTATTTTATGTTAATATTATTTAGTAATTATCTGTTCAAAGGTCGTTGTTTCCAAGATGCTCTTGAACCATCTGCGTTCTCGTTTAACCAAATTCTAGCGTATCCTTCCGCAGTGTTAGAACCTCTTTGTGCTGTTGCAACATCAGAGGCATCCTCTCGTGCCAGTCCAGCACCCCCTCCACCTCCTCCGCCGATGTTTCCACCACCTCCACCATAATAACCTCCTCCACCACCTCCAGCGGCAGCAAAGTAGGTATTACTAGCATCCGTTTGACGTTCCCACTTAGCATTTCCACCATTGTTTCTACCACCAAAACCAGATGTTACTGTTTTTGTTGGAAAAACTGGAGAAGTTTCTGAATATTTTGAAAGAATTGTGGAATATCTACTTAATGTATCTTCAAAAGATCTGAAACCAGAAGTAGATGATGTACTTGGTGATAATAATATTGCTTTATCTTTTGAGGGCATTATGCTAGTTGGAACAGAGTCAATAAAAGTTTTAAATGTTGGTTTAGGAGAAAATGAGAAATAAGGTGAAGCATATTGATTATATAATATTTTGGGATTACTCCCTCTTAAGTTATATCTAGAATTCCACCATTTAACATCATTTTTATCTCTCCATGGATCATAGAAATCAATAGTTCTAGTTCCCTGAGTTAATAACCAATTTTTTACTGTAAACCAATCAACATCAGTTTCACTTAATTTTTTCTTTGAATTTTTTTCTAAAAATAAAGCGACTACACCAGCAACCATTGGAGCAGCACAACTAGTTCCTGCAAAAACTTCATCAAAATAAACACTATCACTTCTTTGAACTTTACCTACGACAGCAAATTCTGGAGCTATTGACGCCGCCAAAACTTCTCTGCCCGGTGCAAACAAATCAATTGCGGGTCCAGATGGAGACGATGGAGATTTTGTAAAAAAGTTTTTTCCAGAATTTTTTATAAAAACGTCTGTGTAAGCTCCAACGCATATAATTTTATATGATCCCTTAGAAGAATCCCATCCACGAGTTCCTCCATCAACAGGACTTCCCCTTCTGTTAGTGTAAACTGTAGCATTGCCACTTGAAATTGGATAATTAAATGAATCAACATAATTGTTGTAGTCATTTCCACCAGGAACATCCATATACTGATTGTTATTTCCTGGAGCTCCTATTGCAATAACTCCAGATTCTATCATTTCTGATATAGATTCTTTTTCGGAAGTTGCAAGTTCAACTACACTTCCTCTACTAAATTTTCCGTCATTTATTAGAACATTATATCCTTGAATTCGTTGATTGCTAGAAATATAGTTGTCTATAGAGGAAAGGGTAACTGGATAATTATCCCATAAAGTTTCTACCCCATATAATTTATCAACTCCCAATTCAAAAGATTCAAAAGAGCTAAGTTTTGTAACTTTCCAACCATTGTTTTTTACAGTATATGTTTTGTTCGTTCCTCGATAAACCCAATTAATTACTGATGTAGATCCAGCTGGAAAAGATAATGAATTTGGAGTAGATGATACACCTTGACCATTTCCTCTAGGGTCTGTTGGTGAAGCTTGTATAGCTCCGTTAAGTGGAGAAACACCTATTTGGACACCAAAACTCATATTTAAAACTGTTGGTGACTTATTGATATTGTTTAAAATGACCCCACCTGAATATGCATAGGTTGTATCTTTAGCAACTTTTTTAGCTTTATGAAAAATTTTAACTAAGTCATAAGGAACTGATCCACTTAAACTATAAAATCCACCAATAATATTAACGGACCAAATTCTAGCATCAATGGCAGAACCAAAATCTCTTCCGACGGCTACAGAAGCAACTGAAGTTCCGTGAGATTGTAAAGGGAAAAATTTACCTGCGTAAAGATCGTTAGATGCATTTACTATATCTATTGGAGGTTCATGCCCAACACTTTCGGAATAAGATGGAGTATTTACACTTGTTTGAGGAGAACCTAAAACATATCTTTCATAGTAGAAAAATGCATCACTACGCAAATTTGGCAACTCACCTATTGAATTATATTCAGAACTTCTGTTTGAAGAATTAGTCCACCATAATAATGCACCTTCTCGTGTGCAAGTTGGTCTTCCATCTTGCTTGAATGTTTTGTGTGATTTTAAAATACCACTATTAAATACCACTGGATCCAAATAATAAGGTCCATCCAATAATAAATCTCTTACTCTACTTCTACCAACAAAAGGATCATCTGTTGTAGTTCTTGTAAACCTATCAATGAATTCTGGATGATATTGCAAAACTCCACTATCCATACAAACAATATCTACATTTTCACCACTTGCAGCATAAGTAATGGATGTTAAATTTGATGTATAGTATGTTGATAATGTTTCTGGAACTTTAACGGAATATGAAGAATTTTCAAATGCATTTTTATATTTTCCAAAAGTTAATCTGCTTGTAGGAGGAACCTGAGAATAAACATTTTCTCCGTCCGGACCTTTCCATTGCCAAGGTCCAATAATTGGTGATTCCACGTCATTTGTTGCATTATAGTTTTTTTGCCTTCCAATAGAGTTTGCATTTGAAGTTGGCCAATCATAATAAGATCCCTTTTCGTTTTCTGGACCATATAATTTTTGTGTTTCATAATTCCATGCATAATTATTTTCATCATTAACAATAGTAATATCAGTTTCCTCTACAAAAAAATCATCTCCACTATTTTCTATGTGTTTTAATCCCCAGTTTGTTTTTTTGAATGAGTTTTTTGCATAGTTATATCTTACTTCTACAGTTGCTTCTCCAATAAATTCTAATGGTGAGGCATATATTTTTACATCAGGAGTTCTTTTTTTATATTCACCAAATAATCCCTTGGACGGATACAATTCTGGATAAGAATTTACATCTAACTCTATCCATAAAATATCAGGATGATTTTTTAATAAATCAACTTCTTCATCTGTTAAGTTGTAAGTTGATTTAGTTTTACTGTGATCTATAGGATCATAACAATCAACTTTTCTATCTGGAATACAATCACATCCACAAGTTTTTGTTGTGAGTAAATTATGAACTTCTTCCCACTTTCCTTCTTTTACTCCGATTGTATAAATTTTAGTTTGCATTTGATTTATTTAATCTTTAGGAAGTAGCAACTTTTGATGTTCCATAAGAACTACAAGATTGTGTCAGAGGAGTTGATGGGTCATCATCATTCAAAGTTCTCTTAGGAGATGCCGTATCATTATATATGACATTCGTTGCATTGGCATAAGTGCAGTCACAAGCACCTGCATTGGTTCCAGAGATCCAAGTAGCACATTCACCATCTCTTTGCCAATTATCTACACCATTACTTCTTGAGTTTCTATCATAAAGTGCTGTATTTTTATTATCAGCAGGTCCATTTGTAGCACCTCTACCACCACTACTACCAGCGCCTTCCGTTCCATAAGACATATCACCAGTTCCAGGTGCTCCACCAACACCACCAAAGTTTGGAGGATTGGCATTTGCTGCTCCAACAACTCCAGCACCTCTTCCTGCTCCTCCTCCACCACCAGCAACAGCAATCAATCTTCCACCTTTATAGAGGAATGTTCCTCCTCCACCATTTCCAGTATCATTATTCATATCACTTCCTGATAATCCACCTCCAGCAGAATTTTCATTTGGATACTTGGAGGATCTTCCCGATGCTTTAGAAGTTACACCTGCTCCCTTTCTTCCAACTTGGATTGTATATGTTTGTCCTTTGATCAATTTCATTCTAATCACTCCCGCTCCACCAGCACCGCCAGCTCCTGTAGAACCATTCCACCCAGTAGCATTCTGCCCACCTGCTCCTGCTATTTCAATTGCAACTTCCATATCTCTGTCTGGAGCTACAATCTCCCATTGTCCAGGTCCAAAACTTGCTGCACTATTACCAAGAGGAGCATCTCCATCACCAAATCTTATTCCTGCAGGTGTATTTGTCCAACCACTCAATGTTTGATTACGAACTTCAGATCTATCAAATCCAGCAGCAGAACTCTTTTGGTGAGTAACTTGAATAACTGCTGCTGGTCTTGGTGGAGGTAATCCTGGAGTTTCTGCTGTAACGACTAAGTTTTCTGGAACATCTACATTCGGATCATATCTTCTACCAAATTCTAAAACATTATTGTTGACTGTGGTGTCAACTTGGAAACCTACATCAAGATTTGCGCCATCTCTCTTTCTCCTAACTTCTATAAGAAGAATATCCATACAAGGTTGACCAAAAGATGGATCCCAGGACAATCTTCCATATCCATCTCTTGTTAAATTAGTTGCAGTATAACTACGATCTCTTCCCTCAATTGTTCTTCCATCAAAAGTTCCTGGGTTAAAGTTATAAGATTTTCTATCTGCTGCATTCTCTGCTGAAGAGTTCCCACCCCAATCAAGTCTTACATAGCTATTATATACATCCGATCCAGATCCACCACTTTTACGAATTCTACACTGCCAAATTGCAAAAAATGGTTCTCTTGGATCTGTAAAACTACTTCTTGGATGAATATTTTTTACATCAATACTAAAAGTTATGTAACAAGTATCTGATGTTCTTCCCCATACCCAAGGTCCATACCAAACGGAGACATCATCTGATTTATCTCCAGAATTGGTTACGATATTAGCTTGTTTTGCACCTGGACGAATTGGATCATCCCAACTTAAACATTGTGCTGCTGGTTTTGCATCAACATCTAAAGTTACAATAGAAGAGTTAATTGCAGGTGCAGCAGTTGCTCCAGGAACTCCTCCTTGACTGACTTTACAGTAAACTTGATAAGAACCTGGACCAGGGTTTAAACTAAGTGACGAATAAGTTCCACCAACAGTTGTTTTAACTGAAGAACCATTAAAAAACCACTCATATCTTAAAGAAGCATTGTCACCATTACTTGCAACTGCTGCAATATCAAACAGAGCAGTTTGTCCTTCTGTAATTCTCTTGTATGATGGTTGAGATGTAATCGTTAAAAATATTTTAATTGTTGTGGCAGAAGTTCTTGAAGATATTGAAGGTCCATTAATGGCAGGTGCAACACCAGAACTCGGAGTGAATGTTGCTTCACAGTAATAATTTGCTGAGGTAATCTGACTATTCAAATACAAATTACTTGAGGTCTCTCCAGTAATTGCTGCACTGTTTCTATACCATTGATATGCAATTGTCCCAGATGCTAATGCTCCTGTTGAGGGATTAACTGCTTTAGCAACAGCAGTTAAAGTTGCACTGCCGTTATAATCAATAATTTTATCTTCTGGTTGCTGAGCACCAACAGAAGTGTTTGCAAAGGTTAATACTGGTGCAGAGACCTCAAATCCAGTTTGAAGCCTCTTATTGAGTATAAGTGGCATTAGTTAAAATTCTGACCTGAGGTGATACCATAATATGTGCTACCATCAAAAGTGGTGAATGAATATAAATCAGTTCGGCTAGCAGTTGATGTCATTGTTGGGGAAACCCCACCAGCCCATTTCAAAGTTTTACCTTGGAAAGTAAATGACACCGTTCTTCCACCTGTGCCATCTTGAGTTAGTGAAACTAAGAAGGTAGTGGAGGTAGTTGTTGGTGCATTGGTGATAATGAATGAATTGATACTTGAATTCAGGGTTACATTGAATGTTTGTGCTGCTGCAAGGTCAAGTGTTACAACATTAGATGAGATTGAAGGTGTAGCAATTGCTTCAGTGTAAGATTTTAATCTGGTTCTACCTTCAACGTCTAGAATAGAACTCTCACGGAGAGTGAGAGTATTCAGTTTAATTGAATCTTTAACATCAAGTGTCATTGTTGTTGTGACACCTGCAAGAATTGTTGAGTGTCCAACTCCGACAATTGCAAATGATGTAGATAAGAATTGACCCTTAACAGTTAGAGCAGCACCAACTGTCATCGTACCAATAAATCTTGTCTCACCTTGAACATAAAGAGCTGTTGTTACTCCAGACCCACTCTCATTGATAATTGTGAGTTTTGCAAATTCACTATTTGTTGTTCCAATACCAACTTTAGCAAAGGTGTGAATACCAACCGAAGTTGCTACCCAAGATGTTGTTAGTGGAAGATTAGTTAGATTTGTTCCATCTCCATATAATTTTGCTGCAGATACAGATCCAATAAAATTACCAGATCCATAAACATGAAGTGCATAAAGTGGATTGGTTGTTCCAACACCAACTGATCCAAGACCAGTAACAACCACTGCAGTACTAATTCCACCAGATGAATTCTCAAAACCAAACTGGAAAGGATTATTGAGAATTGTTGTTGTACCAACACCAACACCAAACTTATCAACTTTATAATCATTTGAATTCAGTGAAAGTGAAATAGGACCAAATCTTCTCCATACATTTTCTTTGGTATAAGTCCAACCAGAGTATCCACCTTGCTCTGGTTGAGTGTAGTGTGTAAAGTCACCCAAATTTCCACTTTCTGTTGGAGTTGAAATACCAACAGTAAACTTTCTGGAAACTTCTGCATTTCCTTGCAGATACATTGAGTATGCTTCAATACCCTTTTGTGAGTTAGATGTTAGTTTTTCATTTAAAATAACTGGACCATCAAATTGACTGATAATATCTTTGGTTGGTCCACCTTCAACTTTAATTCCACGACTGATATTAATTTCAAGTGGAGTGATAATATCAAAAGCAATATTCACTCCCACATCATTTGTGACTTCTTCCCCAGTTATAGTTGGAACGGGAGCATCAAATATTTCTTCCTGACCTGTTGAAGAACTGACTTTTTTATTCCCGACATAAAAATCACCAACATCGTTCATGCCAGTATAGACGACAACACCGCCGTTTTCCTTTAATGATTGAGACAATAATCTTTCTTGTGTGGAAAGAATTCTATCTTGTTTATCCGGAAATGCAGATGAATAGTTACCAGGACCAAATCCAACATATTCAAAGGTATGTCCTGATGCACGAATAATGGAGTGTCTTCTAAATTCAGTTGGAATAACTCTAATCTTTTTAACTTCAGATCTTATATTGTGAGTATTTGCAGAAGAACCCAATACTCCACGGAAAACTGTAAGTGGAGATTCATCAGAAATTCTCATTATTTCTGCATCAATCTGAATATAATCTCCAAGTTTTAAACCAGAAGTTGAAAAGTTTTGAATTGAAATGGATGTAGTTGATTTTGAAGAAATATCAGCATTTAATACAGTGGTAATTCCTGCAAAAATGGAAATCATTCTACCAGAAATATTCTCATCATTTTTATTTGTGTTTCCTCCTTGAGAACTAATTCCTTCTTTGAATAAGAAGATATCTCCAGTTGCAGTTGGAGATTGAGTTCCAACTCCAATGTTTAAAGTAACTGTTGATATTCCTAATACTTCGTTTACAGTAAAACTACCATTATAAACACTTTGTCCTGCTCCAACAACTCTGATTTTATTTCCTACAGAAAATCCATGGATAGTATTTCCAACTCCAATTGTCTTAACCGTAGCAATCCCCAAAACATTATCATATATAAAGGAACTTACTCTAAATGAAGGTCCAACATTGTAGATAACAGCGTTTGCAGATAAGGTAGATCCAACTCCAACAGAAGAGAAATTAACAATAGAAGATCCACTGGAAACATTAATTGTGTTAATTTGTCCGGTTGAAATTTCAGTAATTCTATAGAGATTGTTGTAATCAGAGTATGATTCAGAAGATACGCCAGACAATCTAATAACATCATTTGTATTGTCAATAATTCCATTGACTGTTACATAAGCTTGGTAGTAATCAGTTGAGTTTGTAGTAGCAACACCGACAACTGCAAGAGTATTACCAATACCGTAAGCAGATCCAGGATCGGTAATTTTAACTGCTGTAATAGATCCTGTAGAATTGACAGTAAGAACTGCGGTTGCATTTCTTCCAACTGTAGATCCAGCAAAACCGACAAGAGTTGCATTGTATAAGTATTCTGTAGATCCAGTTCCTCTACCATATCCTTGACCAGCAGATGTAATACCTATTGATTTAATTCCATTAAGTCCGTGATCATACTTGGTATAAACAATATGAGTTGTGCTGGATGTTGAAACAATATTTGTAATTCCGATGCCAATTGAAGTGTCTAGAATAATCTTCTCAACAGTTTCTTTGGTAATAGAGTGCTTAAGATTATCTGTTACAACTTTACCAATGATATTTGATTTTGCATAACTACTGGCGGCTGGTGGGTCAAAAAGTGGATTGTCTCTATCTAATTGTGGATAAAGATCTTGAATGTTTTGCGTAAAAGTCTCACTTGAAAAATCAGGTGCTGTTGGAGCATTTGAAGCATTAATGCAAATTAAATGATAGATACCATCCTGTTGATTTGGAATGTGTTTTTTAATTTCTTCACTTCTGTAAATAAAGTAAGTTTTTTCGTAAGAAGATCTTTCAAAAAAAGGAAGTTCTGTATTTGTTCTTGTATCTACATTATTCAAAAACGTTCCAGGAGTTCCTGTAATTAAAAATTCAAATGCTTTTGCACTTGAAATTCCAGTAACAGTAAATGTTTGATTATACGCAGAAAGTGCAACTCCTGATGTGTTTGTGGTACTCTTTACATTTCTAATTTTAACTTGAGAACCTACAGAGAGATTATGTGGCAGTTCTGTATGTATTGTTGCAATACCAGAGTTCTGAGAAATGCCAGCAATAATTCTCAGATTTCTTCTTTGTCCTGCATTTGACAAACTATCATTTGTAACTGCAAGTTGTCCAGTTTCAATTGTTGTAGAAGACTCTTGTAGAATAAATCCATCAACAGGAGGTCTTGCAAGAGAAACTTCCTTTGGAATAACATATCTAAGTCTATATAATCTATCAATTGCATTACGATTATCTGAAGTTCTCTTGACATATGTTCTTGGAGATTTATTTCCTAAAGATGTTGTACCAAGTCCAACTATTTTTGAGTATATTGAGTTTTCAGTTGAGGCAGATGATACATTAATATACCAGTTTCTATTTGTAGTGTTAAATTGAATAGGGTGTCCAATTTCCCCAGGAAATTTATCAGAAACTCTACTGATAATTTTTAATAATCCACCATTATTATTAATATTAATTGCATTACCACTCAGAGATTCGTTTAGAGTTTCGGATAGTTGAATTGAAGTATTTCCAAGACCACTGGTTTGGTTAACAATTGCGTAGTAAATTTTATTTTCTATCAATCCATCTGGTAAAAATCCGTTTTCACTAATAACTCTAACACTTTCACCAGTAATAAAGTTATGTGGAGATGTAAAGGTAATTACAGAACTTGATGTCGTAATACTATTAATTCCAGCAATGGATCTGAATACTGTAGAAATTTTTTCTGAAGTAACTTGTGTAATGTCACCCTTTTCTCCAGAGGGCATTGTTACTCTGGAACTACATTCTATGGTTGAAGCCCCATCAGAAATAGTAGTGAATAACTTTTCATTTTTCCTTGCACCAATTCGGAAACCATCTATTACAGAACTTGGTGGTGCTGCTGAATTTTTCTCTCCATACAAGTAAAGATGGGAAGAAATTCCAACAGAAATTGTTTTTTCAATATCAATAGAGAAAAATTCTGTTGATGTTTCTCCAAATAAACCTTCCTGAGAAGGAATAATATGAGTAATGTACCCTACATCGTCTTGATTGAATGATTCATTTCTAAATCCTACTGCCCTTAATGATCTTGCACCAAAATTTGAGTTAGAGTTTGTAATTGATTGATCAGCACCACTTTCACAAAGGAAGTGATCAGCAAATCCAATCGCAAAAACTGAAACTACTTGAATAAAAGCATTGTTTGATGCTTTGATGTGAAAATTTCTATATGATGGTTTGTAGATTGCTCTTGAATTTTTATGGAGATTAGTTTCTCCATCTTCAGCATCTGAATAAATTCCATTATTGTAAATGGTGAATGCATTTTCATCTTTTTGCAGTCCAATACCAGTGAACTGAGCAACCACCATGGATTTAAATCCAGCAGCTTTGCTTCCATCTGCGTGCATTCCGCACATACCAAAGACAGAACGTAGAGAGATATTAAAAATGTATGGGGAAGCAGAGGTTACAGTATCATTTGCAAGTTCAACTGTAGCACTAGTGAGAGTTGGTTTTGGATTTGATGGTATATTTTGAACTTGGTAGGTAAATTCTCTTGTTCCCCCCAAGTAACTTGTAATTCCACTGACAACATATTGTCCATCATAATCAACATTTACATTACTGATTGAAAATGCAGTGTCTACATCAAGACCATCTAAAGGAGTGTCTAATGTTACTGTGATAGTGGGAGTCGCACCAGCAAGAGTTCCATTTCCAGATCTGATACTACTGACACCAACTGAACCAGAAATTGGTCCAACAATACGATACTCATCAATCTTTGGTTCAAAGTCAAATCCACCAGAGGGATAATCAGGTTCTATAGCTCTCCCACTCGGAGTGTCAAAGAAATCACCAACTTTTTCATAATACATCTCCAAATCAGTTCTGTTTGTATTAATATTTAAAAATCCATCATTAATTATTACATTATTAACACCATCTGCATATTCAAATACAGTAAGTTTATGGTGAGAAAAATTAGGAACAAATAAATCGTTTAAATAGTTTTTATAGCAATTTTCATTCGGTTCCGCATCAAAAACACTAAACTGCCAGAGGTAACAAGTTCCAGTAACTCTGAAAATAGCAGATCTTTCAATATTATCATTTTCTGGATCCGGAACATATTTTGGACGAATTTTAGTTTTTCTTAAATCAAGACCAACAAGAGATGTCCCTCTTGGAAGAATGACACCACCGTAAATACTGTTTAATTTATATAAATCATTTGCTGAATCCTCTAAGTTAAGATTAGATGTGCTGGTTAAAGGTGCTAAAGTTAGGTTGCTTTCTCCTGCACGATTATAATATCTAATCTCTCCAGAACCATTATCATAAGGTACAAAACCAGGTCTATTATCAATAGTATGTTCCCCTGGATACAGCAAAATTGTAGTTTTGCTGAATAAATCGTTATTCAATCCCGCCTGATATGAAAAACGTGCAGCCTCAACAAGTGCTCTCTGAATTGTTTTAAAGGGTCTTGTTAAAGAATTACCTCTATTTTCGTATGCATCAGTAGAGTCAATATCATTTGGGCTTACATAGAGAATATTGCCTTTTGTATTCTTAAGGAAATTCTCTAAACGACTTAAAGGCATTTTATTAGTTCTTATAGTTTCCGTTAATGATTATTTATCATACAACAAAACCCCCCGAAGGAGATTCTGCCGCACACGGAAGGGATTGAATCAAGTATCGCCTCAATAATTCTACCACGATTGTTCTTGCCACGTCAACCTCTTTTTCAATTCTTTATCAAACACCATCAAATATCTATGTTTTCTACTGCGGTCTCTCCATTCTCCTTCTTCACCTTTTATTTTTCCACGAGAGTGTTTAGTTCCGTCTGAGTAGTGAAAATCTTTTTTTCTATCCGTGAGACCATAATACTTAAAGTTACAAGCACGATAAATGATGCCAGAGTGATAATCATTATCGGCATAAGAGAGAATTGCTTTGACCTCAGTGTCCTTTCTAAACTGTTTGATTGCTCTTGAGGTGAACCAAGAAGTAATATTGTGCTCTTTTAGTTGTGTATCGGGATGAATAC
>Ga0194115_10006240_pt1 | contig 12139 bp, 9 predicted proteins | sample TA2MahsurfametaG_3_FD_148656 | JGI IMG/M metagenome (GOLD analysis project Ga0194115, IMG submission 148656) | Freshwater microbial communities from Lake Tanganyika, Tanzania - TA2015002 Mahale S4 surface | ecosystem: Environmental > Aquatic > Freshwater > Lake | place: Tanzania: Lake Tanganyika... | reverse complement strand
CGAACCCCCAGAAGCCTCCAACGATCCACGACAGTACCCGCATGATAGGCACGCCGAAGAACATGACTGTGGCAACACCGAGCCATAAACGCCAAGTCCCCGCATTGACGAGACGCTAGCCCCCTCTGGCGGTGACATCACATCTATTTGTCACCCCTGCGTAGTGTCTTGCAGCCCATGAACTCATTGAACACACCCAATCTCTCGCACCGTTGCTCTCCAGGGGCGGTAACGCCTCGATACGTCCGTACCAATGCGCGCCCCACTGGCGTGCCGCGGGTGTTCCGACTGCCACATACCAGCGCGGACCGCACTACATGGGTTATTCAACACTCGATGAGCGAGTTGTCAACGCCGTGGCTGATTCCATCGCCCAGATTGATCGGCTGTTGGCATCCGGCCGCTTCACATCGCTTGCGTACAGTTGGGATCCAATCACCAAACTCGGTGGCCGTATCTTCAACACGGCACAGAATGTAAACCTCCTTATCTGAGTTCGCTATTTCGCTGCTGTCGGTATGTCGTACTGAATCTTCAGAGTTGTTTGATTGAGATTGGATAGATCTTGGATTGCCTGCTGAACCGTGGTATTGCATGACGCGAAGAACGCTCCGGTCAGTGCGCTCTCGTCACGCGGCAACGAGAAGTCACGCATTCCGTGTGACAGCATGAAATGCGCGTTGTCGTTAATGAATAGTTGTCTTGCAATAAACCCTGCTGGTCGACGAAGAATCTCACGTGCAGCAACAATATGCACAGCGATTGAGAGTGCGCGTGTATCAAGTTTGTTGGCAATTATGTCCAGAAACTCTTTAATCTGATCGGTGTTCAACTGGTCGGTCTCGCAAGCAGTAATCGATACATCTACTTTTCTTGGGAGCCCGCGACTAACGAAGTTCAGTTTTGAGAGCAGCCATAGCAAGCCGCTGTCCAACAGATGCCCCTCTCGAAGATTTCCTCTGCGAGTCAAAACCGCTTTTCGGGCATCGTGGAAAGCGTACTGATCAACGAGATGAATGTGGCGATGTTGAGGAAGCGTTGTCTCGATAACTGGGAGCAGGCACTCCGTCCAGAACTGCTCGCGATTAGTGAGTGCTTCGACACCCGATCGTACGTTCGAACGAAGTCTTACGGGGGCCGTCTCGGAGTAGTTGACGATGTCTGATCGAGCCGGGCCAGTCGAAGTTTGTTGTGGTGGCTCCTCCAGCAGTACCTCAACGGCAACCTCGTTCCAATCTTGCCATTGCTCGTCGGGTATCAGCCGATACTTGATTCGTTTGTGGACCAGATCATCCTTAAAGACACTCCAGAGTGTGGTTGGAAGCCGTTTGAGTTTCGTGACATCGTCGTCGGTGACGATGAGGGTTGCGCTCTCACGCAGAGACTTGATCAGCAAATGCCCGAGAGGAAGGTTGGTTGCGGCCGCTTTGATCGCTGTGTCGGAAAGCTGAGTTTTTGTGTACAAATCAGAAACCGAATTCTTCTAGGCGTTCGTCAAAGAAGCCTCTTGGCCACTCGGCAGTGAAGTCACCGTTCCTATCGATCGGGATAGCGTGGGCCACTGAAGCTCCAGACGCGTCTTGATCAATATAGATGACCTGTACGTCATCTGGCTTCAGAAAGCCTTCGCGGATACGTCTCAAAATGCGAAGCATCAGGCTCTCGCTATGTGTTTCAATGAGGAATCGCGTTCGAGATCCTCCAATCGCTTCGGAGACAAAGAGCTCGCCAAGTCGCGCCTGCATCGCTGGATGCAGGTGCAACTCGGGCTGTTCGATGCACACCAACTGATTTCGCGCCAGAGTTGATTGTGCAATAAGGGGCAGGACTTGGCTGTATCCGACGCCCACATCGCTAGGGGAGAGCTCGAGACCAGTCTTTCTGTTCACTAGCGCCAGATAGATGACCTTGCCGACGGTTTCAGCGGAACTCAGAGAGCCAACTTTGATCTTGTACGGCAGCTCCATGAGCGCGAGATATTCGTTCACTTCGATCACAAGATTTGGCTGTTCGTAAAGCAGCGACAACATTTGCCCACCTGTGGCACCGACCTCGTGACCATCGGTAGGCGAGTAACGATCGAATCGGTGTGGTTCTTGTCGTAGCGGCCCAATGTGGGTTACGCCGTCGAGCTGTCGGCGACACGGGCCCCAATTGCCTGAGCAGATTTCATCCCAGCCATGCAGAAGTGGACTTTCGCCGAGGAGAGGCCCGGTATCGTCGACCTGCCCGTCCCTGTATGAGCCTGACATCGTTGACGAAAGCCACTGACTTCGTGTGTTCGGGGGCACGAGGTGAGTGTGTAGCTTATTGGGAAACCGCTCGCCAGAAAACTCCGGCAGGTATCCGATGTTGCTTCGCAAGTTCTCGAACATGTCGTCGCTATGAGTGAAGAGATCCTGCCTGCCAGCTACCACGTTGAGGAATGCGGGTACTGAGTCACTGGAGAGGAGCCAACGCGATCGTCGAGGGTGACGCTCAAATCGCAACCGCTGGCCCTGCACGGAGACGTCGAGCGTCATCGTTCGGGCGTCGCCATCCTCTTTGGCGCACCAAGTGACTTCGAAGGGCTGTTCGCGCGGGGTGTCACCTTCGGTTAAAGCGATCTCGACTCCTATCGAAATTACCTTCTTGGTCGCGTGGCCGGACACCGATGCTTGGAAGGAGCCAAGGTCCACAGAATCTCCAGAGAAAGTGAATGTCGACGGGTCGTCTCCCCGCCGACGCCCGGTCGCAAGGCTCTGTTGAAGGAGTAATAGGGCCTTGATTATCGATGACTTTCCAGCAGAGTTCTGACCGTAGAGAAGGGTGATGGGTCGAAGTTCGATCTTTGTGGGGTTCGAAAACGAGCGAAAGTTTTCCAGGAAGATTCCCGAGATAGCCGCAGTCATGAGGCCTCCTTCGCCAGCGATTATCATAAGGCGAATCGCTCATGGTGACACGGGGGAACATGTGGATCCAGTAACAAAGGGAATTCTTGACTCGCTGAAGTGCCTTGGCGCCAATCGTGGCACCATCTATGTGACTGTTCCAATTACCTCTGGTATTCGACAGTTCAAACTCATGGCCGATCTCGGTTGTCGGAGCAGTGCAGAGTTAAGGGAGAAGCATCGTGGGCGATGGCTGACGGAGGTTAAGACGCCAAACGAAGACGATGCGCGCGCGTACACATTGATGGTACGAATCTTGAATCCTGATGGACTGGTGCTCAACCCAGCGGAGATCGAAGTCGACGGTTGGAGCCAAGATCAGTACAACAACATGTGGGATGAAGTGCTAGCGAATTTTTGCCACACCTTGGTAGTGACCCCCGACTGGGAGTTCAGTCGGGGTGGTCGGCTGGAAGTGCAAAGAATGCTCTTTCTTGGGCACTCGGTCGTCGACATATTTGGTAAGCCACTCACCAAAATTCTCTTTGAGAAGACTGATAATCAAGCAAAGCACCAGCTTAAGGACATGGGCTTCAACGACGAGCAGATCGAGCAATATCTGCCTCCGATCCATTTCCCTAGGGGAGGCATCAAGCAGCCTCCGCTCTTTGGTGACACTGCATTCGATGACACCGTCGAGTGGATCATTGTCGAACGAACCTGGCAGAACAAGGTCGGTGACTTCCCGGACCGCGAGCGTACGAAAGAGCACGGAACTCGAGACGAGACCGGCGCGTGGTTTGCAGTGCTCGACAAGTACTTTCAGCGTGCGAGAGCGACCGGCCTCGCCACCGCCGAAGGCGGCTGCGACCTGCTTACTTATGTGACGATGGCAATTGCGATGCTGGAGAATGTCACCGCGTTGCATGGCCCGCTGCCAGAGCCAGGCGTGAAGAGCCATGCTTCACCAACCATCAATCAGCTTCACTCACCTGACATGACACCCAATCAACGCCTGGCTATGGCAATGTCGTGGCTCTCCCGCGAGAAGAACTACCTGCGCGCGAAATTCTCACAAGAAGAAGATGATGAAAACACGCGCGCTGGTCTTGGCAGCGACTCGTGGTGGTACCGGCAACTCAGAAAGTACTGGGCGCGTGCCCATCAGCATGGACTTGACACCCCTGACGGGCGTCGCCAACTGGGCAAGTATGTCAGCACGGCACTGTGTCTGGCAATCAGCCGAGTACACATTTGGGGTGTGCCGCCGCAACCCAGACGTCGTTCGGCGGATGAGCTTCATGAACGTGGTTTCTTTGACTTGCCGACAGACCCTGATTCGCCAATCGATGAGGACGGTCGCGCGGACTGACGCGAGGTGTCAACTCGCTCAGTAGTTTAGCCGAAAAGAGAAATCAGGAGACCCACAACGGTGGCTATAGCGGCAGCTCCACTGGCGATGGAGACCAGCAGCCGGGCGCTGATGCGTGAAGGCTCTGGAAGGTCCGTGATGCCCGGTGGAAGTGGCGGCACCGAGGTGGTGATTGAACTCCTCGCAGGCCCTGGGGGAGGTGTTGAAGGTCGAGGCACTTTGCCGGCTGGTCGCCTGCCTGGAAGCCTCGGGAGACTCCATCTTCGTTGGGAGAAAGCAGGGGATTCTGAAGTCTCAGCGATCAGCATGGAATTTGCTTCTGTGAATGAGACGACCTGAACTATCGCAGAGTCAGGTACTTCGAGCACGAAGCGCACATTTTTAGCGGGAATTCGGCCCGTGACTCCGACAAACTCAAGTGACGACACTTCTGAAAGTTCTCGGCTGATTGAGAGATGAATTCGTCTATCGCCTGGGTACCACACCGTCTACGCCGCAGAATGCCCCTTATGTCGGCTTGTCGCGTTGGTGTTCGGCGTGCAGCCGTGTTGCGCGATCGAGCGCTTCGCGCGCTCTTTCAATGTCGCTGACCAGACCTGGCCGCCGGGCGGCGAGTTCGTCCTCTTCCTTGCTGTATGCGTACCAAAGAATGGCGCCAACGATGATGGGTCCGACTGGGAATGCAAAACAACTGAGGCCGAAAAAGATCCACCCTCCACAACCCACGCTGGGTTGTGCCGAACTGAGCGCCTTTTCTGCGCTTTGCAGTGACCCCCTAGCAGTCTGAACGGACTGATTCAGTCTATAGTTCTGTGCTTCCCACTGCTCTCCTTGTGCTTTCCGCGCCGCCTTTTGTGCTTTCAGGGCTTCCTTTTCTTGCTCCGCCTGCCGGCGGTTGAATTCGCCCCGAGCGAAGGATCTAACCAGAATCTCAATTTCCGTCGGCAGGTCTCGAAGGAGCTGTTGGGGAAAGTCGAACTCCTCTCGCTTGTCGCGACCACGAAGCACCGAGAGAAGTTGCTGCTTCACCGAATCAGTGACTTGCTTTGAGCGGTTCGAAGGATTGAAGTATGCATCTGATTCCCCACCTGGATGTGATGTTGCGGGAAAGGACTGTATCAAAGCCGTAAGTTCCCTCCGGTCATTGTCAGCGACGATGTATTTCTCGTTGAACACCGATGAGAGCACGTCATCGGCGTAATCCTTCAGTTCAGAGTGGCTGATGCTGGAATCCAGTCCTTTCAGTACGAGTCGCACCGCCGTGGGCGAGACCGACTCATTCAGGCTCTTTAGTAGTTGGAGGTCAACTGATGACACGCCGGGCACGCCCATGACCACGATGAATCCATCACAGAGAGTGTGAAGTGACCTTGGCATACCTGAACTTCTCAACGACATTGCCGTAACGTCTGACTCGTACGCTCCTGGGGTGTCAACCAGACATACGCCGTCCGGCAGTGTCAAATCTCCCTGGTACGTCGCCGCTAAGAGTGGTTTTCTTGCCTCGCGGCTTACGTCAGCAGCGAAGGAGCTCGGCTTCGTCGACAGGTTCTTTGATTTTCCTTGAAATGTGATTCCATGAGCCAACGCTTTTGAAGATCGAGCAAAACACAGCACCGAGGCAGTTTCCGGCAGAAAATTGACAGGGCTGAGTTCCTCACCGACGATTGTGTTAACGAGTGTGGACTTTCCTCGCTTCACCAATCCGACCACCGCTACGCGGCGACACTTGATTCCAGAGAAGATTGCTGCCGTGGCAAGGTCACGGCTAAGGGCTGCGAGGCCAAGAACCTCACAGAGCGCAGTGAGAGCGATGAGCTCCTGTGCGTCGGCAGCTTCAGACTTCAACGTTGTTGCCGGTGATTGCCGAGAGTTGCGAAGCAAAGTCTGAAATCTCCGCCAAGGCCTTTAGTCGGCCCTTTTCGTCCGCTAGGAGCGATTCAATATGCCGAAGCTCGGACTCGGCGTCCGCTAGCACGTTTCTGCGTACCTCATTGAGACTGCGCTGAAGATCGATATCTATTTTCTTCATCGCGGCCCGGAGGGCGCTTCGGGAGTCGACCTCGGCTTTTCGAACCGCTGAAATCACTGATTGAATTTCTTTAGGGCTGGCCTGCGGAGAATTACCACGGGACTTGAAGAACTCGCCCATGCTGTCGGCAAAAAGCCAGCCAAGGATTCCACCGATCGCCAGGCCGAGCGGCCCAGTTGCCGCCAATGCAATTCCGCCTCCACCACCAAGCATCGCTCCGATTACTGCTCCGGCACCCCGAGCGTGTGGGCTGTAGTCACTTGGCGCAACATAATCAGCGACATTGACTCCAGAGAAGTCGTGGGTTGCGAGTAGTCCGCCTAGGGCATCGTTCGGTGTATAGGACCATGATGAGACACTCAATGACGCAGCGAGGTCATTTCGGGCCTTTTCAACCACAGGCAGCAGGTCGCGTTGAATACGGTTTACAAGAGTCGAAGCTACGGCTGCACTCTCGACAGATAACCGTGAGATGGCCTCCCGAAGCTTCGCCCGTTCGGTGGTTGCGCTCACGGCACTCAACGACTTGGAGTATCCAGAACTGACGACCCCTTCGAGTTCAATCGTCAGTCGCTCGATTGATGTCGACACGTACGACGAAACTTGCGCCATCGCATCACTCGACTGCTTGATTGAGTCTTGAAGTTCTTCACGTATCTGTTTCGCTCGCTGTGGGTCCTTGATTGCAGAAGAGCGCTCCCGCAGCGTGCCTTCTATTACTGCTGCGGCACGCAGGAGACGCTTTCCAGCACCCTCCGTGACTCGTTGAAGCGCACCGGTGGCCAGGAATTCCTCGAGTTCCTCCCGGAACGCCCCGAACCCACTCTCCGCAAGCTTCTTTGCTGAGCTGGATTCGACACCTTCTGTTGCCAGTTTCAGGTTTATGACGAACACTCGGCGATCGTCAGCGTGAAGGTCGGAGTCCGGGGGAACAGCACCGTCAAGAATCTCCTCCAAGTACTCGGCCATTTCCTCGCGCGCGCCCTTTCGCTTCCAGAGATCCGAGTAGGCATTGATGACGAAGAAGATCTTGGCGAGTCCTTTAGAAGCGAGGCTTGCTATCATGGCAGTCTCGTGTTGTTCCGGCCCTGGCGGGTAGGAGACCACGAAGATCGCAGCTCCAACTCTGCTCAACTCAGCGAGTGCGTAGTTCTCATAGACGTCGGTGAGTCCGGGATCGGAGAGCCCTGGCGTATCAACAACCTTCACTCCGGACTGCAGCCACTCGAGCGGTAGTCGAATCACAACTCGATCCACTAAGGGGAGGCCGTTCTTGATACGTCTAGATCTGTCTTGCTGGGTGGTGGCTTCGATTGCATCCCCGATCAAGGCGATAGACATCGATCCGTCTGCGAGCACGATGAGCCCAGACTCTTCTGGTGAATACTCGACGGTTACTGGTACTGCGGTCTTGGGCTTCATTCCCGTTGCGGAGACCTCACGACCGATCATTGCGTTCACCAGAGTGCTCTTACCGCGTTTGACTTGGCCGAACACTCCAATCTCCACGGCAGAGTTGGTAAGCAGATTGCTAGTTTCCCTCATGATCTGGACAAGAGCGTCTTGATGTTGAAATTCGCTGTCGCCCGCGACACTCTCAATCGCTGAACGTGAGTTAACGATCTTCCACCAGAGCGCCTGTAGCGACTCCCGCTGGGCATCCAACGCAACTTTCGCACTTTCAACAGTGCTGAACGATGTTCCACCTTCGGAGAGCAGCTGGGCAAGAGTCGGTCGCCTCAGCGGTGGCGGACTTTGGTCTGAAGGAGCCGCATCGGCAGCAATGTCGTATGTGAGGCACGGCTTCAGCAGTTCACTGATTCGCCCCGAATCTCCCCGGAACTCCTCATTGTTTGACACCAGCGAGTCCATATGGTCGGCGAGATCTGTTGAGGAGTGCCTGAAGTACGAGCACTCAGAAAGTTCCTGGCTTAGACCAGAATCGGGACGCCTAGTTGTTGGAAACACATAGAGATTTCGGGCAGGAATCATCTCGTTGATGCCGTTTGACTTCAAGTGGTCGAGGCAAACGCGGCGAGCGGCGTTGAGTTGCTTTGTTGGGTTAATGTCTTTCCACTGGTTGTCTAACCACTGTCGAACCATACCCTTGTCAAACTTCACGCTTCCGCTCTTCACTTCGATGAAGACGAGTCCCAGACGGTCGTGAAGCGCTATGAAATCGATTTCCCGTTGTCGATCAAAGCCATTTCGATCCACGAATCCGACGCTGTAGAAAACTTGCCAGTCGTCTGAGAGGTTCGAGAGCTCGTCTAAAACCATCTTCTCGCCAAAGAGCCGCGGTTCAATTCGCGAATGGATAGTTGCCATTTCAGCCCCGGGCTGGATACTAGGCGGCTCGAGACGTCAAGTACTGAGGCCGCCATATGGGGATAGGTAGAGGTCCGTCAATCGGCGGATGTAGGACATCACTGATGAGTCGATTCGTGCGTAGTCCCGTGGTAAATAAGGACGCGCGCACAAGGAACTATGGGTACTAGCCATCCAAGTCAGGGATGTGAGTGGGGAGGCTGTCCGTTCGTGGCTTGCTGCGCAATCTCATTTCTACAAACTGACGTCTATATCGTTAGCAATAGGGGGCTAGATGTGTCTCAAGCGTAATGAGGTTGAGCGACTTGATTTAGAGCAAACCAAAGTCAATGAAGCCGCATTTGACCAGAACTGGATCGTTTACGGTCCAGCTGGGACAGGAAAGACAATTCTGGCTCTCAATCGAGTTAGGCGGCTTTCGCAACTTCGCAAAGGAGAGACACACGTGTATCTCTCGAAGTCAAAGATGCTTGGGCGATGGGTGCAACAGGCCGCCGAGGACATGGGCGTCAGCGAACTGGTGCACAGTCAAGACCGATACGTCTTTTACTGGTTGCGGGAGTATCTGGGTGAGTTTCCCCCCACGCTGAAAGTCGAATTTGGAGTTGATTGGGACGAGACCCTTCCGAGACTTCGTGCAGCTGTAAAGAATAAGTCTGACATCAAGAAGCGAAGCATTGTTCTCGATGAAGCTCAAGATATCGAACTCGGCTTCTTTGAAGCTTGCAAACTGATTTGCTCTCGAGTTTTCATTCTGATGGATGAAAACCAAAAGACTTCAATTTGGGCGAACTCGAAGCGATCTCAGATCGCAAAAACTCTCAATGTCGATCAAGCACATCAGCATTTTCTAGGGATCAACTATCGAAATCCTGCAGAAATCAAGGATCTCTCTGAGGTGTTCTATACGGGAAATCCGGACGAGCTGGCAAAACTTCCAAAGGAAGAGCTGAGGCGCAAACTCGAAGCCAAGCCTTCAATTCGATGGCTGCCGTACGAAGGCACAAAGAGTCAAATCAGTCGAGTTCTTGATTACTGCAGTGCTCGACCGAAAGCAACTGTGTGTGTGGTGGCTCCATCTGGTGGCGAGGTGGCGCTCCAGCAAGATTTTGAAGAACACGCCAAGAAGTTTGGCAAGCTCGGCAACCTGAAAGACTGGTCGGTTAGGGCCTACATTGCAAAGCAAGGGGCTCAAGTCACGACCGACTTCTGTTCACCGGGAATTGTTATCGCAAAGCCGATCAATCTCAAGGGCTCCGAGTACGACGCGGTGTATCTGGTGAACTGGGACGAAGCATCAGAGCCACCTCCGTCGATGTACACATTGATCTGCCGAGCCCGAGCCCGAATAGAGGTGCTCGCTAAGCCAACAGCGGACAGTAAGAAAGTGGTTCGAGCGCTCTTTAAGGAGGCGATTAGCGAGGGCCTCATTTCAGAAGCCAATGAGTAAGGCTGGGCTAACTCCGAATTGGAGTGACTGGCGGGTCGTCTGCTCGGAGTCACATCTCGTTTCTGCGCTTAAGCGCGGGTACTTTATACCGCCGTCACTCGATGCGTACGCTGACCTCGGTGGCGGCCATCAGGGATTGATATTGGTGCGCCGCACGGAGGTGTCACGTCGTTCCGAAGAAGTAAGGGACGTGACGGGAGAACTCGGACAGCCAGTGTCCGTCCGATGGCGAGTTGATTACCTTGCGGCAGTGTTGTCCGAACTTGCCTCCAACAACGGGAATCGCGTCGAGTTGGCAAAGGGACTTGCGTTGTACTCCGGTGGCATCCGAGTCGGGTTCGTAAAGCGGGGGCGCCGTGAAGGGATCTTGGCCTTCTTGGAGAACGCGCAATTGGCCGAAGCCCTCTTGCCGGAAGAGGAAGTCGACCCTGAACTCAGTAAGCCAGCGGGACATGTCCATAAACCAGGTGGCAAAAGCCGTCGCAAGAACGACAGTTCGAGCCGCAAGCAGAGCGAAACGTTACCGGAGATGGCTGATGCGCTCGGTGGTGAATCGCTCTTTGAATTCTCCGAAGAGCAAAAGATTCGGAACCACAACCCAATCTCCTTCTCGCCGAAGATTTTCGAGGAGCTTAAGAGAGAAGAGCGACTCCAGTGTGCAACCGAGTTAGCCTTGGAAATTGCTGAAGAACCTGTTCAATTGGTTTTCGCTGCGTCCCTGGCCAGAGCAGAGCGTGAGAGTTGGACTGGTGTTGGGGAAGACTTACGGGCGCTCTGCGAGTATCGAGTAAGTCGTGGTGGAAAGAACCGCCGCCCGATCTCAAAGATTGCTGCGCATGTTCATCAACTTGATCAAGAGCGGCGAAATTCGCCGATGGTCAATTCTGAGAAAATTGACTTGCTACGTCTAGCAATAAACGGTAAGTGGGGCGTGAGCGGCCAAGACCTCGATCACTTGTCCGATGTTCTCACATTGGTCGAAGCCGATGACTCTCTTGGGTCACTGAACTTGTCGAAGATGAGTTCGTGGGTGCAGGGAGTTGTGTTGTTTCTGTTGCATTCTGCAAGCCCTCAAGAAGTAATTGGTATGAGCAGGACATATTTCCAGGTGTCAGCCGAGGCCATGAGTATTGCCGCATTTCTCGTGGGGCTGCGGTTTGCGCGCGATTCTTACAACCCCGACCACGTTTTCATGCCCCTCAGGGACTTGCACGTACGCAGTGCAATTGAGACTTTGAATGACTGTGTTGATGATGGCAACAATCTCGTGATCGCAGCGCAGTCGGGTTCAATCAAATTTGGGGAAGACAAGTTTGTTCCAGCACGAGCAATGCTGGTGCTGGATCTAGTCGAAAAGTGTCCTGTGCTTGTTGAGGATTCTCGATTCCCTCGTATGAGACTGCAAGCTGCGCGAATTGCGATACCGCTCGGTGCTGATACTCCGAGAATTAGATTTCAAGAAATTGAGGATTGGGCAACGGACACAACCGCACGTTCGGCCGAAATTCTCCACAGCTTGGTTATGGGCTCGGTACCGCGGACCAAAAACAAGAAACGATTCCTCGATTTTCTAGTGAACTTCACTGACGATGAACGGATGTTTGCAACGTACCAAGCAGCAATGCTTCAATTCAAGAGCTCAGTTTGGGTCATCGAGTCAAGCGGAAGTTGTCATAGATTTGACAGTCCAAAGTTGCGCATTCGTGAGAATCGGTTGATCGAAATTCTGAACTTGGGGAGCCAGATATCCGAAGGCACGGTTGACAAAGTAAAGCGGAGAGAACTTGAAAGAGATATCCGAAGGCAGTTGCCAAAACGCTTTCTCGAACGCCGTGAGCGGCTTGTGATCCCTGAGAAGTGACTCACGGCCTTAGTAACTCCTGATCGAATTGGCAACATGCGAGTAGGCGCCCGTCGCTGACTACTCGGTGTGTCCAGCAATCAAGAGCGCGTAGTAGAGGTTGTCTCGCAGAGTGGCGATCTCGTCGACGAGCGCTTTCACCACCCTTGGGGTAAGTGCAACCGAGTCGCGATTCAGTACGTGCACATGGGCGGCATAGACGTGGTCGTCGTCAATGAACGCAAAT
>Ga0194115_10006238_pt1 | contig 12143 bp, 10 predicted proteins | sample TA2MahsurfametaG_3_FD_148656 | JGI IMG/M metagenome (GOLD analysis project Ga0194115, IMG submission 148656) | Freshwater microbial communities from Lake Tanganyika, Tanzania - TA2015002 Mahale S4 surface | ecosystem: Environmental > Aquatic > Freshwater > Lake | place: Tanzania: Lake... | reverse complement strand
AAATTCTGGTTCGGTGCTGACCACGTCGCCAATCCTGCGGATTGCTATCCCGTGCAAAGGGATGCCAACCCTTGTATTACTGCCCGTCAAAGCGGCGCGGTCGTAGTACTCGCAATATTTAAAGTTATGTTCTTCAATAATGTATTTGAATACGTCGGCGGTTTGCCAATCGTAAATTATCTTTGCAAACTTTAATGGGATGCCCTTCTTTGACTTATACGGCGTGACTATGTAGTTCTCGTGCAATTTTTGCACCAAGGACCTGTATCGAAGCATTGATTCTGAGGCTCGCACCCCAGTAATAAACGCGGTGTTTCCTTGTTTGCCCTGCATTGTGTAATAGTCGACAATTTCTGGCGGTGGTTTTCCCGGTGGCAGCCCAAAATGTTCTGCGGTTATCGCCCAGGGCGGCATTTCACGACATAGGCGGCCTTCTTTCCTCCTCATTTCGCTCCACATGATTATTGACTCGCGTTTGCCTAGGACCCAAACCTCCGAACCCTGCGGCATGCAATACCACTCCATTTCAACCCATGGCAGTTGCCGAACATAATTGACGTAATCAATGACGAGTGGACTGACCATTTCTTCGTCTCTAAAAATGACTTTGACCGGGCCCAGCCCGCGCTCATCGTGCAGTTCTTTAGCCAAGAGCAACACGGCGGTCGAGTCTTTGCCGCCGGAGAACTGAACGCATACCGTGTCGAAAGTATCGTAGACATGACGAATCCGTTGTCGAGCCGCCTCGACGCAATTGATATCTAAAAATAAACGCTGCCTGGTCATGCGTCGGTGTGTGAATCAATAAAATTTATGAGCCGCTCGGCGGTCGTGGTGCCGTCAATTCCGGGGTCGTTTCGCAACCACCGAACAAAGTCGTACCAACGACGTTGTTGTTCCGGTGAGTCAAAAACCAATTGAACGGACACTATCGCCTGCGGCTGGGAACCCGGAACCGCCACGCCCGAACCACGTATGGCAACATCGTTGTGGCTGACGTCCTTGGGTGCCATTAATTTATTTTCACCGTCGTCGTCGGTCTGGCCCAGGGAAATAATTTGCTTGTCTATTTCGCTTTGTTCCTCCGTCGCACTGGTCACCATGATTGGGGGAACGTATTTCGATTGTGTTAATTCGTCGTGCGCCTTGACGATTGCGCGCTCGTCCATCGCGGCTATTTCAAATTCATCCCAACCCAAACCGGTCCATAATTCGCCGTAGTCCGTTGAAACTTCGGTCAGAAGTTTTTGCAGCATGTCGTTGTCGGTGTAGCCCAACTCCATTGTGCGGTTGTCTGCAAGAGCAAACGCAATCGCCCGTTTGTCGTCGGCCTCCAAAAATACAACGGCAATTTTGTCCCAGCCAAGTTGCTTGGCGGCCATTACTTGGTGATTGCCGGCGATTATTGTCGCGCTTCCGTCTTCGTTCATTTTTGCGACTATTGGTTTCACTTGTCCAAATTCGGCGTACGACGCAACTATTGCCTCAACGTTGCCTTTTCGCGGGTTGTCCTCAAGATGCAGCAATTTGTCGAGAGGAAAGGCCATCTGTTTCAAGGATGAATGGATGTTGTTCATACCTGTACTCTGACGTTTGCGTTTAGTGTTCGCAGCGAATCCATCGACGTTCGAAGGGACAACAATTTTTCTCGCTTAGATTTCACCAAAGCCTCTGAAATTTTGTAGTCGTAGTTGAAATCGGCCATTTTGTAATCGGCCCAGGCTTCACGTTCCTTGATTGAGCCTTTGGCAGAAAGATATTCCTTGGCCCAATTTGCCTTGAACAACGCCTCTTTTTTCGCCGAGTCTTCTGCCAGTTTTTCGAACGCTTCCGTCTCCTGTTCCAACATGTCCATCATCCGCAACAATTCTTGTTCAATTTCGACTTGGCTTATTGGCTTCGACCTACCCATCAATTTTCCCCCCTAGGGCTTCATATAGTGGTATCCAATCTACCTTTTTCAAACCAAGTAATTGATTATCGGACCACCTAAACGAACATTCACCGATTTGGGCGTACCCCATTTGCTCAAGAACCCAGGCGTCGTATTCGTCGTCGCCGCAAGTTTTGGCGAACAACCCGGGAAAATTAGCGGCCACAAAAGCCATGACATCGCCCTTGCTTGCGTTGCCGTTTCCGGTGGCAAATTTCGCCCTGCATTTTGGCGGTACTTCCACGATTCTGAAACCCGCCAAATGAAGGCCGACCTTGACGGCGCCGCCCAGTTCACCGAGAGCGTGGGCTCTAGAAAATTTAGAGCCGTAAGAATAACCTTCGATTATCACGACAACCGGGTTTATTTTTTTTGCCGACTCAACTACCTGTTCGGATATCTCGACCAGCCTTTGTATGCCTTTGAGTTTTGATTTAATTGAAAAGGTTGTGCCACCGGCGCTGACGCCCGTAGACGTCAAAGATAAATCAAGGCCCATAAATACGAGATTTTTGCTACTTTTACTACCGCTCATGGCGAATAGATTAGTCGTTAGATTTATCGTCCCAATGATGCCTTGATAAACCCAGGTCAAATGCAAGTTGGGGATATTTGCCTATTCTGTCGTGGCATTTCCTGCAGACGGCCAACAGATTCGATTCATCCAAAATAGAGCCCCCCTGGGACCGTCGGACCAATTCGTGTATGTCTTGGGAGGGGTTTTTTTGATAAACGATTTTGCCGTCGTGCTCGGCAAAGACCCCACATGCCTGGCAGTGTGGATATTTGTCCAACATTTTTGCAACAAGTGGACGACGTAATTTGTATTCCGCCTCTTTTTTCTTGCTGCGATAACGCATTAAATATTGCTTTCGTTTAACTCCTCAAATGCCCAATGGTTATCGAGCACGCGCCACAGGGCCGAATCTATTCCGGTCGGCTCGATGTCGAATTGTTCGTAAAGCGAGCGGTGCTTCAGGATTGCTTTTTTAAACATCTCGGTATTCTCGTTCGGGCCGGACCCGTGGTCGGTGACGGAGTCACCTTCAATAAGTTTGGCGACGTCGTCAAGCCTTCTGTTGATGTGGAATTTGAAGCGTTCAATTTTCATGGTGCGAGTCGAATAAGCGGTTTCCGACTCTTCGAGCAAAACAGCGCCGTCGCTGCCCATTGCTCGGTACCGTCGCCTATCGGCTTCCCGGTCGCTGTTGATGTCCTCAAGTTGATTATCGACATTTTGAATCAACATCAGCAAGGCCCGTTGCCAGCGATTTCGAAAGGACGGATTCAGGAGAATTTGTTTTTGACGACTGGAAATTTTGTTCTTCACGTCCTCCGAAACAAGACGCGCGAATTCGTCATCTGATATATATGACATAAACTAATGGTTCCAAGCCGGGCAAATTTTCTTGTAAGAACACCAATCGCACAGTTTAGATTTTACAGGCTCGAAAGAGTTATTTTTGCATTTGTCATCAATTGATGCTTTGATGTTTACAATGCGTTCGACCGTCGCGCCAAGAATTGCCTGTGTAACTTCTTCCGAAAACTTGACGCCTTCTTTCAAATAAATTAGTTCAAGTTTGGTCACAGGGAAAAGTTGCGTTTCCTGCATTATTGCCGCGTAAATTCGCAACTGCTCAAATTTGTCGGATAGCCAATGAGCACGCGGTGTTCTGCCTGTTTTGTAATCAGAAATTATTATGTCGTTTGAATCGTCTTGGGTGTGCCTGTCAATAAAACCCTTGAGGGGCACGCCCCCGAGGCTGTAATTCAATTCGGTTTCCAAGCCAATTGGATTGATTTGTACCGGGTCCTCAACTTTCCACAAATTGTCTATGCAAAACCAGGCTTGCCATCGGAATTGTTTTACGGCAGATTCTCGGTGAAGCAACGACATGGCCAACTCGGAGTATTTATTGTAAAAAACGTCTCTTGCCAAGTCGCGTGCAGACGCTTTCGTTCTTCCCGCTGGCTCGAGTTTGTATAAACACTCAAGAACGTCGTGGACAAAATTTCCCAAAACGGCTTCTATCCCGGGCTTGTCGGGGATTGAGTCAATTTTGCTAAATTTGAACTTTAGGGGGCATTGCTCAAAAGTTGCCAAAGAACTTGGCGACAGATGCAATGGCGGGTTTAATTCACTGTCATGAATTGGAAACAACCGTTCCCCCAAACGAAGCAGCAACTGCCTCGGCCAAAAGAAAATCAAGCGTTTCGTTATCTACATCAGATGCCGACGTCGGTTTTGGTTTGTTGCCATAGGTTTGAAGCCAAGCCGAGGAAAGTTTGTCTTTTTGGGTCTTATTAAAAGACCGCGACATTCCCTTGAAATTTTCCCATTTCTGCTCGTGTTCCGATAGTGGGGTGCTTGACGCATCAATAACTTGCTCCATCTCCATGGCGTCATCACTTCTCGCAAGGTATAGGCCCACACCAAAAGACTGAGCGGCCTTTTTGAGTGCGTCGGAAATCGCGCCCTTGAATTCATCGCCAAGGTCCACAATGGCGCCCTGCTTGTTTCGTTTAATTTTTTGGCCCCCAAAACCATCGCGCGAAACACCCAATTTATTGTCCATGGACCAGTCAATACGCACATGTGCCACGACGAATTCGGGGTCTGTCGCGTCTCGCTGACAAAGCAAGATTCTGAACGACCAATTTGCAACTCCGAGCACTTTGTTCAATCGGTTGATGACTTCGCTTACAGGGATATAGGTAAGATTTACGCCACCCTTATTAATTGTCTTTTCCATTTCTTGCGGAAATTGTTCTGATAGCCGTGCGTATATATCACTCATTTGTTTTTGTCTCCTAATCTGACAATGATATTTGTTTTATGTTCACCTTGTTCGCAGTAAATGTCGGGATTGATTCCCAACTCGCCGAGTTTGCCCACCCGCCAATATGAGACCGCGGCGTAATCGAGCAATTTTTGAATCATTTGTTCTGCCGTCATAATTCTTTCGCCCGTGTCCATGTCGATTGACATTTCCGAAAGACGCTGCGCAACCGCCGAGGCAAGTTCAGCATGCATCCATTTCTTTCGGTCTACTGCGCTCTTTTTTTCGACTACGGCGCCGGAGGCAGTTTCAATGAATCCAAGATTTCCCATCAACTTTGCGACTCCGCCCGAAAACGAATCGTAGACCACGGCCACGTCTCGTTTAAGAACATTGAGTTGGGCCAATATTTCCGCCGCCTCAGCCAGGTCTGGCGATGTTTCCAAATATTTTGAAAGCAAGGTGTCTGATTCGTGCAGCAGTTTTGAAAATTGTTCCAAGATTGAAACATCAAACTTGTCCATTTAGCGTCCCCTTAATAATAATAAGATAAATAACAACTGTCCTTAAATGACGATACTGACTTTTCTCCTCTGCGGCAACCCAAGACCGGTTAAATAATTAAAGGCGCCGGTTGCCGAGTCAACCTGGTCGTCATGGGGGCAAGCCTCTGGAAAAGCCGAAAATTCGTCAAGCCACTCATTGAGCCAAGAACCACGAACGAGCCTTACGTTTCCATTAGCCAACGCGGCGGCAAATGGTCTTGCTCGGGTAATTTTGTCGCCCGTGGACCTGTTCGCGCCAAAATCAAAACCCGGCAGTACGTATCTTGCAAATTGGTCGACAATCGCCTTGCCCGAAGAACCCGGTTCTTGCTCCATTCGAATCGCTACAGCCACGCCGTCTTCGTAGGCCGTTTGGGCGATAAATTGTTCTACCTTGTCGGATTTAATTCGCTTTTTTCTGACATCCAAGACGTAGGCGATTCCTTGGTCAAACATCATTAGGGTGCCGACCGTCCAGTCGGGGTCTGGCGTTGATTGGTTGGGTTCGGTTGCCGCCAAATCCCAAAATCGCACAACCCGAGAAGCCGATGTACCCACCGGAATTTCGTCGTTATCTATGATGACGACAGAAGTTCTGTCGAACATGGTTCCAAGGGTGGTTGACCACCAGTCGCCTTCTTCGAGACGCTTACGCTCTATAGGGTCCAATGCCGCCAGGGCCTGCCTATAGGAAACGGCATCGATTCCCGGGTTGTCGGTAAGGCGGGAAGGCACAAATATTCTGCCTTTTTCTTTGCCTTCGACTATAAAACGTTGACGCACCCAGTTTGGGGCTGGGTTTGAGGCGCATCTCATCCTGAGGGGTACTTCCGAAAGGGGCCCGCTGGCTGGGCGGCGAAGCCGTGAAAACAGGTACCTATAGTCATTTTCTCTGATTTCAGTAACTTCGTCCATACCTATAAATTGGTATTCGGAACCTTTGTACCTTAAATAGTCGTTTGAATTATTGAGGTAGCCAAAACCTATTCTGGCCCCAGATGGAAAGGTGGCGATAAAACTATTATTGTTCCAGTGAACGTCGTCGTGAAAAGAAACCCACGACCTAAACCTGTCCATTAGCGCGCCAGGTAGCGCAAGGTCGGCAAATGTCTTCCTAAATAAAATTGCCGAATAACCCGGTACGTCGACATATTGCAAAGCGGCCATCAGTAGGGCGGATGATTTGCCCCCGCCCGCCGCACCACCGAACAAAGCCTCAATTGCGTAAGTCCTGAGAAAAACTCTTTGATTTATTGACGGCTCTTCAGGACAGAAGTGAGGGCTTTTGGGTTCGAGATATTCTAAAACTTTGTTCCAGTCGTTCATACAAAAGCCACTGCATTCAATCGTAGACCAACAAGTGCGCTAGTTTACTACAGCATGAAAAAAATTATTGCGTTGCTCAAACCAAAAGCAAATCGGGTGACTGTCGCTCACATGCTGATGGCGTCATTTATACTATTTACTGCAATAGGAGGCTTTCTCATAGCGCCGCCTGTCGGCTTTATTATTGCAGGAGTCAGTTGTGGTCTTTTCGGATATCTATTGGGCGCTGAGTAATTTATAAATGGCCTGGAACTCGTCAAACAATAAATCCCTTGGGAATCAAGGAATAAAGTCTTTGGGCCCTGGCCTGCCGGTCAGCATGGACCCGGGTCGTTTGGGCAGGCCCTATCACGACATGTGGGATATCGAGCGCGCGTATCGCGAAGGTTTCCAAAAAATTACGTGGGTACAGCGTTGTATTGACGCCATTGCCGGCAACCAGGCGAGGCTCTCAATTATTCTTCGCAAGGACAACTCGAGGGATGGCCAAGTCCTCACAGGACGTCGAGCGTTGCGCTCACCCCTGATTGAAATTTTCAATACAAAATCGAACGACGCCGAAAACGCTTTTATCTTCAGGTACAGACTTTCGTCCCAGTTGTTGATGAGTTCGCGCGGCGCATTCATTGAAAAAATTAAAGGTCGCGACGGTCGTCTCATTGGTCTAAGTCTTCTGCCACCGCAGTTCACGGCACCGATTCCACACGAGAGAACCTTTGTCGCTGGCTACGAGGTAAATTTGCCGAACGGCAACAAAATCTTGATGAAAAAAGAAGACGTCCTCTGGGTTCGGCGTCCCCACCCCCTTGACCCGTACCTGTCCCTGACGCCCATGGAGTCTGCCGGAATTGCAATCGAGATTGAAAATCTTGCAAAAGTTTACAACAGAAATTATTTGATAAACGACGGTCGACCTGGCGGCATTCTGGTCGTAAGGGGCGAAATTGATGACGACGATAAGGATGAATTAAGGAACCGATTCCGCGGCAACATTGGGAGGGCGGGCCACACAACGGTCATCTCATCGGACGAGGGCGTTGATTATGTCGACACTTCAGCAAACCCGCGCGACGCGGCCTACGTGCAAATGCGGCAAATTCAAAAAGAAGAAATCCTCGCCGCCTTCGGAGTTCCGGAATCAGTTATCGGCAACGCATCGGGCAGAACGTTTGCAAACGCGGCCGAGGAACACCGCGTATTTTGGAATGAAACCATGTTGCCCCACCTTGACTTGTTGGCCCGGGGATTTGACGAACTCGACGAAGTCAATTACGTCGATTTTGACGTCTCTAGCGTGCCTGTGTTGATTTTGTACAAGCAAGAACGTTCTCGTTATTTCATGGACGAAGTTCAAATGGGATTGATTAGTACAAACGAATACCGGGAGTTGACAAGCCGCAAAAAAGTGGAGAGCGACCTTGCCGATTCTTTGTTGATGAACCCGAACCTGACGCCGATAGCGAACACGGAAAAGAAAATGGAACAACAACCTCAGGCCGGGATGGCGCCGGGCATGCCGGGCATGCCGGTTCCGGGCGCAGAAGGACAACCACCGATTCCGGGGATGCCTGACGCCCAGGGCAACATCCCCAGCCCACTCGACCCAAATACCATGGCGGGCTCGCTTGCCGCCGCGGGCCAAACTCCAATGCCGCCCGAGCCGAGTCCGCTTCCGGCTGATGCGGGCGTGCAAAATACCGCGCTCGCCCCACAGCAGCAGGCGTCCATCGAACCTGTTGGTTTTATCGAAACCAAGGAAGACAACGTATCGCTTCAACGGTGGACTGCAATTTTGAACCGTGCTTTTGAAAGATTAGTGGAGCGCCAACAGAGGGTCACCCTAGAAAAATTAAGCGGCACAAAGTCAAAGCGCGCGATAGCGGGCAACGGTTTCGTGGTTGAGAGTATTTTTAATTCGGACATTTGGGACAAACAATTCGATGAAGACATCCGCCCTGTTTTGTCGACAATCATTTACGATGGTTTGGAATTTTCGGAAAAATCGCTGAACAAAATTGACATCGTCGCCCAACTCGACGCGCAAATTGAAAGATTCAAGCAAGTGAATGACATGTTGTATCAAGGTTTGAATTCCGCGTACATATCGAGTTTGCACACCAAAGATGCCGACAAGAGAAATATTGATTTTCGCGCAAGGTGCGTGGCGATGTTTTCAAGCGTTCTCGCCAAAACCGTGAACGAGGTCTCCGTCGAACAGGCGCGAATTGCTTGGAGTTTCGCTAACTAATTTCTGTATTTAATTGAGCAATACAGAAATACCTTCAATGGATTGAGACCGGGTTCGTTTATTATTGCTTAGTCGCAAAGGAATGGCGAATGCAGGACATACAATTCAAGTCGAACAACGGCCAATTCAACATTGACGAAGCCCAGGGAATTGTTGAATGTTTCGTAGCCGGAATCGGCAACAAAGACAGCGTTGGGGACATCGTCGTTGCGGGCGCTTTCCAAAAAAGTCTTACGCGCAGGAAACCGCGCGTAGTTTGGGGCCACAACTGGAACGACCCAATCGGCAAGGTACTGGAGATTTACGAAGTTCCACCAAACGACCCGCGCCTCCCGCAAAAAATGAAAATTGCCGGCATCGGTGGTTTGTACGCCAAGGTTCAATTCAATTTGAACTCAGAAAAAGGCAGGGAAGCCTTTACCAACGTCGCATTTTTTGGTGAAGAGCAAGAGTGGTCTATCGGTTACAAAACTCTTGATGCGATTTTTGACAACAGTAGGCAAGCGAATGTGCTTCGAGAAGTCGAACTGTATGAGTTGAGCCCGGTGTTGCACGGCGCCAACCAATTGACCGGAACAATCTCGGTCAAGAGTGAAGAAGAAAAAGTCCACATGTACCCCATGGGCAGTATCACGGCGGTCGCGGTGCAGGAACCCAAGGCGCCAAACGACCCGTTCGCCCAGGGAATTGCGCAGCCAGCCGACAGCGACCGAATTTTGGCGCTGCAGCAGGAACTCACTTCCCGCACCGGGGGACCAATAAAAGTTATGAAGGCTACGGAAAGTTCCGTTCTTTTCGTAAAGCCCGGAAAAGGAATTTTTAGACTCGGTTACTACTTTGATGGCAGCCAATGGATGTTTGGCAAACCAGAGCAAGTCACATCCCCAATCATTATGGAACGACCAGCACCCGGCATGCCGACGATGAATCCGGGCATGAAACCTGCGCCAAAAATACCGAATTTCCCGAACGTACAAAGGAAACCAAACATCCCGAGCACGCCGCTCATTCCCGTGAAATACGGCGACTCAAATACGCAAAGCGGTTTTTTTGATGCATCAAAGTCAGAATCAGAAAATGAATTAGATGTAATTTTCAACGAAAAACTTGCCGAGCAGGAGCAAAAACAAATAGCACAGCAACTTCTCGACATCGCAAATTCGTTGCAAAGTTTTGTTGACGTTAAAACCGAGGAAGATGCATGGCTTATTCCGTGCGCGCCCGAAAATGCCTTCGAAACAAAACAGGCTCTTGACCCCCTCTTTGATTTTCACAGAATTGAAACCGTGGTGACAGAAGATGGAATTCTCTTGGTTTCGCCACTAAACGATGATGCTCAGGAAGCGCTTGGTGTTGCAACCAAGAACCTATTAGGGCGAATTGGTCGCGGGCTTTTGCCGGGTGGTGGGGGAAAAGTCCGGCGCGGCAGGACCGCGCTCGCTAAAATCAGAGGGGAGTTAGACCCCAGAAAACGCCGTGATGTCGACAACGACGGCGTAATTTTTGACGGCACCTGGCGGGAAATGCCGGCACCAGCCAAAACACCAAGTTTAGGGTTGGCCTCGACAACCAAACCCGATGGTGAGCAAACAGGGGGTTCCCGTTTTCCAACTAAAAAATGGTGGCAACAATGGGCGGAAGAGAAACCACCTCGTAAGGTGGTGCCTTTTTTTATACCACGCGTCGCTAAGCCAAAAGTTATCCGAATGTTCGAGAAATTTATGGAACAAAACGACATGTCGGATTTAGGAATTATTGCGGAAGTAGCAAATTTGATAAAAACCGCACCACGACATGACAATGCAACAAATCTTCCAAAAATGGATGAAAAAACATTTGAAGAATTCAAACAAAAATGGCCACAGGTAAGAGAAAAATTTGCTGCAGTGGGTGGCAAGTCTGGAAGCGAAAAAGGTAGGACAGCATTCGAAATGTTGGACACCCTTGTAAATACGGGTGAATATGAAAGAAAAAATGTTTCAAAGGCGCCAGCCAAGACCACGGGGAAAAAGCGAGTCACGCCTAAAACAAATGTCGACTCCAAACGAATTGTCGGCCAACGAAGATTATTTGGGGGAATAGACACACGTGCCGGGCAAGCGGCCGCCCAGAGAGAGAAAAGGACTGGTTATCCGAAGAATCTGGAAAATCCACCATTCCGCATTGAACCGGACCCAATGCAAAGCAGTAGAAAAAAAATTAGTTACATTGACAGAGGTCAGAATTTACTTAAACCCTACATAGATATAGGAATATTCCCAGAAGATTTTGACAAAATGGATTTTGATACTCAATATGCCTGGTTCGTAAAAAATCGTGAAGCCTTAAAGACACGAGATAGGGGTATAAAATGGCAGACCTTTCTCGAAAAATTTGATGACTATTTGTTGGACGAAAGTCTCAGAAGAGAATCGGGAGCGGGTCTTCGCGAGATAGAGCGCGAAAGACGCCCAAGACCGCAGGTGTCAAATCGGGAACCGGCCAAACCGGATACCCCAAAGCCCGAAGAGAAGAAACCCACACCCAAGGCAAGCCCCCGAAAATCCGGGATGAGCAAACTCGAGAGAGATTTAAATATCTACAGAGAGGTATTTGCGGATTTCATAAAAAAACATCAAGCCGACAAAGAAAAGGTGGGCAGCGATTTTGAGACTGTATTAACAAACCTTATGGACAGAGTCATCGCGTTGGCTTTCCCGGACGATGGCGGCGATAACAACCAGCCCAATCCAGAGTCGGTCAAAGAAGCCCTTGATGAATTGGATGAGGGCTTGCGTGAGATTGCAAAACTGAAAAACGACGTCAGAAACAACAAATTCAACAAGCCAGAAGCGGCTATACACAACAAGTTGTTCGAGATGCGAGCACTTCTCGACGATTTTGGAGGAGAACGGCGCAGTGATACCCAAGAAGACCTGGGGGAAGAAGACATGATTAGCGGCGCCGGAGCGTCGGGTAGGCGACTTGATAGGTCGGGCCGTCTCGAACAAGACGACGACGACCCTGACGAATTTGATGTTGGTCGTGATGAGGACAATCTTGATTATCGCTTTGACCTTGATGGTCGCTCTGGCGACGGCGACGAAGATGAAGACGACGACGACGATAGCCCCAGAACACCTAAAGGTAGTTTGTCTAGCAGTACGACATTAAATAGTTCAATAAGCAAGGCCCGTCGTTTCCAAAGGACACAAAAACTCCAGAAGCAGGGCGGCCGAGGTCTGTCGTCTTCGACGACTTCGCCAAAGCAGCCGAGAACCGAGGTCACAAATGAATCAACCTGGTGGAAAAAGGTCAACGATTCGCTT
>Ga0194115_10006235_pt1 | contig 12149 bp, 7 predicted proteins | sample TA2MahsurfametaG_3_FD_148656 | JGI IMG/M metagenome (GOLD analysis project Ga0194115, IMG submission 148656) | Freshwater microbial communities from Lake Tanganyika, Tanzania - TA2015002 Mahale S4 surface | ecosystem: Environmental > Aquatic > Freshwater > Lake | place: Tanzania: Lake Tanganyika... | reverse complement strand
GGTGAAATAACGGCAAAATGGTAAGTTCTCGGAGCCGTTACGATAAGGACGCCAAAATCTCCCCCTCCGAGAACATGGAAAAAAAAGAGAAAGGAAGTTCTTGGTGGAAATGTTCTCGGTGGCGCGCGCTACGATAAGGATTGGCCTGAAAATCGATTGTGTGCGACGTCGGTTGGGAGTTGGAGGGTACCGTGGTCGAACGGTGGTCATGATTCTTGGTCTGAACAAGGACCAAGAATGGGATCACCCGATATGCACATCATAAGACCGGGATTTCCTAAACACAAACGTGGTATAACGATCCGTGGAGTACATCATCCCTCCTTTACGTGAGTTCTTTCAACTAAGGATGGTTCTTGAATACGAGAGTTGAGATTCCTCACATGTAAAAACTAGTATCTGTTACCTACACGATTTTTCGAACTTGGTTGTTATTCACAACATGCTGTATTCACTGTCATCGAACTTCTATTCTGTGATGGTCTCCAGAGCGGAGGCACTACAGTATTTCTCTCGACTGCCAATTTCGTTGTGGGCAGGGTCTGTATGAATGTCATGTATGTATATGCGTATGCATAACGACCCAATACCATATCTACGTCTCTTACTTACGGATATGTTTTAGTCAAGCGAGTCCTCGAGAGAACGGTCGAACGTCTTCGTTTCACAGTCAGGTCAGGATCGTTCCGCGGGATGGCAATTTCCAATCTCCTGCAGCACTACATCATCGCTTGGGTCTCACGTTTCAAAACGAAGGGGACCAAGAATCTCACTGTCAAGGTAGGTGGTGTTCCTATCGATCGTATCGTACCTCGTTTTGTTGAATGGTGGGGAATATGGTCGCAGTTCTACGGCAACCTAGTTTTTTGGCGCATGTTTCGATGAAATGGTTTCCTGACCTTCCCGTTTTGAACCCGTCGCCTTTCGTATTGTCGAAGATCGCCGCTACCTTCCTTCGCTAGTGATTTGTTCACAAAACGTCGATTCCCCTCAAAAGGACGCTTCACGTAAGTGGATTGCGACAACGACGGCGACAACAACAATAGCAAGAAGAAGAGACATTCTAGATTCGGAATCCGCAAGGTCGAAACAAGAACACGACATGACTGATCAAGAAGGAGGTGAAACAGCCATCGCTGCAATGGTGGTGCCTCATGAGACGCCTGAAGTCACATCTGAGATGGATCCTTTGCCTACTTCGGTCGGTCAACCCATTCAAAAACCCTTTGCATGGGGTCGCAAATCTTCCAACTCCGATGTTACTGGGACTAGTAGTACTACACCTGTGAAGAAGGCGACGAGTTTGGCAGCCATCATGGCGGAGGAGACGGAGACTCGTCAGGCTGCTCAAGCCGTATATCATGAGGAGAGTAAGACCTTGATGGAGATTGAAGCAGAACAATCTCGTCTTTGGAAGGATTGTTGTGGTAGTTCGAATCGAAAGGAAGAGGAGGATGATGGTTTTGCCTTGGATGGTTGGATCCACGTGGAACAACCGAATCTTCCACCATCCAAAGACAGGAAGGATGATACTATCGTACAAGAAGGATCAACATCCGAACTTCCGTCTGACATCCAGCAACAGTCCCAAACTCAGACGTCGATATTGGATACCCTACTAACCGCCGAAGAAAGGAATCATCTATCTGCACAAGAGATTGAAGAAATTGAGAGAGCTCTGCGAGGAGAGGATGGATCACAACCCTTGACCGAGAGCAATCAGTCAGATCCTCCTACGCTAGACTCTTGGACGAAAGTACCCACTTCTCTCCCCGCGGTGTTGGCGGCGGAGACATCGACATCATCAGCTTCGGCATCTAACTTGTCGGGAAGCAGTGACTTCATATCCCCCGAAGAAGCTGCAGCGATTGAAGCGGCATTGCGAGACGCCGATGCCCAAGAAGAGCATGCCTCCTTTCTATTGGCACTTGCTATGCAACAGGAAGAGCACCAGCTTGTAATGGAAGATGAGGCAGTGCCACAAAGAAGGCGAGGTCCCCAGGGCAATGTTCGTATCATGACCCGAGCGGAACTAGAACTCGAATCGAACGGACTTTCGGATCATCCTGATCAGACTATGATGATGAATACCATGTTCGAGTCACGGCCACATCCCACAGTATTCAGTTCCATGCAGGATGACGACTACAATGATGAGACGGCTGGGTTCCGGATGAATTCGACATCCCAACAGGAGTGGGCCCGGAAGGATCGGAATACGATTGTGGGACCTAACAATGAAATCAGAACGAAACATGATGTTCACGTACAGGGACAAGCCAATGCACAATATCTTGGATTGGATGAAGATGGATTCGGATTCCGAACCCATGTGGGCAATCATGCCTTCAATTCATTCAAGAAGGATTTGAAACAAATGAGAAAGGGCGTAGCGTCACATGGTACAGGCCGGGCTGGGACCGATTCAGAGGCTGTCAAGGGTAAGGCAATGGATCCACATGTCCGTCTTCACATAAGTAGGGCGATTAATAGTGGCTTGATTGAAGGTTGTAATGGAGAAGTCAAACAGGGGAAGGAAGCCGTCGTCTACCATGCCGAGAAGGGTGCACAAAGTCATGGACATGACGTCGCTGTGAAGGTCTTTAAGCGTATTACTGAATTTAAGGGACGGGGTGCCTACGTCGATGGCGATCCACGATATGTCGGACAACCCTTCCGGAAGAATTCAGAACGGGAACAATTGGAAATTTGGGCTGAAAAGGAATATCGGAATCTCATCAGGGCGAATCGATCTCATGTCCCCGTACCGACCCCCCTGGATTGTAAGGAAAATATCATCTTCATGAGATTCATGGGAACGGATGGATGGCCAGCCCCCCAAATTCGTGAAGTTAAACTTCGAAACGGTAGTAAAAAGTGGGATATCCTTTACACTCAATGTATGGAAGCTATCCGAAGGTAAGACGAAAAAGTAATCAGAAATTGACATGGATCGATTCGTCTCACGCTTCACCGACCTTGCAACTGGGTTTCCATCCGTTTTGGGTCTCAGACTCTACGTGGGTGCTCGCCTAGTCCATGGAGACCTGAGTGAATACAATATTCTAGTCGTACCTTCCGCCCTCGTGGAGAATGCAATTCCATCGAACGATGACCAAGAAATGGATTTGCAGGTAGTATTGATTGACTTTGGACAAGCAGTCGACTTTCGCCACCCAGAGGCACGGAGCTTTCTGGAACGTGACCTTTCGCGGGTACGGTCCTTCTTTGCTAAACAGGGTGTGAAGACGATGAATATGAAAGACTCGTTTGAGTTCGTTGTGAACGACGCGGAAGAACTGGCTATCGTCGAGGAGGAGTGTGTGGGGGTACATAGTGTCGTCAGCGATCCTCTCGAGGCACAATCCTAGAGAAAAACACTATTGATAGAGACCATTGTTAAATATAAATGGAAATTTGAAATCTACAGCTAGCTGCCATTACAGTTACGATACAGAACGACTCCCTTGTCTTTACGTAGTGCCCTTGTTAGTCGGTAAGGGACATGATCGTATTCACGATATCACCACCATTATCCTTTAATGCCTTGACTGCCTTGGCTCGTGAACATCCTACCTGACTAACGACTAGATCGATATCTGCAGCTTCGACTCCAGATTCATCAATGGTATCATCGACGTCCTCTACACTTTCAGTAACAGCCTTGGGTTCATTCACAGGAGCAGACAATTGACTAGCCGCCTGAGCCTGGGGAGACGGCATTCCCGTACCTTGACGAGCTTCACCAAAGACGACGTAGGAACCACTCTTTTCATAGACATCTGGTCGGAAAATAGTAAAGAATCCTTGATTACCCTGCATTTTCAATGTGACACGAGAAATCCCTTTGACGGGAGTCATCCCAAGACGTTCCATAATCTTACGTGATTTCTTTTCAGCACGATTGGGGATACGAGGTGTTGGTTCCATCATCCCCGTCGTCGTCGGTGCACCCGTCGCATCAAAGGTTGGCATCATATCATCTGAAATCATATCGACTGTCTCACCAGCTTCATCTAGATCAGGGATCTCATCATCATCCTCATCGTCATCGTCATCAACAGCGTCATTTGTAGTAGTTTCTTCAGTATCCACCGGCGTAGGAGCGGAAGGAGGGCTGGTAACTTCCGGAGTCGTCGTCGTCGTTTCTTCGGAGGTAGAAGGAGTGGTCGAAGCAGCAGTAGGAGAAGAAACACTTGATCCCGTGGCTGTCGTCGTCGCACCTAATTTGAAGGCTTGTAAATTTTTGGCAGCCTCCTTCTTCTTTTCCATATCCTGTTTTTTCAATGCACTTTGTTTCAACCTAACCTGGAAATCTTGATCGACAACATACTTCCCCTGATGGAGAGTTTCAACAGCATCCTTCGAATATGTTCCAATACTAGTCTTATTAAAGGAATCCTTGATGGCCGCCTCCTCCTGTTCAGGTGTACTCAATCCATTGGCATCCTTCAATTTCGATGCATGTGCCTTCGTTAGGGACTGAGCTCGGAGGGCAGCAAGTTCTTCTGCGACACTGGGCATGGTTCATGTAAATATTCACCTCTCCAAATAAAGAAAAGAAGTGATGTTGTTGGTCAAAAGTGGGATTGGAAAGGATGGGAAACTTCCCAAACCTCTCATTCGATTCGGGATCCTCCAACGTCCATGATCGGGGGACGACGCGCACCATATCCATAGGATTGATCGTTGGCCGCCCAGTGGCGGGAACCCTGGAGATCACCATCTCACGGTTGCTGATGAAAGCGTCTGCCCTACGTTGGACAAAGGCGAACTTCCCTGACGTCATCCTTCAAGGAATCAAAGGAGTCATGAACCAGCCATCTTCTTTTCGCCATCAATCAAGAAGTCAACAACAACGATTCGTCTTTTGCCCTCACTCCATCAGGACGACGGCTTCTACGACAAGTTTTGGTTCTTCGATCCTTTTCCCAACGAGACTTTTGCTATCGGAAGAACAATTCATCATCGGTCACGTCGATCAGCAAGATGAGGAAAAATGAATTTCAGGTAACCCTCCTGAGTAGTTTCTGTTTGGTTCTTTTTTCGTCTTGTGGTCACAGTGACGCCTTTTTCGTCGTGGAACCAAGAACAATCCATCATCATTCCAGTAACATTGAAGGAAGCAGCAGAACATCAGCGATAATGAGAAGAGTAACAATGTCGACGACGAATGAAGAAGAATCATTGATGGAAGACCCTATCATCGACGATATGGATACTACCTCCTTTACTGATCTAGGATTAAGACCTGAGTTATTGACGGCGGTTAAGTCTCAGTCGGATTGGAATCGACCAACTCCTGTCCAACGTCTTGCCATTCCGACTCTATTGAAACAGGGATCATCATCTTCATCATCATCCTTTTATTCTACCGAAAACAATAATGAGGATGACGACGTCATGGATTCGATCTGGTGTGAGGCACCGACAGGTTCAGGAAAGACAGCTGCCTATACATTACCACTCCTACAAAATTTACTCCTCCAAAAGAAAGATTCAAAGTCGACGACGAACGGAAGAATATCATCTCTAATTCTTTGTCCAACTCGTGAATTGGCAGTTCAAATCGGTCATGTCGTCCATACATTGGTCAATAATATCCATTACGGGTCCTCCCGTCGGACACAGAAACAGCAGGCACAACCGTTGGAGGTGATGGTCCTACATGGAGGTATCCCTTTGCAACCTCAGATTGCGAATTTAGCCGATGCACAACGAGATGGGAAGACGATTGATATTCTAGTAGCGACACCGGGTAGACTTGTCGATGTCTTGACACATTATCGTGACGGTAGTACCAACGCGAAGGATTCAGCTCTGGAACGACGCCTATTGGAAGCACTAGATCAACAGGGATCTTCCGGCGATGTATCCTTGTCATTAGAACAGATAGAGGCTCTGAATTTGGATACCATTGAGGATGATGCGACGGCACGATCGGATTTGGTCAATTTGTTGGATGGATTGGAATATCTTGTGTTAGACGAAGCTGATCGATTATTGGGACGTGCCTTTGCATCGGAATTGGATTCCGTTTTAGACCTTCTTCCGGCAAAAGTACCGTTGTGGATGTTTTCTGCGACATTTCCAAAGGCGATTGAACCACGATTAGATCAATGTCTGTCCCGAGTCGGATCACGTGCTCCTATTCGAATTTCTTGTGCATCCTCTGACCGGTTGACAGATGAAGAGGTTAGTTCCTCTCTTCAGAAGAAGCTAGAACGGACTTTCGCAGTATCGAATGCATCCAGAATTCAGCGAGTCGGTCCAGCATCGACGATTCAATTACGTTCTATTCGATTGAATAAGGGTGACCGGACCCAAGCCCTACGTAAGTTATTGGAGGATCATCCAGAATGGGACCGTGTATTGGTCTTTGTGGGGACACGATATTCGACAGAACATGTGACTGGAAAACTTCGACGTGCCGGAATCAAGGCAATCGAACTTCATGGGAAACTGGATCAAGATGCCCGAACAAGACGTCTATCAGATTTCAAACGCGGAAAATTTCGAGTCCTCCTAACGACGGACGTGGCCAGTCGAGGCTTGGATATTGCCGGATTGCCAGTGGTATTCAATTATGATCTTCCCCGGTCTACCGCCGATTTCATTCATCGAGTAGGACGGACTGGAAGAGCAGGCCGACAGGGAACGGCTATCACCTTTGTGACGGCAGCAAGTGAAGCTCATATGGAATTGATTGAACAAAGACACTTGGCTCAACCAATAGAACGAGAGATCCTTCCAGAATTCCACCCGAATGATGATAAATGGGAAGTTGAGGCAGAAGCATCCCGAATTAGTGTTCCTGGTACAATCCATTCCGAGAAGGGACTAGCCCATGATCGAATGTTTGGTGGGATCAAGGGTCGAAGAAAGAGTAAGAAAGATAAATTACGGGAAGCGGCTGCTTCACGCCAGTCTACGAATCAGTAACCTAATAAAGGAAAAAAGGAATGGACGTTGGACTCTCTAGTTTGTTTCGCCCGTTGTATCGCCCCGAATCGGAAGGGCATCCTGACAGTGAAGACGCATTCTTCTTGCGATAGTTATCATAGTTACCGGACGTCCTTATTGTGCATACATATGAGCGAGTGAGCTTTGATTTGATAAGGTACGTACGTTACTATATATTACTACATAGACATGATTACAATCATGTACATGCATATGGAACGTTTTGTGGTGGTTGTCCACGAAGGACAAACGAGGCTATTGAGCGACGTCACCCCCATCGAGATCTGCAATCTGGTCGTCGACTCCGAGGGCGAAGAGTAGCGATAGAGCTGCGTGTGTCGTCTTGACGGGATTCCAACGTTCTGAAACATGAGAGAAAAGGAGAACTAACCCCACTACTGTATGCAGCCAAAATACAAATTACAGTGCAGACATATTTTCTCGATTTCTGTTCCCTTGTCAAGACATCTTGCTCTACCATCCGACAACGAACCCTTGACTACACATACAGTAGGTGACGATATTGGTAACGTGCAACGAAGAGAGACACCTGACAAAGACCCATTTTTTTGGTCTTGAACTTAAATCAAGTCCGAAAAGAAACGAAAGAAACATTCTATCCGTTGAAGGATATTTTTCCAAGAGACGAGTCTTCTAGTTGCCACGAGACGACATCCATTGAAGAACAATGAAGGACAAGTCAAGAATACGGCGGAAAGTCAACCTTATCTCTGTATTGATCCTTATTGGGGCAATTGGTACCGTCGATGCGAGTAATGCGGTCAGCAGTCGACCTTCGCAGCAAATGTCTCTCGCAACACCCTCACCGGTCCGATTGTCATCGGTCCGAACGAGACAGGAATCGGAAGTGATAAGGATTATTGAGACTGAAGTATGGGATGAATCGACTCAGACATGGAAGGCATTAAGTGATGCAGAACGTTGGAGTAATGAATGGGATCAAATTTCTCAATCACCGAATGAGGCACAACCACCATTAGATTGGGACTTTGATGGGGATTGGAAGATTGTCCTGACTGGACCACCAGATACTATGGGATGGGAATATTCCTTTCATTATTTGGGCTCGCCTACTAGGAAACGTGTCTGGTTACGAAATTTGAAAGCCAAATCATTATCTCGTGTGTATCCCTCAACTACTACTACGAGGCGGAACAATAACAAGGGACTTGTTTCTAGGGCCTTGACAGAAATGCGAAATGGTTATAACTTTAAGGGATTTACAGGTCGGGTCTACAAATCACTTCTTTCGGACAGTTTTGGATTTGGGATCAGTGTTCCACTATCGATGAATTTTGATTTCTTTGATCGAAACCCAAGTCTACCCAGTATCTCATCGACGTTTGGATGCTACTTCCCATTGACTCTCAGTGCCGCCGTATCTGCAAGTATTCACGTCGAAACGATCCGATGGGCAATCCGATCAATCCTTTTCTTCCTCCCTCGCTTGGCACTCTTATTATGGACCCGATTCGCACTACCAACGTTGTGGGCTGTGGCGACGGCTGCTCTTTTGCCTTTAGGTATCCGAATGCCGACAGTGCCAGAGGCACCCGTGATGCTGTTCCCCAAACCATATTACAGCTCAGACATTTCTGAACGAATAGGGTGCTCCCTGTCCTATCGGTGGTCTAAAGACAATGGATTTGAGTGGCGATTCAATTACTGGCACTCTTGTTTGCCAACGTTTGCGGCGGTACGCAGGTTTTTGGGTATCGATGAGCTTGTTGGGTTATTCGACAAACGCAAGGAAAGGCCTATAGGTTGGCTCGAGAAGTATTCTGCCGCCATGGGTGTGAGCACCAGCGGTCCACAGCCCCTTCCCCCGCATTACTCATGCGCCGTATGTCTTGCATTCAGTGGCTGGCATCTCATGAATCCTGCCGCTACTCGAAGGAGGACAGCAGAGTCCGTAATAACTGGCGCTTTGGAAAACGAACCAAAGAAAATAGTTTCGAACGCTCTGGAACATTCTGCCATGGTGCCATCTCCTCCCAGCTTCGACTCGAAGGCGTCCATGCAAGAGGATAGACACCAAAACGACAAAGTCCAGCATCACACAAAGCACAAGGCAGCAATGTTGGTGACAGCAGGAATCGCAACATCATGATGAAAGGTTGCTCTAACATGTTGCAGTTAGACATTGTCTCCCAGGAAGTCACTACTGAATTCAGCCGTAACGATTTCTGCTTCCTTCGAACGATCTAGAATAAGTGATCGGCCACAATAACCCGGTGCGTCCTGAATAGTGAGAATTGGGCACGGCGTGCCGCCCATGGAATACCTTGCCGGCATTCCATAGTCCTCGGTGACCTGATTGACCTTTGCGCTGGCACCCCAATTAGCATAGCATTTAATCGCGTCGCGCAAATAGGGCTGCCAAAGTGATGCTGGTGCCTTCCTTGTCCTAAGAAGCTCTGCAAGCCTCTCATTAGCAATTGCTTGTAAATGAAGAAAGCCTGACGTCGAAAAAGATTTGATACATTCGTCGTATAGACTCTTGGCGGGTTCTATCCTGCGTCCTCGAGCTTTCTTCTCAGCCCGAAGAAGTACACTCATTCCCTCACAGTTGATTGCCCCTTTCTTGAAGAGCTTCTTCATTTGTCTCGTCTTCTTGGAGGCCCGCCGGAAGGCAATCCAGCTCCCCGTTTTGCGGTGTATAGCGTAGTCCAGCAATCCTGAGAATAACAGTTCAAACGATACCATGAAGTGGGTACTCTTGGGTGGTTTGCAAGGTTCGTCCATCTTTTTCCTTGATGCCACCGCAGCTTTCAAGTCCTGAAATATGTAAGCCACGATGTATGTGACCATATGGTGATTCCGCCATACTATACCGTGCCCATCATCGCGTTTTGTGCTGTCTGGAAATAAGCGATCCACAAGGTCACGAGCCGCCTTCCTATTACTTCTACTTCCTGCACCAGCCAATTGCATGGCTGCTGACCAATAGGGGACAATCAATGCCCAGTTATTTTCTTGCCTCAGCGATTTCGCTTGATCACTGAATTCTTTGAGGTCCCTTGTGTAGACACTCAGTGGAACGGCACAATGAAATCCGGCACCAGCTGAAATTGCTAAACAAGCAGCAGCAAACTGAGGCTCTCCAGCTCCAACTCCGATTCCATAGGCCCTTCTCAAAGGTTCAATACTTTCCTTTAGCGGGTTGTTCCAGTGTCTCAGAGTAGAGAAAACGATCGCGTAGGTTGACGGGATGCAAATTTGGCATTCCATTTTCTCGCTAAGCTGTATCGCCTTAACTCCGTAATCGAGCGCTTCATCCATCGTCGAACGTGCAGCACAAAGCATTCCATAGCCAGCTATGGCGAAGGCTGTGTAATCACACATCCCATGCATTATCGCGTTCTGGAGCATAAGCAGAATCGCAGCCTCCAAAAGACAGTCATCGATCGTGTTGAAGGCCATGCTGATGAGACGGGTCAAGTAGCGCTGCGTATGTCTCTTAACTGGGTCCTCCATGCGCGGTAGGCAAAGCAACCGGTCTGAGCTCAGTACCTTGATCATTTTTCTGGTTTTTCTCCACTCGCCGAGGACGTACAATTTGGAAGGGTGCTTATCCAGTGTCTCCCCCAGGCTGTTTAGGACCGACAGGCATGAATCAATGGCATCCCGTGCCTTTCTTTGTGAATAAAGGATCTCGACACGTATGTAGGATGCTGCCAACTTGTCCATTGAAGTCCGCGCATGACGATGAATCTCCATGCAACGCCGTAGGCTCAAATTGAATCGACCGCATGCAAAATTCAATTCGGCTGCAGCATTGTAAGCCCCCAGAATGAGATCATAATGATTCATCCAATCATGATCGAACTTCACAAGATCAATGGCGTTGCTCGAAAATTTAGCAGCGGTGTAAATTGCTCGGCGAGCACGTGCCTTTTCGCTTGCCGTCTGATTCAACCTGATCAAGTTTATTCGCTCGTCGTCCATATCAATGTAGTGAGAACCCTTGTTCATATGATCGACAGCAGCAAACAAGAGCTCGTCTTCCGGACGGACGGAATAGAATGATTTCAAAATCCGCCCAATGTGAAGATGGAGTCTGTGACGTTCAATATCCAGGGCACTATCGTCGTAGAAGGACTTGTGCACAAGATCATGGGCGAACTTGTACTTCGAACGACTCACGGCTTTTCCGATGAGACCTTCGTCCTCAGCTTCTTGGATGGCTGCCTGAACGCTTTCCTCATAAAATAAGCACTTCAAACTTGACGTACTACCATCATCCGCCAGCTGCAATTGAGTCGCCATTACAGCTGCGGTCTGATCTGGGTGAATGAGGCCACCAGAGACCGCATCACGGATTACTCCCTCAAGATGCTCGTGGTACTCCGAATCCAGGAGTTCAAGCCGAAAGGCTATCAACTCGACCACTTTTGGTTCAAAAGTGAAACCAATCACTGCAGCTAGTGTCAACAGCTTTCGAAAATCTACAGGCAGTTTTTCAATTTTTTCAACCAGTAAATTGCCGACGTTCGGAGTGACGTCGGTTTTGCTTCTAATCTCCTCGACATCCCATATCCACTTGTGAGTACCAAACGTAAAAAATAGGAGCTCCTTTCGCTGCAACATTTCCAAGAATTGAAATATTGAAAAGGGGTTCCCATGTGTCTTCTGAAGTACAATATCGGCAAGGTCCTTGACGCTAGAAGTACCGGTCAGGTCTGACAAAATATCTTCCACACTCGACTGGGGCAAGTTGTCAAGTGGAATATCGGTTATGTTGTGTTCGGGGTGTTGCAATAGGAATGAGCACTTATTGTCTTCATCATCTCGGAAGGCCACAACCAGCATCAAATTCAAAAGCGACGAATCTCGTACGAGAGTAGAGATACACTCAAGAGAAGCTTCATCAGCCCACTGCAGGTCATCTAAAGACAACACAATCGTGCGAGATCCGCGGCATAGAGCTCGAAGAAAATCCGCTAAGACATTGTGGAGTTCGTGTGTCGAATACGCCCAGGCTCCACTCTCCATACTTTTTCGAGAGTTGCTTGCTACATCAAAACCAATATTTCCAATTTTCCTTTCTTCGAAGAGCTTTTGAGATGATCCCATTATCAAGTCTCTGAGATTTGGGAAAATACGTGAAATTTCCTTTAGCGTGGAGTAGCCCAAATGCTCGTTAAGCAATATCCTTGCTTCAT
>Ga0194115_10006233_pt1 | contig 12150 bp, 10 predicted proteins | sample TA2MahsurfametaG_3_FD_148656 | JGI IMG/M metagenome (GOLD analysis project Ga0194115, IMG submission 148656) | Freshwater microbial communities from Lake Tanganyika, Tanzania - TA2015002 Mahale S4 surface | ecosystem: Environmental > Aquatic > Freshwater > Lake | place: Tanzania: Lake... | reverse complement strand
GGTCTTTGCAGTGTTTGACGAGGTGGCCGGCGAACTGCGTTATCTGCCCGCCGCGGTCGATGTGCCGGAGATTGTAAAGACAACACTCGACATGGACGAGTTCGCCCTGAAGAACCGTGTCGAAGGGAGCTGTTTGACCGCTTCATGCAGCTACTGGCGTGGTGCGTGCCAACTGGGATTTTTTGTCAGCAAAGTTGAAGTGTCTGTCAGAAAGACGACACACAACTGCGCAATCAAGGACACGTGTCGCTGGCTTGAGGAGAACGGACCCAAGGTATGCGGAGCGTGCGCCTTCGTTCGAAACTTACCTCTACCCAGATCTACTCCTGAGAATCCTCAAATCAGCGGCGTCACCACAAGACCTTCATAAGTTCTGTTGTGGTGAGGTCAATCCCAGGGGTGAATCGTGCAGATGCTGTCAAGGTTTAGGCGGCATCGGCGTAGCTCGCGTAAGCCGCTCATCTGCGAGAAGTGCAAGAGTTCCATGACTGCGATCGTCTATGGAATGCCAGGGAGCGAACTGATGAATGCAGCGAGCCGGGGCGAAGTGATTCTCGGCGGCTGCGTGACGTTTCCCGATCAGCCCACGTGGCGTTGCCGAGTCTGCGGCCACGAGAAAATTTGACCCCGTCACGTGAATATTGCTAACTTCTCACGGGGCTAAACAATGTCTCTTAATCCAATTCGGGCCGATGCGGTTCACTTCGGCTCAGTACTGAGCGAGAACACATTCGAGATACCGGAGCTGCAGCGGCCGTATGCGTGGCGCGAACGCCAAGCTGAGGACTTTGTCAATGACGTAGTGAAACTGTTGATTGCCGTTCGCGGCCCCAATGGTGATGGGGTAGAGGGCGTCACCGCCGAGCACCTCTTCGGCACGATCGTCGTATTGACACCGTCAAACCTTGGAGAGCGAGCAAGCGTTATCGACGGTCAGCAGCGCCTGACAACAGTCTCAGTAACTCTTGGACTCATTGAGGCTGAGATGCGCCGACTAGCAGAGCAGGTTGAAGCCGCCGGTGGGCCACAGGCACCGGCAATCGTCAAGCGACTCGAAGACAGCGCCAGCAAGATCCACGAACGTCTCTGGCGCCAAGGTGTCGATGCCAATCAGCCGGCGACCCTACGCCTTTTGACCTCGCCGGAGATACGCGACACATATGATTCGATTCTTCGCGGTGAGCCGCTGCGATCACTTCCTCAAAACCGCTCGGCGCCATCGCTGCTCTTGGTAGACGCTGCGACCATCATTCACGACAAGCTCGTTCAGCATCCTGAGTTCTATGACGGACGTGACTTCGTCCTAAAGCAACGTCATCTCGTGTTTTTGATGAATGCGATTCTCGACCAGTTACTTTTTGTCCTCATTTCAACACCATCCAATTCCGCTGCGTATGATCTTTTTGAAGTGCTGAATGCGCGTGGCCAGCCCCTCAATACCTTGGACCTTCTGAAAACCTGGATTATGGCAACGATGGCCGATGATCCTCGGCGAAATTCTGTTTACGCGAAGTTGAAGAATCTCGTCGAAGATCCGGACAATCAGCTTGAATTCCTTGACGATTTCTTTCGAGCTCGTGTATTCCGCTCAATGGGGGACTACGACCCAATTCCGAACGCTCTGGAGTGTCGAAAGTCGCTCTTTGGCGAGCCCAATAGTTTCCGCCACGTCTCGCGTCCTGAGCCCGCCGTGCTGAAGGCGATTTGCGACAAGATCGTCGAGCAAGTCGATTTGATGAGTGATTGGTTCCCACGCTGGAAGAAGCTCGCAGAGTCCATCTGGCCCTATGACGGAATTTCAGCCACTGGTCAAGAAAGCCTCATCTCTCTAGTGGATGTGCTGGGCTGCAAGATTGTTCGGCCACTTCTTTTGCAGGCATGTGCTCGGCTGAGCAGCGATGACTTTGAAGCACTCCTCCACATGGTCGAGAAGACCTTTTTCCGCTATAAGACAGTATGTTCGCGGCCGGTCGGCCCACTTGAGCGGGCCTTCTATGACATCGTCATCATCCTCGACACGAATAAGGCCCTCGACCTTGATGTGGCGGCAGACAAGCTGCAAAGTCTTCTCGATCAGAACGCGAACGATTCGTTCTTCGGTGTCAGCCTTGACGACTTTGTCTATCAGAGTGGTGCTCGGGCGAAGCGTCTCAAGTACTTCCTCTGGATGCTTGACAGATACGCTGCAACACCCGCACCAGCCCCGCTCGTGCTCAGGCTCGAGGAGTTTCAGATTGAGCATGTGGCACCGCAGAATCCGGATGGGGGCGGACGCCCTGTCACGAATGTTGACGCCATCGGCAACTTGTGCATTCTTACCGGCGACGAAAATCGCGAGCTTGGCAACCTGGATTTCGCGGAGAAACTCGCAACCGTTAATGACTGGAAGAAGGCGAATTCATTCCTGACTGCAAAGCTGTCTCAGAAGATCTTCGACGACCACACTTCCTGGGGTGAGAATGAGATCAATGGTCGAACGAAGGCCCTCAAGTACCAGGCGTACAAGGTCTTCCGAGTGGTGCCCGCCGAATAGCGCTAGCTGAGTCGTGCATCAACTAATGGGTTGTGCCAGTTGGAGTCAGGCATTCTCTTGCTGGCTACGTGTGCTCGAAACGACCAGCTGCTCGCGTCGGCACCCAGTCAGAACTAGCTCCAATTCTCTGATCTCGAGGTAATCGGCGGCAAAGTCTATGCCGACCAGTCCTCGCCACTTGAGTCGCGGCGACCAAGAGCATTGACAAGTTGGTAGGTGTGTTCGACTCCAAGCGCTGTTCCCATCGCAAGACAAACGAGAGGTGAAGCTGGCGACTTCGGCTCAAGAGAGCGAACAACCTTGATCGCGGTTGCGAGCTTGAGGTTTCCGAGCTTGGCGTCGTGGACCACTTGAACGAGGCTGGTTATGGATTCCGGAGTGACTTCTTCTGTGAATGCTTTCGGATATGTGGAGACGAGAAGACTAAGCGCGTCCGCAGTGGGCCCTGAGGGAGTCCCGAATGGAGTTAGCTTTGCGACGCGGAGAGCATCCAAGAGCTTGTCCCTCAACTCCTTTTTTCTCAGTGGGCGCTTCTTGGTCCTTAGAGTGATCCACTCAATGGTGCAAGCAAGATAGTGCTGTTCCGTATCTCTCGCTCCGGCGGCAGCATCAGCAATCTTTGCGACAGACCGCAGGAGCAGTTCCGCATGGGCGGGGCGTGCTTTGATGGCCTCGTGAGGTTGCAGAACCACGCGAGCGAGGTCTTCCCACTTGTATCCGTCTATCTTGCGCCGGCCGTTCGCCAGTGACATGCCAAGGCTCTCGAGCAAGTCGTTGCTCGCTTGCACAGAGGCATGAATAGTTTCATTGATGATCCACGACCTCCAAGAATTCTCAAATCGGGCCTCACCTAGTTGGACTTGGTGCTTGATGGCGATGTTGCGGTAGTAGTCGGCGTGCTCGGAAGCGACTGGATGATGAGAGAGCACGTTGCTAAGGCTCAGATCGAGGACGTCCGCTGCGCTAGTCCAGTGGCGATCCTTGTTCGAGAGCCAATCAGGGCTCAGTGCTAGGACAAAGAGGTCCAGTGAGGAATCGAGCTTGGTGAACGGCGCTAGCGCGAACACCTTCTCCATCTCTTTATCGGAGGGCGCACTGGAGACACGGACTGCACGACGTTTGTGCATCCGAATCGAGTTACGTGCACACAGATTCAGCCACTCGGCAGAGTTGACTGCCAGTAGCAACTGCTCCTGCTCAGGTTCTCTCACGACTAGTAGGCCCGCTTTTGTTTGGACATTGGCTCCAGGAGATCGGGGGAGATGTCCTCGATGAACTTATGCGGTTCGCCATGATAGGAGAGGTAAAGACGTTGTCTAGCTCGCGTTGCTGCAACGAAGAAGAGCCGTCTCTCTTCGAGGTCTGAGGCACCCTTCATTGGCTCCAGCGAAGTGTCGGCGGTTAAGTGGGGAAGGAAGACGTTCGCAAAGTCCAGTCCCTTCACGCTGTGGTACGTCATGAGATAGACCATTCGTCTTGAGTCGCTGTCATATAGCGATCCACTTCCACCCCCGAAAACCTGGAGAGGTGAGTCATTGCGTTCGAGATAAGAGTTAATCTCTTTGAAGGGGTTCGCCTGCTCTCCGACCTCCCTTGGTTCCTGTGATCTCACACTCGGTGGTTTGCTGGAATACGAGTTCGCCAAAGACACCATCGAAATAAATTTGTCGAGCAGCGCTTTGCTTGGCAAAAGGATTGCGCTTGGTCGCTCCTTGGCGGCAACTCTCACGGCCTCTTCGTACATAGTGACAAACTCGTCACGAAGTGTCGCGCCCTCATAGAGACGAGCGAGTTCCTTGTCGCCTCGCACCACGGTTCTTGGCGCGACGCTTGCATCGGTGTAGACGCAGGTCGCAATCCGGAACACATTTTCGTTGATTCGATGTATCTCCCGCAGGAGGTGTTCGTTCACAGGCTCAACTGCTTCTGACAGTTCAGTCGGTGCACACGCGGACCGGTAGATCGATTGATCTAGGTCGGCTGCCATGATGAGAACGTCCGACATTCGTGAGATTGTTGGAAGGAGCCGCGAGGGTATGTCCTGCATCTCGTCGGCAACAATGACGTCGTAAGAAGAACGAAGGTGACGAAGTCCGGTGAATGTGGAAATGTCAATTCGTTTCGTCGCCTCGCGAGATAGTCCCGACTCGACAAGGTCTTTCAACGCATGCGTATACGTCGTAAAACACACCTTTGGCGCAGGTTTAAGTGCGGCAAGACGCTCGAGCACGTGGGTGAGGACGATGGTCTTTCCCGTTCCGGCAAAGCCCTTCACCCAATGATTCTCGTCGCGATTCTTAACGATGTCATCAATGGTCTTTGCCTGAATGACATCGAGATTATTGATGGGCACCATCCACTTCATGAAGTCACCTTGTCCCTAGCGCTGAGAGAGAAGATTAGTCGTGATGTCTTTGTCGGATAGGGGTGTCTAGTCGAGAAGTGCATTCACGAGTGGGTTGTGCCAGTTGGAGTCCGGCATTCTCTTGTTGGCTTCGCGCGCATGTTGGGCAAAGGCCAGAGCTAAGCGCTTCTTCTTGAAGAGTCGGTTTGCCCAGCGATCAAAGTCTCCAATGAGTACGACGGAATCGTCTACCCAACGGATGAAACCCTCCTGGTCACTCAGGCTGCCGGGGATTCCTAGCCAGCCGATGGCTTCTTTACAGACTGCGACAATGACCTGAAATCGGTCTCCAGAGGATTCGCGACTCGCGGCCCGTCTCATCTGAACGCTCAATTGCGCGACATTACCGACATTGAGCCGGATGATGGTTTCGTTGTCGGGGCAGACGGTGACACCCCAGGTCACGCCCCGCTCCGATTCAGCCAGCCCTGCCGCGGCAATTGCGGCCTTCACGAACTCAATTGCTTCGTGTCGTAGCTGTGACTCTTGGAATTTGTCGAACTTGTTTTGTTGAATGTCGGTTGCCATCAGTGTGAGTCCTTCATGGTGTATTGGTCTACCATCTCGACGACTGCGGTGAGTGCGGCGAGGGCTTTGGCTTCTTTGCCTTTGTCCACGGCCGTAGCAGCCGAAGCGAGCAGTTTCGTGATTGCTCGCAGGAGCTTCTTCACCCTCTTGGTCGCCGGCAAGGAACCGAGTTGCTTCACCACGCTCTTAGTTGCCTCGTCAATGGCATCAGCAGAAAGTGGTTTCGAATCGAGCAGCTCGCGAATCTGCTGACCGATGCCAATCAGCGTCATCAGGTATGTGAACGAATCTGTCGCGTCAGTCGTAAGAGCATCGTCGCTTGAACTGAGCGAAATCGCATCGAAATCGACCCAATTGCGTTGCGGAGTCGCTGAGTCCAACCTGGCAGGCGAGAACGCCCAATAGTGCGGAGTATCGATGGGTGTTTCTCGAAGTCTCAACAAGCTTGGCGGCGCGCTGCGACGTACGACCGGCTCGTCGTCAAGATCGTAGTCGGGCTGCACGAGAGTGCGAACAATGACGTTATCCGTGGTCCGGCTGCGGTCGATTGCGAGCCACGCGGTGTACTTTGACAGCACGCGATGCTTGACAGACAACGCGGTGATCAGCTTCTCGAGCTGACTCACGGTGTCCTTCTCGCGGGTTGCCATGAGGTCTGCATCAAGGGCTTTGATGCGGTCGCTTGCCCAGCGAGTGGTGATTGACGAGTCAGTCGAAACTGTCACGGGTATGGTGGCAAAAGTTCCATCGTCACAGACGATCTCAATTGTTGTGCCAGACACCGGTCGCTTCATTCGTGCCGAGAGGCGCACGACGAGGCCCGGATAGATGTCGGGTGAAATGTGTGGCGCTTGTTCGGAAATGCCGGCCGCCAGTAGCCGAGCATGACGGCGAGCCGTCATGCCGATCCGAGACACCACCTTTTCGGCCACTTCTGCAACCATGTGTTCTGCCGGAAGAAAGATGCACGTGCCATCGGCCGAGAGAGCGTCGAGGAAGCCGTTGGCATCCTGTCCAATTGCCAATGTGATCACTCGTGCGCCAGTCAGTTGCTCTTGCCGCATGCGCATTGCCTCGGCTTCGTCGCCGTAGGCGCCATCCGTGAGAATCACCACGACGCGCTCGTGTTCCCCGCTCTGCAAGGTGCCAAGCGCCGCCCCAGCAGCGTCAATTGCCCCGACGAGATGGGTGCCGCCATCCGCATCAACCTGCTGAAGTTCACGAAGAATCGCCACGCGTGCTTCGCGATCAGCGGCAACAAAGCCGTGCATCGTCGCCTCGAATGCCTGAATTGTCGTGTTGAACGTGAGGAGATGTACGAGGTCGTCGCTGCGAAGAGCGGCAATGATTGCCTCGACAATCCGCCGAGCCCACAGGATGTTTTGACCATCCATGCTGCCTGAGCGATCGAGCACAATCGACACCGCACGCTTCGCCGACGGCTTGCCATTCGGATGGTCACTGCGAATCATCACTTCAACGGTGCCCTCATCGCTCTCGGGCGAATCTGGAGTCCACTTTGCGGTGCAGATCTCTCGGGCCACATCCCAGCGCAGCACAATGTCGCTCCGCAACGCTTTGTCATCGTTAATGCTCACCGTCTGAGCGTTGATCTCAGCGTCGGCGAACGTCTCACACGTAAGGCCGCGTACAGCTTCTTCAAACGTGATCTTGACGTCGGTTTCGACCTTGATGGGCTCTTGAACACGACGGGTACTGATGTTCTCGGCATCCGGAAGGTCGGCTGGGTTGTAGCGCTTCTTCACCATCATTGGCAGGCGTAGCGTCGCCTCGTCACCGTCGATTGCGGTGGTGCAGTGAATGGTGATTACCACTGAAACTGACTCGCCCGGGTGAATGTTGCCTACGTGCGTGGTGAAAATCTCCGCCCGCTGCTGCTCGACGAGTGCGGCCGTGTGCCCAAGCGCTGCAGCCTCGCGATACTCGTGGCGTGCCTCGCCGCGCTCCTTAATTTCAGCTTCCACGACTCGGTCACCGAGAGTCATCTTCATGCCGTTAACGGCACCGTTGTGGGGCAGTGGAAAGGTGTATACGGCCTCGGCCGGTTCGCTCAACGGATTGCTGAACGTCTGGGTAATCACCCAGACCACGCCGCGGCCATCCACGTGTCCCCTCACGGTTACGCCCTTGAGCGGTAGCTCGGCGGTTGCTGCCACGAGGCTGCAGCCGGGCAGGTCTTCGTGTCTGAGAAGTCGGGGGAGGAGCACGGTCATTATTGGTTGTCCTTTCGGTTGTGGTTGTCGATCTTGCTGTCTGAAGCCGAGTTCGTGTCAAGGTCGGATGAGTCTGCGAGGGCGCGCGTGGCTGCGGCGATTTGTTTCTCGCTAGGTAGCGAGCCGAACCCACTGAGAATGAGGTTGGGGGAGAGGCGAATTGCCCATCCGGCGTCAGTCTCAGTAGCCCACGCCGAGGTCTGTATCTGTCGCGAGTCGATCATGGCTGCCCAATTGAAGGCAAACGTGCTGAAGTTCCGTAGTGGCTCTACGACTCGGGACGCTGCGTTATTGCCGCCCTTCCAGGAGTCGTCGTTCTGCAATGAGGTGGCACGACGCATACGCATTTCGCTGATTCGCTTCAGTGACCACCCCTCATGCTGAGCACGTCGCACACTCACCAAGTCGTAAACGTGATCAAGCGTCCACACACTCTTGTTGCCATCGCGCAACGGCGGACGAACGACACCGATCGTTACGTAGTAACGAACGTTGCGTTCCGTGAGCTGGGGTGCCACGCGTCGATCTTCAGAAACTCGACCGTCCTTTGACGTCACATCCTTCGTGCGTTCCGCTACTTCGCGCAACAGTTCTTCGATAGTGAGGGGCTCATATAGGGAATTCATGACCAAGAACAATACTGCCAAGCCGACAGTTTCGCAACCACTAAAAACTGTCAGATTCTGCAAGTTGCGACTTCTTGAGCCTCGATGCCCCTGATTCCCTGGTTTTATGCGGGATTGGGGGAGTTGGCTGCCTCCTCGCTGACGGCCGTATGGGTCGGAATCGGGGAGTTATCTACCCCCTCGGGGCTGAATCGAGCCCGAACGTGAGGCGGAACTGATGAGCAGCGGAACGGGATGAATTCATCCCAATCTGCCGTCCTGGACTCTGACGGTTAGTGATCGGTGGTTCATTGCTTGAACTCCGTCAGAATCTCAAAGTTCCATCGTTTACGTCTTTAGTGAGTTCTTCAGAGTTGATTGAGCGCCCAAAGAGCACTAATGAGTGATTGGGATTGCGTGGTATGTCAATCTGCCAACCATTGGCTTTCGCGCGTGCTCGAAGTCGCATAAGCAGGCGACCCAATACGTTTTGGCCGTATAGCGATCCAGATGCCTGTTCGGTTGCACCCCAGAATTGATCTCTGGCAGAGCTTTCGACAATGTCTTGCGTTCCAGTTCGTTGAAGTAATCCGCCAAAGTTCGTCTGATTTTGGTACAGCTTGACTTCCAGACACCAGAACATGAGGTCCACCCGAACGTGGTCCCAGTCGGCTCGTGATTTAGAGGCGCGATGTGGTTTTGACTTCATTTTTGCCGCCATGGGACTCGCTTCTTTCCAGATTTCTTCCTGGACATCAGGGAAGTCAGGAAATCGAAGCGCCTGGTACAGAGCCTCGCTCGTACGCCAAAGCCGACCATGAATTTCCAACTGGAAACCAGCAGCCATGTTTGAAAGTCCGCCGAATTCCTCGTTCGTCTTCCGAAAGATCACGCTGGTATCAGGGTCCCAGAAGGCAGATGGGTAGTCGGTCGCTTGATTTGACACAGATTGACCCTATTGACCGCGCCTGGGAAGAAGCGGATTCCACTTGCTTAGCGCCGAGTGGGCTCCAGCCTCTGGATTACCCCACCACAGTGCCAACGGGCTGGTGTTAGCTGAATTGTGAAAGGTACAGAACATAGAACCAAAACCAAATGATGGCGACTTCGTGCTGCCGACATACCCCAGCGGCCGCATCGTTTGCGTCCAGTTTTTCGTCACGAACCGAATCCTGATTCCCACGTCCAGGAACGCCTGAGTGACTACCTTTCTCTCGAGGTCAGAGTCAAAGAGCTTGTCGTCGCCTCTTTGAATATCTTCCATGCAGGCTTCGTTGAGGCCATCGGCCACCGCCTTCAGCGACGTACTGCTTTTGAGGAAGCGTTGGACAATCTCCCGACCGGCACTCTCGGTGCTCGGTGCCAGCCTCAACTGTCGTGACAGTGTGCTGCCAAAGTCGACATTGATTGCTGAACGCAACTCTGTCTTGACGCCGAGTGCCGCCAATCGCGCTATCGCTCGCTCAATGACGGGCATAATTTCGGCCGAGTGTTGAAGAATATGGAAAACGTTCAAGACTCGAGACAACGGGGGGAGTAGCTCAATCTTGTCGGCGAGCAGGCTTAAGTTTCTCGCGAGTGCTCGTCCTGTGAATGTTGCATCGTCCACATATAAAAGCACGGAAGTATCTAGCCCTTGGGTCTCATCAAATCCACCACTCGATGTTTCACGAAGAAGCTTCACCAGCGTAGTTTGACTGGATTCGTCTTCCTGAACGTGCACTAGGTGAAGCGATTCAGATTTACTGAATTCCTCATCCTCAAAGAGTTCAAACACTTCCTTTCTGCTCCAGTAGTTGCTACCAAGGGAGCTCAGCAGTCCAGTCAGAAAAGCGTTGCGATGTTTATCGTCCATCCACCCACACCAGCGCTGAATATCGTCTGCAAATCTTGCGACACGTGCCTCGGTTATTGGTTCAACTTCGCCAATTCGAAAGTCACTCAGTCGTTGAGCGAGCAGCCCTGGTGCATCCTTTGCCTTCGCAAACTGCATTTATGGGACAGTACCTGAAACGGGAGCCGACTATCAACCCGCCGATTTGCGAGGCTGCTCCAGGGTTTCAGCTAATCGCGCATCGTCAATCACAAACTCGTGAGGTTGGTCATGTCGTCCTCCGCGCCCTCGACGATCTGTATATCGGTCTATGTCCGTCGGGCGCAAGATGCCAAGGTCAACCAGCCGACGGTGAGCACGTCGATACGTGTCCTCACTCAGGCCGCACTGCATACGGCGCTCTAAGGACAAGAACCAGGACCTCCTTACTGACCCATCCTTCTTGTCACTCGGGGTTGAAACCCGCTGGTAATACAACGCGAAGAGTGTCTGCAACGTCTTGGGTCCCAGCATGGCCAGCCAGCCATTCCGAACTAGATCAGTTGGAACTGGTATGAGATTCGGAGTATTCATGCCACGAGATTTATACGTCACAGGCTCAACCATCAGCGCACGATCTTGTTCTGTGAGTGCCAGTTGCCACTTGGGGAGGCTCGCCACCGTCTCGAATTTGCCTCTGCCGTATTGATTTGGTTCAACCCGAATGAACTTATTGGCCTTCAGAGTCGTTAGGGCAGTCTGAAACATACGGAGAAAGCTCTTGGAATCGCAGACTTCTCCGAGCATGAGGTTGAGTGCCATTCGCGTTGTTTCGGACGAAGTTCCTCTGCGCCGGAAGAGAGAGACTTGAACGCCCTTGCTGGCTGCACTAGTGGAATACAGATCAGTTTGATAAACGCTGTAGCGACCGAAGTCCGTTAGTTTTTCTCCCCGACTCGCTAGTTGAGTACGGATGACTAGAGCCAAGTACAACTTTGAAGCAAACGGACTTTTGACGGTAAGGTTCCGGCCATATTGGAGTGACTCCGGGCTGGGTTTGTCGCCGTCTTCCGAATGATGGATTCCGAAGGCCTCGGCGGGCACCCCGAGGTATTTGCCGGCAGCGAGCGATGCGATCGGGTCGCTAACTGTAACGAGCAGTTGCTCGTGATCGAGGTTCTCGAAAATTGGCCGCCACTCGTCGATGCTGGCCTCGACGTCGCATCTCCGCGGGCCAGGTGGGCGCCCCCGCGGCTTGCCTGACGATGATGTCTTAGTTATGGGCTGGACCATGGAATCTCAAGATAAATGATTTTGACGAGGGACCATCAATTTTCTATATATATATATATACATACAAATACTTATTTTATATTGCTTGATGGCGCGCGAAAAAACGCTGAGACGGCGCCTTTTCGAAATACCCAGGTTGCTGTTTCATGTTCCGCATGCAACACAACAAATGTCGGCCCAATCGGAACTACCTCCACCTCACCAGTCATGCGCGTGAGCGCCTCAAGACGAGGGGTTTAAGCGGGGCGCTTGGCGCTATCGCGATGGTGGCCTATGACCAACGTATCGCACGAGTCTCACTGAACGGACCGCGTGGTCGTCGCGAGGAGATTCGGGTCGATGGCGTCACCATTGTCGTGTCCGAGCCAGATAAGCGTGGCATCCGTGCGCTAATCACCGTCTTTTCGGAGTTTGACGAGAACGGGGCACAGGTATACCAGCGGCTTCGTCACTATCTCGAACATCGCGTTCTTCGCGCAGGAGGTAAGGCCTAGCCATGACCCAAGATCAACTCACAGAAGCACTTCGACTCGTCCGCACCCAGGAAGGCCGTCTTCAGCTTCTTCGATCCAACACCATTTATGAGGTCGCCCAGTTCGCCGGGCAGCTTCGGCGGTCAGCGGCGCACCGTGAACTGGCTCCCCAACTGTGTCAGACGGCGCTGACGCTGCATCCAGATCATGAGCCATTCATGAACGTTCATGTTGCGTCACTCGTAGATGTCGGGCAAACCCGCAACG
>Ga0194115_10006232_pt1 | contig 12152 bp, 12 predicted proteins | sample TA2MahsurfametaG_3_FD_148656 | JGI IMG/M metagenome (GOLD analysis project Ga0194115, IMG submission 148656) | Freshwater microbial communities from Lake Tanganyika, Tanzania - TA2015002 Mahale S4 surface | ecosystem: Environmental > Aquatic > Freshwater > Lake | place: Tanzania: Lake... | reverse complement strand
TGAAGTCGATATGTAAGGTATATATACGTAGATCAATCGTCGTCCTTTCTCTTGTCTAAATCCTTTGTTCTTGATGGTCCATAGACGGGTATTGTTCTAATTCTGCCATTCGTATCGTCAAGTCTCTCATCGCAGCAATATATGTATCAGGATCAAATAGACACATCGGAAAACGAGAATCGCACCATCCCGAACCCTCATGACATCAATCTTCCGAAAATGAAAGAATTTTGTAAGATGGAATCGTTCTTGCTAAACAGGACCCAGTGCATCGGTGCAATGGAGATACTTTCAATACTCTTCTTTCCCTATACATACTGGTTTGTGACAGGCAGACAAGGGTTGTGATATTACAGAAAATCTAACCAGAGGCAATGGTTTGGACGTGCGTCACAATACTGTACCGTACGGTAATAGGTTGCTACTGTACTACCGTAGTAGTGCACGTCTGGCCTCCCTCCGACAACCATAAGAGTAAGCAAAGACGGACCTACCGAAAGGCCAGTAGACTTGGCCGAGTGTTCCTATGGCTTGCCCTCCAGCCCCCGCCCCCAACCGGGTCCTAGATTCCTCCTCTAGCTACGTGAGGTAGATCTGATTTTCATTGTTATTAGAGAGAAAGTGAGGCGATACTACTTGGAATAGGATAAGTACATATCCTGCTGTAAGCTCATTCATCCTTTCTTTATCGTGCATACTCCAACAAGGGTAGTAATGTGAAGTCCGTATGTATAGATTTGTTCAATCGTCGTCTTCTCTCATACATCCTAAAGATCCTTTGAAGAAGTATGGTATTTCGCTGCCGTCTCATGTTCGAAGATGGTCTGTTGTTCCTTACGTTCCATACGATCATGTTCTAAGCCTGCCATTCTCGTCGTCAAGTCCTTCATCGCAGCAACATAGGCATCATCAGTACACGAGTCATCTGTTTTAAGATCAAATGGACCATCTTCCGATATAGACATATATGGCATGTGACCTTCGACAATCGATGGACGGGATCCCGACGAACAAGAGCCGACGCTGGTAGTCAACACTTTCTTCGGGATACTCACGGGTTCGACGGTCATCTCGGGACTCTTTTTATTGTCTTCCTGTATCGTCTCATACGATGACATCAAATCTGCCATTGAACCCTCTTCCGATGAAACCCAAAACGGTGAAAAGTCATCATGATTCGCGGAAGATGAAGTTAAGGTAGACTGTCTTTGTTGTTGAACAGACACTTCTTGTAGGGTTTCGGTCATCTTACGTTTCATCCTATCTACCTGTAAGGCTGCCTCTCGACAAATTGGATACGATGATGATGATGATGATTCTCCCCTGTAGATGATCTCACTGTCACCGACGTTGTTGCCACTGTTCAGATCGTACATACCATCCGCCATGCTTTCAAAGGCGAGACGGTCGTGGTGGTCAGGAGGGGAAGATTTTGTCTTCTCATCCCTATTTGAGCAAGTTGAAGAAGTGGTATGACGCCAATCGATCCATGTCACCACAGCCTCACTCATAGATCGTTTCGTCAAGGCGGATAGCAACGATGGACGAATCCAGAAGTGGTGGGCAGATAGTGAATGGTTATTGAGGATTCAAATCAGTATCATTTCGAAGAAGAAGAGTAGGAGAATGTGTAGGAAGAGGAAATAACTGGAAATGGATGGAAGAAATGGCATCGACTACCACGCATGTTGTTGAACATTACGTCTTTGGCTTCGGGAATACATCGGAAAACGAGAATCCCACCATCCCGAACCCTCTTGACGAATTACCGATCCTTCCGAAAATGAAGAAATTTCATAATGTGGAATCGTTTTTGTTATGGACCCAGTGCATCCGTGCAACAAAAGTACTTTCAATACTCTTCTTTCCATAAAGTGACTTGCGACAGGCAAACAAGGCTTGTAATAGAATCTCTAACTTCCATTGCAGCAGTATGGTTTAGACGTGTGTCACCGTCATTATAGTGAACGTCTGGCCTCCCCCCGCCAACGCAGGACTCCAAGCTACCAATTGCCGCATGCAACATATCTAACCCGAGCTCTACCTACTTCGAGACCTGCCTTACTGTTAGTATGAATCATGTTGGAAGATGACTCGAAGTATCTTTGGCTATGGTCATCTTTGTGTCTCAAATTTCAATCTCTAGATGTTACAAATAGTTTTGACGCTAGAAGTATATATATTTTGTCGATGGATGTTGATTAATGTAGAGGAGTCCACGCACCACTCCCCGAAATCAATAATTGTTCCATGACGACATTCAATGGTTTAAAAAAGATGGGGATAGCATCGACGACGGAATTTCCTGTCACCCATTCTTGAATCGCAAATCCCGTAATCGCTAACATGGCAAGTCGACCATTGAAGAGTTCTGATTCTTCCATGAATTCATTCCTTTTCGTTCCAGGTGACCCTCCAAGGTGGAATGGATCAAATCCAAGATTCGCAGATTGGATTTCCCCTGCAAACCCTGTCGAGGCTTCGACGATGGCTGCGGCAGTCACTGCAACAATCCAAAAGATCGGAGAGACGTGGCCAAGACCTCCATTCAAGATAGATGGGACTCGATCATTGACATTCAAGGCATTCGGTAAGTGCCAAGTTCCTGCCAGATCACTATGGAATAGCTCGGCGAGGGGCCATCCAACAGCTGCTAACATGGCCAATCGAGAATGTTTCAATTCAGAATTACGATATTTCAACAACGTCGATGGATTCGAACCCAAATTGAATGGATCAAAACCACGATCACCTGCCATAGTCCCATCTAAATGTTGTGGACGAGGAAGAAAGGGAAGTGACAAGGAAACATCATCATCGCTGGTAGTAGGAACGTCCTGGTATAGACCCAATGGATCAAGGACTAACTTTTCATTCGTAACGGGTGCTTCCAATGGCATGATGATTCCAGCTAAACGTTCAGGTGCATCCTTCGGATAAAGTCCAAGTGGATCGAAAATTGGTTTCACTGTCATCATAGTCCTACCAGTAGATGTTTCTTCCATAATGAGGGCCGTCGAAGCCGCTTCCGTCGGTTGCTTGCTAACCGTGGCTTGGTTCTTGTTGGAAAAGGGAGTGAAGGCTCCCGAAGAAGAAATAAGGGAGGTGACGATGAATGCAGTTTGTTTCATGATTCTTGATGTAGTTGGAGGAAGGATGTTTCTTTAAAAATTCCTTTGGAAAATTGTGAGAGAAAGACGTCGTTGCCAGAGGGCTGTTGCAGGTGTCAAGGAATCTCCAAAACTTGGGTCCCGTCACGTCTGAGTCAATGATTCCTTTACCCCTTATTACCACAACGTATCGAAGTAAATAACATCAGTTTCCCGGATTTTAGGGGGGGGAGGTCATCAGCGGACTCCCACGACTGACTCATCGATTCCTGGCACGTCAAATGCCACCACGGCGGCGGTACTGTAGTAGTGGAAAAATGAAGCATAATGAGGACCCAGTCTTCCTACGGTCCACATCCCACATCACACGAATGGGATACCCGAGGGAGGGCCTAGTCTTTCGAAAAAAGTAGCACAGGGGTGGTGGTGGTGAAATGTATATTCTGAAAAACGAAAAATGATAGTAGTGGTGGTGGTATACCATGGGGGATGGTGATGATGGGTAGGTACGGGAAGTCCTTTAGATCGCAACTTGTTCCGAATAGACAATCGGTGCTCCTCTCCAATCGGAAATCAAATTATTCGTACAGGGACGACCACCATGTCGTGATACGATGACTCGTGGTGTACTATATGTTGGGGTAGATCGTTGTTGTTGTTGTTGTTCCTGTCTTGGTTGATGATGTTGTTGTTGTTGGTGTTGTTGTTGGTATTGCGGTCTTTGGTTCTGTTGTTGTTGTCTTCGACGATGGAGTTCTGGCCAATGAAATTGAAAGAAGTTTTGCCACAAATCCTTTGCTGTCAAACTTTCATCAAAGGCATATTGTTCCTTCGAGGCTCTATGGATATGCATCGGAGGTGGTGTCCTCCTTCCATAAGAGGGACAACGTCCCCATTTATCTTCTTCTGAATGGGGATGGATAGATGTCGATCCAGTAGCAACATGATGACCATCACTACCATCATCATTATGATTCGTAGGAGTCATCCTCGCCCAAAAGCTTAAGGGTCGATGAAGAGAAATCGTTCCTGGATGTTGTTCTATCAAGGCTTCTAATGTGTACAAGACTCGTCCACATGGTCCACCCCACTTTCCTGTATCTCTTTGAATTGGCCATCCAACAATCACCCCCCCAATATTCTCCATCCCCTGTTGTTGTCCCTGTCCATAATATCGTATCCGTTCTGATAATTCCTGAAGAATAGGAGTCGGTACCTTCCGTTTCTTCGAAGGAGTGTTAATGGGTGATGATGATGTCGTTGCTGATGGAATAACTAAGGAGTTTGGTGTCTTCCATTCCAGACGGTCTAAGACTTGGACAGAATCCTCTTGATTAGCTAATCCTGTAATCAATGCCATATCAATCGAATGTCGTTGAATCTCCAAGGCAAGAATCGGTCGTACATTTAACATTCGACAGATTCGATTCGGGGTTGTCACCGCTTGTAATAGGGCTTTCGATACCATATTTTTCTTCCTTTCTTCTTTTCTTGGCGTAGAGAAAGAGAGACACGGAGTTTCTTTCGGTGTTTGGATGTGTTCTTTACCTTTTAGGGTGTGAGTAAGTTCTATGGTATCGTTACCTAAACAAGACTGTCGGGGGGAGGTGTACGGGTACAGTAGTACCGCATCGGGTTTTCTCACAAGTTGGGAGGGTTTCGGTCTCCGGAGGTTGTTCTGTTCTGGATGATCATGCCCTACCGGTAGTTCCTTCGTCGATTCGAGAATCTTCGAACTCCCAACTCCCCAACTGCCTCTACTTAACGCTGAAATATGGCGCGTGCAGTCATTCGATCGGAATGTCGCCTGTATAATAAGGCTCGTCTTGGCGAGAGAGAGAAAGGGGGGGAGGGCGTTCGTATTTTAATCTACCGTAGTTTTTATGCATACAATACCAACTTCAACGTTTTCGTCCGGAAGTTTGTGAGAGGGGAGAATCGGAAGAGGAGAATATGGTTTTTGTTCGAAATTCTTTTTTGGACCGGATTAGAACAGACCAAAGGAACTTACACGTGGAATCATTCTGAAATGCCCAAAAAATGGACGGAGGGACGGACCATATCCGGCCATACGGTACTACCCGACCACTCGAGCAGACGGCCACGTCGTCTGGTCTTGATCGTCATTCCGACACATAACCTTGTCCTGAGATCCTATCAGATTTGTCAAAAAGGCGAAGATGATGGATATCTTATGCCTTCGCCAATCATTGTGTTCTCGTTTCATGTAATTTCTTGCTTCGGGAGCAATTTCACCTTCAAACGACCGACGACGACAACCATCAGAAGACATACGTATTTTCCCGCCGTCGTCGTCGACAAACGGATCGATTTACAAACTTAGACTTTGTAGATTCCTCACTTTAATCACTTTCCTCTCTGTTTTCCCATCATTATCATCATCATGTTGACCAACTTTTCTCGAACTCTTCTTCGTAAGACTGCTACCAACGCAGGACAACAACAACGTTTTGCCTCTGTCATTACAGGAGTTAGGGGACGTGAAATTATTGATTCTCGTGGAAATCCGACTGTCGAAGTCGACATTACGACTTCAACCGGTGGAACCTACACTGCTAGTGTCCCCTCTGGTGCCTCCACTGGAATTTATGAGGCCGTCGAACTTCGGGATGGTGGAAAACGTTACATGGGAAAGGGTGTTACCAAGGCGGTCAATAATGTCAATACGATCTTGGCTGATGCCATTATGGGTATGGACGTTACCGATCAACGTGCGATTGACGATGCTATGATCAAGGCAGATGGTACACCCAATAAGGGAAATGTCGGTGCTAATGCCATCCTTGGAAGTACGTATATTGCTTTGTGGCTAGTGTTACGTATCGGTTCAATGCCAATACCGGTCATTTTTTCATTTCCGACCATCGATGACGGTCATTTTATTATTTTTTTGTTCTAATATTCACTTTTTCATCCATCTTTTTTTTATTTTGCACAATAACAACAGTCTCCTTGGCCGCCTCGAAGGCTGGTGCTGCCTCCAAGGGAGTTCCACTTTGGCAACATTATGCCGATGTGGCTGGAAATCCTGTCCCTGAAACCTTGCCGGTCCCATGCTTCAACGTCATCAACGGTGGAGAACATGCAGGAAATAAGCTTCCCTTTCAAGAATTCTTTGTCATCCCCACGGGTGCTGAAACCTTTTCTGAAAGTATGGAAATTGGATGTGAAGTCTTCCATAACTTGAAGAAGGTCATCAAATCGAAATTTGGTGGTGATGCGACATTGATTGGTGACGAGGGTGGTTTCGCCCCCCCCTGTGATGTCGAATCTGGCTTGGCCATGATTATGGAAGCAACAGAAAAGGCTGGATATTTGGATAAGGTCAGTGTCGGTTTAGACGTTGCCTCGTCTGAATTCAAGGTCAAGGGTGTCGATGCCTATGACTTGGATTTCAAGGCTGCTGAAAAGGACCCCTCCCAAGTCTTGTCGGGAGATGAAATGGTGGCCCTTTACAAGAAATTGATTGCCGCCTACCCCATTGTGACGATTGAAGATCCCTTTGATCAAGATGATTGGACGAACTGGTCCAAGATTGTTGCCGAGGTCGGTGGTGCCGTCCAAATTGTGGGTGATGATTTGACTGTGACGAACCCTCTCAAGATCCAAGAGGCGATTGAAAAGAAGGCTGCTAACTGTCTCCTTCTTAAGGTGAATCAAATTGGATCGATTTCAGAATCGATTGATGCCGTCAAACTCTCGAAACAAAATGGATGGGGTGTCATGACATCTCACCGATCGGGGGAGACAGAAGATGATTACATTGCCGACTTAGCTGTCGGTCTTTGTACCGGTCAAATCAAGACCGGTGCACCGTGCCGTGGTGAACGTACTGCGAAATATAATCAATTGTTACGTATCGAAGAACAATTGGGTGCTGCTGCCAAATTTCCTGGTATGGGATTCCGTAAGCCGGCTTGGATGGCATAAAGAAGGTTATACGGGTACGGAAGAAATTCAATCTCTTCCGATCGTATTTCTGTAGTAAGTTAGGCTATCAACACAATAAGATTTCGAATACCTGTAGCGTCCATCGATCGACTCAAAGGTACTTCCTCACAATCTGATTTTCTCGCAAACAAATTAAGGTATCGGCGGTTTGTCAAACTCATATTTGATTTCTCATCGCAAGAACCTAGTAGTATTTTGTGACTTGAAAATATTCTCGCAAAAAAAATAATATACTAGTATCGACGGTTGTGAAACCTTATTGGATTTGACCAAAAGCCCAGTAAACTGTATATTCTGAATGCTCGTGCCTCGAGAGCCTTGTTCCCCTCCCTGAATTCACGTACAAGATGGCTTTGTGGAAAATCGAACCCCTCTTTAGATTGGTGGAAACATCACTGTACTTTCCATTTGAAAAGAAAAGATGATTGGATGTCCCCAATGCAAGGGAGGAAAGAAGGGGGACATGATTATAAATGCACTGGCATGAAGAGGAAAGAATGGGGATCATCAACCAATGATTTGCTAACGCCAACAGTAAAAGTGTACCCTCTCGTCGTTTACCGTCGCGTGAAAAATCGTATTTCGGTCCCAAAACTTCTTCCCCCATTTTCTTTACCTGATTGTGACAAGCAAAAGAAATGAGAGTGAGAGATACATGCTCTTTGTGAAGGTATTCTCCTTTTTTAACGAAAGACTCTCGACGAAGGGGGTCTTGTGATTGATTCCTTTAAAAACGAATCAATTACTCCATAAACAACCATGAATGGGGGATCCGAGTAGCGATTCTGATGGAAAAATAGCATCTTCAAGCAAAGGGTGACTTTGGACTTCAGATGAACTATGCTTTTAGCTTTGAATCTCGTCCTTTCCCCCATCCATGAATAAGTGGGCATGTCGCCTTCTAATACCCTTTTCTTAAGCTATTCGATTTCAAAGAGAGATTGTCTCATGGGCACCACTTACCAATAAGAAGAGAGTCTTTCCTCCACATAACTCCATGTCAGTACCCCATTCTCAAAACCACCTTGGGGACCCCAGCCGCCAACTACGTTGGCTCAAAAACCACGTCCATGATGATGATGATTAAACCGATACTGTATTTCCAAATGACGAAGTGAGCCTGTGATTCAGATGATTCCAAATGCTAGTGGCGACGACAGTCCCTGTTCGGGTCCATTTTCTCTCTGTAGTTGTAACTTAGTTCAATTCTGATCAATACTGGTTGGGGTGAGTTGACCTGGACACATCTTTCACGGCGCCATCAACCATCTGGATCGGGGGGGGGACTATGCACAACTCGTAGAGGGTAACCATCATGAAGATGTATGGACGTCAACCCCGACGTCGGACGGTAGAGGGTCAGAGCTCAAGGTCATGGGCTTAAAGCTTGGTATTGCGTCATCGTTTGATTCACTAGCTTTCAGAGGAAGGGCATATATAAAGCGTCGTCCTAATAGTCCATAACTCATTTACTGTTAACAAAATCCCCGTTCAAAAGGACCTAATCTTGGAGGTGCCTGGTCCAAACGTAAAGAGCACATTTCCCCCCCTTCACTGGGTATGACGTAAATGGAGCGTACGATCCTCCGCATAAACTCCTCGACTACACAATAAAATCATCCCTTCAAGTTTTTTCCCTCCAGAAACTCGCTTTTAGCTTCTTCTATTCGTCTGTCTTAATCCATGGTTCCATCTCAACCCCTGGTCTTGCTACCAATCGCCATTTTGGCGCTATCCCTACTAGTCTTTGCTGAGTGGTTGGAGGGCGAGTGTACAGTGGATTTGCAATGTGAAGCGATTTACCATCCAGGCTCCAAATGTCTCGAAGGAGGAAGGTGTTCCAACCCCTACATCGCTGGATGCTTAAACAACTTCCAGACCTACCAAAACTACCAGATCGGTTCCAAAGATGTCCCCGAGGACACATTCCCGAAACGGACTTGCAACTCAAAAGATGATAACAACGAAAATTGCGAGCCATCAATCTTTGGTTATAATGAGGTGAGAGTACATAATGGAGACTGGGAAGCTAGCATTTTCTACTCATGGATCATTCAAGTCTTCTTGAGCGAGTTTCTTCAAGTCGAGGATTCAATTCAGTCCTCCTACGCAAAGGATATGCCTTTAACTTGGTCTTCGAAGACATACGCGTGGGAAGAACTCATAACAGCGAATGAGATGGGTGGACGCTGTGACTTAACAGACAAAAAGTGTGTTCATGTCCTTCCAGAAGTCTGGAACGGACAGGAAAAGTTGTGGAAGAACTATTTGGAGAAAGGACATATCGATCAGCTCCCTGGAAATGGAGAAATCGGCAAGATATCACTACACATCCCCAGCTTCACAGCACAAGAGCATCCTGATATGGTTTCATTTCATGGAATGTCCGGAAACCGTGAGCGGCTTGCCTCTATTTTCACCCGACCTACGACATGGGACGACTACTGTAAGTTTCACTCACCTACAAAATGTAACAAGGCCGATGGCGTCGCTATTAGGTCGCCTGCCGACGAAGAAGAAGGGAAGAAGTACTTTCTGGAAGGCGAATGTACTGGTTGCTTTCATCCAACTGAAAAGAACGATTGTTCACTCAATCCCAAGATCTGTTCAGGTCACATCGTCGCACTACCCCGCTCGTGGGATACGAACATTGATGCCCAAGTCTACTGCAATAATATCTCCCTGGAAGGTGATGGACCGCTTCCTGAAACAATGGCTACCCTTACGAACAAATGATTGAAATCTGGAGAGCCGCGAACGCTACAAAATCATATGTGATCGTATGGTGGTGGACTCCGGATGCGACCGTCGAAGCATTCCGAGGGACACCATACCAATTCCAGTTCGTGTACCTTCCAGAATAGACTTCAGAATGTCGTGCGGCCAGGATTTCACCCGAAGATCGTTGTTCTCTCGATCCTGTTGTCCGTCTCGGAAAGGACCTTGTCGGAAGCTGTGATGATGATGCCCATGCCTTGAAGATGGTGATTGCCGCCTCCCTCCGAGACCTAGCTTTAGATTCCCCCGAGGTCTACATGGTCCTTTTGGGCATGGTCCTAGTGGGCGACAAATTCCATTTTCTTCGCACTAGAGCCCTCTGATGCGGCGTGCATGAGTCAGAAATGGTTCATTACGTTGGGATACACAATTGAGCTAGTTCCTCTCTTGGTCAAGATTGGAGCAATCAATCGGGTTATGGCTGCGACACGCCGGAGGAAGCAAATCCGTATCGACATACGATCGCTCCTTTTGAAGGTTGCCGGAATCATCCATCTTGTAGTGGCCTACTTAACAACGTGGACGGTTGTTGATCCGGCGGAGCGTCATGAAGGCCGCTACTTGAATGAACACGGTGACGTCACCGAGGTTGCAACGACAGTCGTCTGTGCCTCCAGGTCTACCTGGTGGGACGTAGGGGTCTTGTGCGAATGGTCTCTTGGTTCTATGCGCCACCGTTTTGGCATTCTAGTCACGGGCCATACGGGGAGATCTGAACGATTCCAAGTCCTTGGGCACGACGATCTATTCTCATTTCCTGTGCGCTGTCCTTCGCGTAATATTCTTCCGTCCCGGACGGAAATCTGACGGCCGCCCTCTACTGTACTGGAATTGTACACTATGGAAATCACTGTTCCTGATTAATTAATGTCCAAGAAAGTTCAACGAAAGAAATATTCGAATTGTCCCGATTTAATGACCAAGGAAGTTGCGAAACCGAAAGCATCCATATCGGTCGAATGGTCCCATAGGCATATAACGACGTATTTCCCATGGATGTTTTTTGGGGGTGTAAGTCTTAGCCTCCTCCGATCCTACTCTCCGCTTTATTCGACTGACGCAAGTTTGACGTGAGAGTGAAAGTCCCTATCCCTGGACAGAATGGCATTATGGTTCCGCTATGTTTTTTCCCCGGTTCACGACCTCATGTCCCATCCATCAACCAAACGAAGTCGTTTATTTAATGCCCAAGCAGAGAATGTCTTGGATGGTCATGACTTCAACGTGTAAAAAAAGCTATTGCATCGAAAACAATCCTTTCGACCAGTCTTTACCTGCGTTTCGGGATCAATCCGTCCAGAAAATCCCTTGATAAACAACTTTATTTTTTCTTCCCCAAGATCAACATAAACAACCGTACTATTAGATTCTATAATCTTTTGGTTTATCGATGATTCTATCGTGGCTCCAGCTCTTTCTTCCAATGGCCATTTGGGCGCCATCAATGATCTCTGCTCAGTGGATCGAGGGCGAGTGTCGAGTCGATCTGCAATGTGAAGCCATGTACCGGCCAGGCTCCAAATGTCTCGAGGGAGGGATCTGGTCTAATCCCTACGTGGCTGGATGTCTCAACAACTTCCACACCTACCAAAACCATGAGATTGGTTCCACGAATATCCCCGAGATATCATTCCCCAAACGAACGTGCAATTCCAAGGATGACACCACCAAACACTGCAAGTCATCGATCCTTGACTACTCTGAGGTAAGAGTACATAACGGAGACTGGGAATCTCCCATATTCTACGCATGGATCATTCAGGTCTTCTTGAGTGAGTTTCTTCAAGTCCCCACAACCGTCGGTTTGGGAGAGGATTCAGCACAAACCTCCTTCTACGCTGCCGAGATGCCCATGACTTAGGCAATGGGAATTCGTCCCTCAGTACCGTAGCGTCATAGGGGCTCTGCCCCACGCACAACTTGGAATGGACGGTATTGTGCATACGGATGAAAAGGCTGTAGAAGATGAATCGTCATCCTCACTTGGAGGGGATTATGGAGGACCTCGCTTTACTCTTCCAGTATCATCGGATCCTCAGTCTAGCAAGACAGACTTATCCGTCTTGTTGTAATTCGACAAGTCGACGAATCGTGGACATAGTATATGAGTAGGCGGGGCGATCGGGAATCGAGGAGGAGCAGTGATAGTGGACATGGCACAGCTTGATGGATGCAATGACGAAATCTAATTCTGGGAGTAACAGCATTTCGGACGGGAATGTGGTAACATACCTACCGGACATAGGTATGATCCCAGGGTACTTTGACTCCAACCTACGATACATAGGGCAA
>Ga0194115_10006227_pt1 | contig 12158 bp, 15 predicted proteins | sample TA2MahsurfametaG_3_FD_148656 | JGI IMG/M metagenome (GOLD analysis project Ga0194115, IMG submission 148656) | Freshwater microbial communities from Lake Tanganyika, Tanzania - TA2015002 Mahale S4 surface | ecosystem: Environmental > Aquatic > Freshwater > Lake | place: Tanzania: Lake... | reverse complement strand
AGGTGGTAGTCCTTGTCGTACGCCATTGAATAGGTGATTTCGTAAGCGTTTGGTCCCACGCGGCTGATCTGAGCACCAGTGAAGAGCAGCGTGTCAGCCGGGCAGGCAAAGCCCGCAATCGTGACGATGGCGCTGTTGCGGGTGTTGGTCTGCGACGCAAGATTGCTGAGGAGCGCAGCAGACGGTCGCCCGTTCATCACGTTCCGCAGCGTGAAACGAACATTTGATACGAAGGCGTCAATCGGCTCGCCAGCCTGATCGACCGGAGTTCCTCCAATGTCGGCCTCACTAGGCGTGCTGATGCTTACACCAGATGGGAGCGTGTAATTGTTCACGCGAAACGTCGGCACAATCGCCGCGGTGATGTCCATTTCGACAGCGGTAAACCCGGGCTGATTCTCCGGCGTGATGTCCTTTGCCGCAGCGCTGGGGACGTAGGAACTCTGCGCGGATCCGAAGTTCACCGTCACCGTCCAGGCTGCGCCGCCGTCAGAGTTGGCGAGCGTGTATCCGCTGTAGTTCAACTTGGAGAAGCTCGACGTGCCGGTGCCCGTGCCGTTTAGGTAGGCGCCAAACGAATGGAGGGCACTGCCAGGCGTACCGGCTGCACCGAGAACGGTCGTGAGGCCCGCATCGGTGATGATGCTTTGCGTGGTGAGCATGGCGCCCGCATCGTCATAGACCGCGTAGACCGCAGTCGCGGTGAACTGATCACGGTCGTAGGCGACGTTCTGGGATTGAAGTGTGAAAACGACTGCCATCAGTTGGCCCTCAGTTCTCGCAAGTACTTGGTGTTGTCTTCGATCTTCGCGTCGATGTCCCGGATGCGCTCAAGGTTGGTCGCCATTCGCTCGCTGCTGTAGTCCACGGCGCCGGCGACACGGACACCGCCTACAGCGGTGCCGATGCTCTGCACGTTGCTTGCACCTTGGATGCGGGCCAGTTCGCCGAGACGATCAGCTTCAGCGCTTTCTCGCTCGCGATTCAAACGACCCTGCTCTCGCTGGAAATTTTCAATTTGAGCTTGCTTCTCAGCGATTTCAGCTTGCTTTTCAGCGTCCTCTCGAATCTGACGCTGTTTTTCGGAAATCTTGTCAAACTGCTCTTTCATCAGGCGGAGCGCTTCGAGCTGATCCTCGATCGGCAGTTTGCTCTTCTCCATCAGATCAACCGCTTTCTCACGCAGACGATTGAACTCGTTTTGTCGTTCTATCGCTATGCGCTCCTCATCGCTTGTGGCGTTGAGAAGCCTGAGCTGCTGCTCAAGACTGTTCGTCGTGTCTCTTGAAAACTCCGAATACGCTTGAGCAGCCTTCAGCCTCTGCTCTTCAAATCTCTTTGATTCTTCCCCAAGTTTTCGCATGGCCTCAAGGTGGTTCGCACTTGCTTGCGCTTCCGTTTGAGAGTCCTTGAGTCCTCCAAAGTTCAGTGCAGTAGCAATGCCCTCGCCCAACGAGAAAGCGCCACCAAGCACAGGAATCTTCTTTAGAGCGTCTTCAAGAAGTCCGCCAACTCTCCCGAAGATTTGCTCCATGTCCCTGATCTTTGAAAGGTCAAGGGTCTTCAGTTCCTCTCCTAAACCGCGCATCATGGCGTCGAGAGCGTTAGCCCCGACAAGACTAAGAGCAGCGCCCGTAATGGCATTGGTGTATGACTTTCCGGCTTTGCGGAAAATTGCTTCCATCCTAGACATTCTGCTTTGCGTCGCTTTTTCGGCTTCAGCAAGACCCTTCTCGTACTGCGCCCACAGAAGCTGCAGCTGGACTTCCATCTTCGTCGATGCCATTACTTCTTCTCCTTGCCCATCATGCGACGAAGGTCATTGAACGCCCGGCGGGGCTGGTTCGTGTCCTGGGCAAATGGCATGAAGTCAACCGGGCGGAACGGCTGGCCCTTGGTCCGGTGGCAATTCGCCATGACGCTTGCGACGATGCCGGAACGCAGATCGTCACGCTCATCCCCGATGGGGCTGATGGCGTTGAACGCGATCCACTCTGATAGTTCCTTGCTGCTCATGCGTTCGCCTAGTTCCTCGACCGTCATCTTGAGCGCCAGCGCCAGCCGGAACATGAACATGCGTAGCGGGCGCTCTCTTAGTTTCCCTCGAGCTTCTCCTGATCCGAGACCCCGATGCCGCTGAGGCGCATCGCCACGTCGTACAGCCTGTCGATCACCGCAGCCGGCATCTCGCCCATCGCCTCGACGTCGGTCGGGTCAAACACCCGAGCGCCAGCGTCATAGACGCACAGGGCGACCATGCTGGCTCGGACGTTTCGAAGGTTCTTCGCTCGCCCGTTGAACAGCCTGGACTCCCACTCGTCTCGCCCGGCGGCGGTGAGGCCACGAACCTCGACCTGACCGACGCCGGGCACGTCCACGGTCTCCGAAGGGACCGTCGCACGAAGCGCGAGGAGCTTTTCCTTGATGCTGCTCATCAGTCAACGTCCACGAAGTTCACCGAGCCGGTCAGCTTGATCGTGATGCTTGCGGTAACGGCTTCGCCGACTGCGCCCTTGAAAGACATGCTCGTCACAATGCCGACGCACTCAAACTTCGCGCCCTTGTTGTTGCTGTCGCCGTACTCAAGGAGGAACGACTTAGGAGTCGGGGTCGAGGCTGAAGAATCAAGCAGGTCAACGATTGCGGCCTGCTGCGAGTCGTCAGCGTCGAGATTCACTTCGCAGCTGATCGTGCCGCTGTCGATGATGCCAGGGATGAACTGACGGAACCGGCTGGTGATGTTAGACACGTCAATGGTCGCGGCCGTAAGGCCGTCAAGATTCAATGCGGTTACTTCGCCGATTGCGGTAGCTGGCGTTGTGTATGAGCCCGATGAAGTCGCGCCCATCTTGAGGGACGATCCGAAACTTGGAATAGCTGCCATGTAGTGCTCCTGCGCTTATGGTTGCGCGTTGGGGTCAAGAATAAAGGTCGGGTTGACGGCCGGCGACCGATAGGTCACCTCTGCCGAGACGGTCGTGATGTGAACCTGATCGTCTTCAGCTTCCTGTCCAAAGTCGTATTCGGTCTGGACGCTAATGACGCGGATTTCAATAATCGTGGTAGAACGGTTGACGCCCTTGGATCCGTGAAGAGCCTCGCGGACCTTCTCAGCGAGAACTCGTGACGCGGCAAGCGTTCCGCTGATGCAGTCGATCTGCACGTTCATGCGGCGCAGGCGGTCGGTGCGAGCCAGCGTCGGGCTTACGTCCTGATCGCTGCCATAAGTCAGCACGATGCAGGGAAGGGCGGTTGACGGTCTGTAGGACGCATACACACGGGCGCTCGACCCGCTGCCCACAAGTGCGGTGATAGCAGTCGTCTGCACGATTGCGTCGCGAACAACGGCAGCAACGACAGCGCTCACGCCGACCTTCGCAATCTTGCAATGTACGCACGATCACGCTGGTACGACCTCATTTGCAACAGCATGATGTGTGTCTCAAGCGAGGTTTTCAGCCTGACCATGAACTGCGGCAGAATTGCATTTGTTTCACCAGCGAAAATGCGCCCGAGCTTGCCCCAGCCCTTGTAGGTGTTTGTCTTGGTGCGGCCTCGGTCGATCAGGTGCAGGCCCGGATTCCAAATCTTCACTCTGGCGTAGGACCCGTTGCGCTGCGGGAAGATCGCCCACTTCAGACCGAACGCGGAGCGCCCTGTTACGGGCTGCTTGAGCAGCTGCCGGATCATGTAAAGGCGGCTGTACTTGACCGGCCGACCCTTTCCGTTTCGCAGCCAGCGGTGCTGAAGAGCACGCTCGGCGGACTCGCCGTCGTGCTTTCCGACAATGTTGTAGATCGCAGTCAGAATCCGGGTGTGCAACGGGCCGACAGCATGCAGCTGCGTCTCCTTCAGGACCTTGTGCAGCTTGTTTGGCTGCATGTCCTTCAGTTGGCGAACAAGCGTCTCGACGCCCGTCACGTCGGCCTTCAGCTGGAAGCTCATGCGATCACCTGCTTGGCAACGATGTCCAGGTACTCGCGTCGCTCTTGCCAGTTGATCACGCTCACCACGTCCCACGCAGTCACGCTCATGCCGCCCGTGTTGGCGACGGTGCGTAGGCGGGTGCGGTGCGAGATATCCGGGTGCCAGCGCGTGCGAATCGTGTGCGTCACGATCTGATTCATCTGCGCATGGTTTCGACGCTCGTCTGCGCTGGCCTGATTGATAGCGGCAAAGACGGTAGCGACCACGGCGTAGGTGCTGTTCGACTGCCCGTACTCGTCGGTCGTCGCGGTAGGGTTCATCACCTCCAGCGGCGTGCGCATGTAGCCGGGGTTCACTGGTAGTCCCCCGTGTGGTACTGCACGATTAGGCGCTCAACCGTTCGCGGAATTTCGTACATTTGGGCCGGGCCTACTGGCGTCCGGTTCTCGTACATGTGCGTCGCCTGCATCAGAACTGCGTGCTTGAGGGCAACGGGCACGCTCGCACTTGTGGCGCCGTAGCCGGCGGTGAATTCGACCGACACGTCTAGGCCGCCTGTGTTGAGTGTGGTAGGCCAGGAGGCCGTGCTGAGAAGAACTACTCGCCCGACGCCGTTGACGCTGTAGGTGTGATATGTGCTTGCATCCAGCGTCAAAAGGTTCCCGTTAGGGGCCTCGTAATTGACGGCTGTGACAGTCGAAAGAGGCGAACGTGGCAGGATGATTTCTCCGCCAGCTGGAAACCCCTGCAGCTGCAGACTAAAAGACCGATTGATGAGCGCCCGCCGGGTCTCATGCTCGATCGCCTGCGTCGCGCTAAGGATCAGCGTGGCGATGTAGGTGTCGTCCTGAGTGTGGTAGATCCGAGCGTGAGTCTTGAACTCTGCCGATGTGACGACGGCGCTGGTCGCGCCGGTGTCGGAAAGGTTAGATCGCCCTTCGGTCACTTGGCTCCCTTCTTCACGGCCTTGCAGCAGTCAGGCTTGACGCATGCTCGAGGCTCTGGATCCGCCCTCTCGGCAAGGCCCGTGGCGATCAGTTCGGTCGCAGTGCGCTCGTCAACCTCAAGCACCTCGCCGACGCTGTGAGCGTCGCGGGTGTCCGCATACGCCTGGATGACTCGCACCTTCTGCATCTTGGAAATCCGCCCGGGGGGTTTCCCCCCCGAGCGGTGTGGTTTGCTGTCAATTCACCGATCAGCTGGCCGGAGACTTGAAGTAACGGAACGCCTCAGTCTGCGTCAGGGTGATGTCAACGCGGCTCTGGGCAAGGAAGCCCGTCTGGTTGCTGTCCGCGTAGCGCTCCTTGAGCACCTTGAGCGTGTAGCCGCTGCGCTCACCGATGACGCAGTAGTCAAACGCACCGGCGATGCCGATGACGCTGCCTGCGGTGATGCTGTTGACGTACGCGCTGGCGTAGACCGGGATTCCCATGATCCGATCAGGCTCGCCAAGCTGGCCCGAGGGCTGCCAGAAGTAGCTCAACGTGCCGCCGACCGCCCCGAGCTTGCGAATCAAGCCGAGCACGAGGTCGCTCGTCACGATGGCGCAGGACGGGTGCATGCGGTACTGGCGGGGGATCGAGTAGACCCAGTCCATCACGTTCACGGCGGTCAAAGCGGGAGTTGCCACGCTGCCACTCATCGTTGCGCCATCGCTGACGGTGGTGTTTGCGCCCGAGGTGTAGGTCAGGATGCCCTTCGGGTTCGGCGCGCTGCCGTTGCCGACGAGGAAGCCAGACTCCTCCACCTCACCAAACTTGCGAGCGAACTGCTCGGTCAGGATCGACTCGATCGAGAAGCCGGGGCCACGAGCGGGCGCGTCTTCCATGAGCTCGTTGGAGACGAGCGACAGACCAGCCAGGCGGCGGGGCTGCAGGACGCGGTTCGTGAAGGTGCCGGTGTTCTCGGCCGGGGCGCTGCCTTCGGCAATGAAACCCGCGTTCGGCAGGGCAGTCTCAAACGCGATCTCGCGCTTCCAGCTGCCGAGCGGCAGGACGCGAGCGATGTTGCGCACGGTCACGATGTTCTGCAGACGCTTGGCGAGCTCGTTGTGAAACTCGACCGGGGGCAGCACGTCGCCGGAGTTCGCGGTGCCCTCGCTGAGAGCGCGCATTTCGGCCACCGGGGTGTGCTCGCCGCGCTTGAGGTAGGTCTCGTATGCCTTGACGTACTCGTCGCTGCAGCGGAAGTCGCCGAAGCGGGGGGCCCGCTGGGCGGTCTCGCGGGCAGCGGGAGCGCGACGGATCTCGGGAGCGTCGGGGCCGACGTCCACGAAGCCAGCCTCACGGTCCTTCGCCGCCAGCGCCATCAGCTGGTGGTTCTTCTCGATCACGCCTTGGACGCGGCGGTACTCGGCGTCGAGCGAATCAAAGGTCTTGGTGTCTTCGGCCGAGAGATCGCCGCCGGCCTGATTGGCCTTCTCGATCAGCTCGGACATTTGGCGGTAGCGGGCGTCATTCTCGGCCCGCAGTTTCGTGTAGCTGTTCATGTTGAGTTTCCTTTTGCCTGTTTTCAGGCGAGTTGGAGTGCAATAGCCGCATTCACGTCAACCAGCGCACCTGCGCATCGGACCGACACGATGAACGCGGCTTCGTTCGTGGCGGCGAAAGTTTCGTTGAGTCGGGTCACGCTGATGCCGTTGCCAGCAAACGCAAGCAGGTATCGAGAAAAGTCAGCCAAGACGGCCATCGGTTCGTTGGATGACGAAATAGACGCTGTCCCGCTGTTTTGAACAGTCATGTCTGCTAACGTCCAGGGCAAACCAAACACGTAACGCTCTCTGGTGCCCATTGCAATCGCGCTCTGCGCAGTTGCGGCAAGCATCAGATTTGTTCCATGAGGAGCAGATGCGCTGCGACCGACTTGAGTGTTTATCACCAGTGTGGAACGCTTCCAATTTTGCACAGGCATTCCAGAGGAATTGATTTGTCCAAACAGGAACGACTGCAGCTGGGCCTGCAGAGCGGCACTGTTCAGGCTGCCTACAACTGCTGCGGTGGTGTACGAACGGCCGTAGCGTCGGCAGGTGTTGAAGACGCCGTGGCACGAGTCGCTGCCCGTCGTGGTGCTAGTGCCGGCGGTCACGCTGTCGTCTTTGTTTCCGACCAGGATCTGCTTGTTCAGCTGGCCGATGATGTCCTGCGAAGCCTGGCGGATGACGAACGACTCAACGCTGGCGTCACCCATCGCCGCAGAGTCCTCCAGCAGTTCCTGAGACACTTTCACCATCACGCTGATGCGCTTTAGGGTGAAGGTTGATGTGGACGATCCGGTCACGCCCGTGCCAGGCAGGGCAATCGTCGGAACCGAAACAGCAGCCTGGCTGCCAGCGGTTGCGTCTACCAGCGTGCCACCTTCCCCGGGGTTCTTCTGCACGCTGAAACCGCCGCTGGCGATAGGCGTAATCACGGGCACCGAGAACGTGCCAGTGCTTGCATAAACCTTTGACACCTTGCCAAGAATCTCGTCGTCTGCCAGCTCCTCCATGAACATGTTGGAGTAGGTAGTCGGGAAAAGCACCGCGCCGCCGGTTGCGCTGCTTTCGCTCAGGGCGCGTGCTTCGGTGTCGGTCAGGCCCTTGTGGCCCTTCGCCAAGTAGTTGCGGAACAGGGCGCGATATTCCTCGCCGCCGCGGTCCAGCTTGTTGTTCTGTGCCATTGCAGTCTCCGTTTGAGCGCTGCGACGGCGTAAAAATGGCGCACGGCCGCAGCGGTTGGGGCTTCATTTCCAAACGCTTGCAGGCCAGTGCGCCACGAGGGCTGCTACGGAGGCTTGCCTCGCTCGCAGTCGAATCGCACTAGGCGGTTGCTCGCTGCTCGCGGAGCTATTCAGTTGGGGGCATTCTCACACGCCAGAATGCCTTTGCAAGACCCCATCAGCGCGGGGGCGGCAGACGGAGGGTCCGACGCACCGGAGCCTCCTGAGCGGCTTCCCGAGCCTCCACGCTGGTCGTGGGGTTGGCAGGGAAGGTGACCAGGCTGATCTCCAGCAGGTCGGCGTCGAGGATTACCCGAGTGGGCTTAGTCTCGCCCTTCTCGTAGCGCTCCTCGCGCACCATGAACCCGAAAGAGCACTGGCTGACCACGCCGCTCTGCACCAAGGCGTGCGCCTCGCGGGCGGTAGCGGTGTCTGGCAGGGTGGCCTCAAAGCCAAGACCCTGCTCATCGGTCCAGAGGCGCAGGTTGCCGGCGCTCACCCGGGCCATCGGCTTGCCGGTGTCGTGGTTCCACAGCATGCAGATGTCGGCGGGGTTCTCAAGGGCCCGCTCAAACGCCTTTGGGTCAATGCGCTCCATCTCGCGGCCCATGTCGTAGGTCTGCCACGTCACAGCGTAGCCGCGCACCTTTAGGTCGGCGGACTCGCTCAGGGTGCCAATAGCACGGGTTTCAGGCTTGCTCATTTCGTTCCTCCAGTACGGGTTCATTCAGGACTTCCATGCGCACCATATCCAGCAGCTCGGACGCTGCCGAGCCGGGGAGCGTGCGCCACGTTTCGATCGTCGTGGTCAGTTCTGCAATCTTGCCGACGCTGCGGCGCAGATGACGCCCGTGGCGCAGCAGCGCTTGGTCCAGCACCTTTGCGGCCTTGGTCTCGTCGCCCAGCAGACGCCCAAGACCAGACACCACTTCACGCAGGTCTGCGTCCAGGCAGTCAAGCGGGGGCTCCCACTTGTCGAGCTTCGACTGGGTGCGCTGCTTGAGCAGGTACTCGCTCACCCGCCCGAGGTGACGGCGGTAGGCGGACTCGATCGCAGGACGCACCGCGGCGATGGCTGCCATGCGCTGGGCTGACGCGATCAGGTCGCGGGCCCGCTCGGTCTGAGCCTCGTCGGGCTCCACGTCCACGCTCGCAGGCACGGACTCGACTTCCTCGAAATCCTGCGACGGCGGAACGGAAGGATCCGCCGGCGCTCCAGGCGCCTCGGTGTTCAGCGGCACGCGGATCTGGTCGCCACCGTCCACGGCCTTCAGGCCCTCGCGGACGCGGCACTCGTTCGGGGTCAGGATGCCGTTCGTGACGCCCACCGCGTAGGCGTTGAACCGTGTGCTCATGTCGGCCCGAAGTAGGCTGTCGAAGTTGATGCGGGTGCAGTACGGCTCGCCGCGGGTGATCAGCTTGCGGCTTGCTTCCTGCTCCATGCGGGTCGCCCAGCTCGCCAGCGTCAGTTTCACGAACTCGAAGTCCGCCTGCTCTGCCGAGTTGTAGGAGGTGCTGTCGGTGTCCCCGATCTTGTGCGCAGGCACTTGGAACATTGCAGCGATCTGCTGGCGGCAGTACTTGCGCATCTCGATCACGTCGTTGTCCTTGACGGTGTTTGCGATGGGCTTGTACTCAAGACCGTCTTCGAGCACCGCCACGCGGCCGGCGCGGCTTGCGCCGCCGTGCGCGGCCTGCCACGCCTCGCGTAGACGCTTGGCGGCCTCTGGGCTCAGGCGGCCCGGCATTTTCAGGGTGCCTGCGGGGACTGCATTGTTGGCGATGAACCGCGTAATGAACTCGGTGATCTCGAGCTCAAGCGCGATTACGTCGCGCATCAGGTGAATCGGCGGCACGCCCAGGATGCCGTCGAACGTGGTTGCGTTCACGAGGTGGAACATGTCGAACGAGCGGAAACGGCGCGTCGCCTTTTCGGCGTTCGTGCCCGTGTACTTGCCCGTCCAGACCTGGTAGTAGGGCTGGTTCTGCCCGTCGCGGTAGACCGCAACGTAGTCGGGACGAAGGGGCTCCAGCGCCATCGGGCGGCCCGTCGCATCGCGGTGGATGTAGGCGTAGGCGTTGCCCGTCAGCAGGCAGTCCGAGATCATCTTTTCCTTCCACTGCAGCGCTCCAACGTCCTCGTTCACCTCGTAGTTCAGCAGGGTGTGGAGCGGGTGATTCTGCTCTGCGATCTTCCCGTCGCTCGTCTCGCGCAGCACTTCCCAGTCAAGTCGGGCGATGCTTGAGGCGATCAGGCGCACGCAGGCGTAGACGCTGGGTGCCTCAAGCGCACGCGCCGGCGTGATGGACTCGCCCGTGTAGGAGTACGACTGGACGTAGCTCTGGACGCCGCCGCTGGTCGCCTGCCCGATGGGCACGGTGTCCTCAAAGTCGGAGCGCGGCGGCACGGGGCCGAGGTAGCGGCGCAGGATGTCGGTCAGACCCATTCGATGTCCCTTTCTTCGTAGATGCTTGGTCCGCTCTCGTCCTTCTCGTGCAGCCATGTGGCAAGCCCGGTGACGAGAGCGGCGAGCGGGTCGATCCGCTCGGTGCTGGATGACTTGGATGGCTTCACGTTGTCTGCTGGGTCGCGATCGAGCACACAGTTGCTGACGGCCCAGTTCAGAAGGTGGTTGTCGTTGTGGCGCAACTTCTTGCCGAGCACCAGCGCCTCAAGGCGCTTGGCTGGCTCGCTAAGGGTGCGGTAGCCCTGCCGAACCTCGATCATCGGGATGCCTTCGGAGAAGAGCTGCGTGGCGAGCTGCGTGGCGCCCCAAGGGTCGTAGCCCACGGCTTTCACTTGGTACTGCTTCGCCACCTCTCGGATCTTGTGGCCGATGAATTCGTAGTCCACGACCGCGCCAGGCGTAGGCTGAAGCCAGCGCTTCGCGGCCCAAACCTCGTAGGGAGCGCGGTCGCTGCGGCTGCGCCGGCGGATGCCATCCTCGGGGCACCACGACCAGGACAGCACGTCAACGGACCCGTCGGCGAGCGGGAACACCAGCGTCAGGCTCGACAGGTCGGTAGTAGTCGAAAGGTCGAGACCGGCGTAGCAGGGACGGCCCGCGAGCGCGTCTGGATCAGTCCCGCTGCAGTAGCAGGCGTTCCATGCGTCCGCGCTGATCCACGTCTGCTTGCTCTCAGTCCACTGGCACAGGTACAGCTGCCGGAACGCCGTTTCGTAACTCGGCAGTTCCTTCGCCTTCGCGCACTCGGCCGCGAGAAACTCCTCCTTCACCGTGACGCCGAGCGACGGGTTCGCCTTGGCCCAGACCTTTGGGCTTCTCCAATCAGCTTTCATCGACACGCCGTACAGCACGGGCATGAACCCGTGGTCCTCAATGACCTTGTCTCGCACCTTCTCGGCGTAGTCGTGCATCTCCCAGCAGAGGCTGTTTCGGTCGTGGCCGGCGGTGGTAATCGACACCCGCAGCGGCTGCTTGCGGGCGCCCATGCTCGTGCTCATAGCGTCGTACAGGTCGCGGGTCGCGAATGTGTGAACCTCATCGAACACAACACAGCTGGCGTTTTTGCCGTGCTTTGTCCCGGCGTCGCTCGAAAGAATTTCCAGTTTCGACACGCCAAACGTGATCACGTTTCGGAACACGTCAACCTGCGAGGCGAGCGCCGGGTTGGACTGCACCATCTGCCGGCAGGCGTCACCCACGAGCGCCGCCTGGTCGCGAGCGCTCGCGCAGCAGTAGACCTCCGCGCCCGGCTCCTTGTCGCACAGCAGCATGTAGAGCGCGAGGCCAGCCACCAGCGTGCTCTTGCCGTTCTTTCGCGGGACCTCGATGTAGGCGTCAGTGAATCGCCGCGTGCCGTCAGACTTTTTCCAGCAGAGCAGGGCGCCGAGCAGGTCGCGCTGCCACGGGAGCAGCTCGAACGGCTTGCCAGCCCACACGCCCTTTTGGTGCTTGAGGAACCCAAAGAAGGTGTCGATGCGCTGCAGCTCGTCGGCGTCAAACCAATCGCCCGCAGCCTTGGTGGCCGAGGCGCTGAAGCCCGCGACGGGCGCGAGCTTAGGCGGTCTTCGACTTGAGGAGCGCTTCGATGCCCGAGGCATCCCCCTTCGACTTTCCTGAAGCCACAAGTCCTACACGCGATGCAGGAGTTAGCCCAAACTCCCGAGACAACTTCGCGACCTGATCCCGAGCCTCGTCGCGAGCCTTCTTCCACGGAGAGATATACGAACCCTGCTTCGTTTCAAGCACCAGCCCTTTTTCCTTGCACATTGCCGCCATGCGCTCGAACTCAGCCTGGTAGTACGCCAGGGCGTTGTGCGCCTTGTAGTCCTCCGCGGCGTACAGACCCATCCTGCGCAGGTCTTCGATCAGCCGGTCAAAGTGCTTGCGGGCAAGCTCGTCGCTGGCGATCTCGGGCAGCATCAGCGCCGGCCCGTCAGTGCCCTGCGGTTCAGGTAGCCGCGCCAAACCCTTTTCGCTGCCGCGGAACTTCAGAATCGCGGTCGGTGTCGGTTTGCGTCCCATTACAAAGCCTCCCCTTGTTCGATTCGGGAGCCGCGTGCAGACAGG
>Ga0194115_10006226_pt1 | contig 12159 bp, 12 predicted proteins | sample TA2MahsurfametaG_3_FD_148656 | JGI IMG/M metagenome (GOLD analysis project Ga0194115, IMG submission 148656) | Freshwater microbial communities from Lake Tanganyika, Tanzania - TA2015002 Mahale S4 surface | ecosystem: Environmental > Aquatic > Freshwater > Lake | place: Tanzania: Lake... | reverse complement strand
TGAACCTCTACGTGACGGGTACAATGTTATCAAACCGAATCCCACAATCAATCCAGTATTGCAGATGCTGGGACACAGTGCAATACATACCATATCATAACACTGTCATATCATTCCGGACGGTAGGCTTCATTCCACTGACAGGAGGAAATCCGATACAGTGCTCTCGTTGTTGCCGTCGAACAAGTTGTGCATACAAACCTCTACAGTCTGCCCTACTGTCCCCACCCGTAGGCTGTTTCAAACGGGTGACTGGCGAGTGGAGGTTTGATGTTTCTTTCTACGGTGCTTTTGCTGCTTTCTGTATTAGGGCATGTGCGGAGCAAGGCAGTGGGCAATGCGCGGGCAAGCGCAATCTTCTCGAAAACGGTACTAACAGTAAAACCAAATAAGCTTGGCAGCTGGACCTAAAAAAGATGGCCTTCTTGTTGCCAAGTCGAACGTGCTTCTGCAAGTGTCTTCAGCACTTTATTTGAGGAAGAAAGCAATAGTCGGACCACACTACTAGTTCCACAGGGAAAGTGACAGAGCTGCCAACAAGGAGAATCTACTACTAGTATAGGACCGCAAGTTAGTACTGCATTGGTATCGCATGAGGTGTCTTTTAGCATATGATAGATGCTACGTTCATTGCTTTGTCCAATAGAATACCGAGAAAAGTGACGCCAGCGGTACACGATCACGCGGGATTCGGCCAGTCGTGCGATATGTCGAAATCACAGTTCAGCTTCCTCCAGCTGGAATGGGTCGCGAGAGAGTCATTCATTCTCAGAAGATGGCCTTCTTTAGGCCCGAAATCTTGGTGTGAGGGATCATCAACTCTGAAAACTCGTTTCTCGACCAGCGACGCTGGTTCATCGGATCTCATATTATCGAACCATCAACAGACAAGATTGGCACCACAATCCCGTTCAGCCTACATTTAGCATGTTCGCGTCTGTTACTCTCGTGTTGTTTTGGCTGTCGGGAAAGACCTTCTCCCTGTCGCCACCACAACGCGTCGGAATCAAGACCTCATCTAGAAGTACTTTCGTTCCGTCCTTCGCTTCGGTTGATGATAATCTTACCGAAGATAAGTTGCATGTCAAGAGCGAGAATTCCCCGAGCCCGGGACCCGATGCGGATGGTCTTCCTTGGTGGTGGGAATTAGTCTGGAAGCTCGAAATAATGAAGACTGGTGAGCCTGGTAACGAAATTATCTTCGGGGATAGCGCCAATGTTCTCAGGACCAACATTGAACAAATCTACGGAGGTTACCCCAGTCTCGATGGTTGCCCATTGGCCGAAGGTGAAATTACCGATATCGCTGACGGAACGATGTTTATTGGGCTGCAGCGTTACCAGAACAATTATGGAAGTCCATACAAGCTTTGCTTCGGTCCTAAGTCTTTTCTGGTTGTCAGCGATCCAATCCAAGCTCGACACATTCTGCGAGATGCAAACACATGCTATGACAAGGGCGTCTTGGCGGAAATTCTTGAGCCCATTATGGGAAAGGGGCTTATTCCAGCGGACCCCGAAACTTGGAGTGTTCGTCGAAGGCAAATTGTCCCGGCGTTCCACAAGGTACGTACGAAAAGAGAGGCAAATCAATGTGCTTACGGTTTCTCACTAGGGACACCAATTGTTTGGACGTTTCTTTGGACAGAAATGGCTCGAGTATATGGTGGGCCTTTTTGGATTCTGTAACGAACCGTTAGTCGCTTCCTTGGACAAAATTGCAGCTGGAACTGGTCAAGTCGAAATGGAGGAAAAATTCTGTAGTGTTGCCTTGGACATCATCGGACTCTCTGTGTTCAATTATCGATTTGGATCTGTTACGACTGAGAGTCCAGTCATCAAGGCCGTCTACTCGGCTCTTGTAGAAGCTGAGCATCGTTCCATGACACCGGCACCGTATTGGAACATTCCTTTCGCGAACCAATTGGTCCCTCGACTACGAAAATTCAATAGTGATTTGAAGATATTGAATGATGTCCTTGACGACTTGATTAGCCGCGCCAAGAGAAATCGATCGGTAGCTGATATCGAGGAGCTGGAGCAGCGCAATTATGCTGAGGTTGACGATCCTTCGATGCTTCGGTTTCTGGTCGACATGCGGGGTGCAGGTAAGTGCGCTACCACCATGTATCCTGTGTTTCGCTTTTTCTAAACATTCTTTTGTAGATATCGACAACAAGCAGCTTCGAGATGATCTCATGACCATGTTGGTGGCCGGACACGAGACAACAGCTGCAGTCCTTACTTGGGCATTGTTTGAGCTGACGAAGAATGGTGAAATATTGAAGAAGGTTCGCGAAGAGATCGATCGTGTTGTCGGCGATAGAAATCCTACCTACGCTGATATCAAACAGATGAAGTACTTGCGGCTCGTAATTGCTGAGGTATGTGCTTCGTCGTGTATTCGTCGTCAAGGGTACTGAAATGAAGACTTACATCTCGATACACTTGAACGCATGCTTCTACAGACCCTCCGTCTATACCCGCAGCCACCTCTACTTATTCGTCGATGCCGCACGGAAGACAAGCTTCCGAAAGGCGGTGGTCGTGAAGCTACCGTTATTCGTGGAATGGATATGTTCTTGGTTCTGTATAATATTCATCGTGACGGGCGATTCTGGCCTAACCCCGACCTTTTTGAACCGGAGCGCTTCACAAGACCATACAAGAATCCTGAGATCCCTGAGTGGGACGGCTATGACCCAGCTAAATGGGAAAATAAACTGTATCCAAATGAAATTGCGACTGATTTTGCCTATCTTCCCTTCGGTGGAGGTGCCAGAAAGTGCGTGGGAGATGAATTCGCTCTGCTGGAAGCGACCGTAACGCTCGCCATTGTTCTTCGACGCTTTGACTTCGAATTTGATTCCTCTAAGTTAACCTCAGTTGACGTTATGGACCATCCAAAGAACCTCGAACATCCCGTGGGGATGAGAACTGGGGCAACGATCCATACAAGGCGGGGATTGAACATGAAGATCAAGCGCCGTCAGTTCGACTAGCAACGAAGTTAAGGAGTCTAACCATACTACAAATGTTTGCTAAAATAATGAATGTACTTTTCCGAAGATGGATCACCCTAAACACCCATCTTTCCAACATTGGAGACCATGCCAGAGCCGATTCCGTTGGGACTGGTTCCGTTAGGATTCATAGGCGTCGGATTCAGTCCTGCGCTAGGCTGGTTGGCTCTTTCACCCGACATCAGCATCGATAAGAGCTTATCTTCAAATCCACTACCGAATAAAGCTGAGGATTGGGACTCGATTGAAAGCCCTCGGGACAGGTTGGAGATCCCACGGAGAGTTTCTAGACGGGCAGGAGCTATGGTTAGAGCGCCAGGAAGCCCATGCGGTGGTAATGACTTTTGTTTTGGATGAGGAGGCAAGGTGGGGCCCCCTTGATCTCCTGCCTTTAGAATGCTCAATCCAGTTAAGCTTGCGAGTCCTGAGATGGATCCAATCGAGGTGCCGCGCGCACCAAAAGGCAATGGATCCCAACCTGCCATACCAGAGTTCCCCCCAACAATAACGTTCGCGCTGGCGCCTGAAGGCTTCGGAGCTTCGATGCTATTTCCTTGCTGCATCTGCTGCTGCTGCAATGCCAACACCATCTGTTCCATCCGACCGAGCATGTCGAGTTCCAAACGACGGATTCGTTCCTCCATCTGGTTCGCATTTTCCTCGATCTTTTGTTCCAAAGAAACAATCGTTTCCTTCAGCACTTGGACTTCTCGAGACTGATCGGGGGGACCATTGCTCCCACCGCCACGAGTCGATCGCTGAATTTTCTTTAGCAAATCGCAACGTCCTCGCTTAAAATTCTCGTTGTAAAAGGTGACATGCTTGGCAGTGTTGGCATCAAAATCACTGTTCTTAATGGGCTTGGACTGCATCTTTCGAAAGCCATAGAAGTTCAACCTAACAGAAACAAACGATAAGAAGAAGTTGCATAAAAAATGCTGCCCAATCATCAGACGATCACTTACTGCCGAGCCAAACTGGAGAACTTATTGTGGTCAAAATACTAAGCATCGACGCGAATCGCAAGAAAAGAAAAGTTACAGTTAGTCCAATCGGGCCATTCGACAGCATACGAACCATGCTGTGATACCATGGCGAAAGTCCTGACCAAACTCACTTGAGGGATGACGTTGGCGGCGAACCGGTCGGGGTCCTTGACGACAAACATTTCTCCATCTGGAGTCCTGTGGTTGCAAAGAGTGATGAAGTACTGGTTGAGAGTGGAAAATTTGAGACATGGTGGAAAAGCGTGGACCTGGGGCTTGCGAGTTAGGGATTCCTCGCGCCGGTCAAACGTGCAGTACGAAATCTACGATAAAGTACGTAGGAAATGGATCGAACAATAGCCCTAACGCCAAAAGCAAAACGACTTACCAAGCGGCAATACTTGTGTCGCAAGATTCAATCATCTTATAGGTCTCTGCAGAACCACCGCAGCAAAACAGTGGAACCACAAAGCGGCATGACCGTTAGATCTGTACTTCATCAAATGACAAACAACAACAACGGGCCTTCGCCGAAGGGTAGGTGTTTGCAAAGTGCAAAAATCAAGAAGCCATCCATAGCGAACTTACTCTTTAAAAATATGGGGATCGTCGTCGCACCTTTACACTTGGAGGCTTGCGCAGTTGTCTCTTCATCATCATCGTCATCCATATCCGAAAGATCCGGATCTTCCTTGTTCGAGTTCTCACTGTTCGAAGTGACATTACTGTTACCTCCGGATCTCACGCGCCGCCTCTTCGCTCCCACCATGGCGGTGAAGGGACTTTTTGTAGGAGCCGCTATCTGGCTGGTCATCTTTGGCCTGTAGAGAGTGAAATTTAGAGAATCTGGGATTTGGTTGAGGTCTATATGCGTCGATGGTGGTCTCTTTCTCTGGGAGAAGAGACGGACAACAACCGTAATTTGTGCCACTTTCGTAGGGGTTGCTATGGGTCGTGGGTCGTGGCTGCCCCAGCGAAGAACAACGCGCGACGCACCGAACATCCGAGGCATCGACATTTGAGTCCACTTTGTCGAGATCAGGTCGTGAAAAGGCCGATCTGGCCTCCATCCCACGCTGGACTGGACGCTGGGTACAGTACAGTATCGTATGCGGTCACGACCATTCATATCATACCGGCGAGCGGCGAGGATCTGACCGTGACTGTGAAGTGCAACTGTAAAAACGAAATCCAAAAATTCAGCATGATCGTCCACCTCTACTGAATCAACTCTTCATCGTCAAGGTAACAGTAACAGGCAATATGACAACAGGCTTGGCTTACATTACAGTGAGAGACGACAAGGCTCTCCGCTCGCTTTCTGTTAACGAACGAGAATTTATTCGGTCTAGCGCACATGCTCTGACCACTCTTCGACTGGACGGGCGCCGCGACGATGAAATCCGCAAAGTACGAATAAAGCTTGGAAGATGGGACAACGGAGCAGAATGCACCGTTCAGTGGGGAGCTGGAACAAGAGTAACTGCACTGTGTACGGCAGACCTCGTGCCTCCATCTCCCGAACGACCGAACGAAGGAATTGTGAACTTCACTGTAGATCTGTCCCCCATGGCAGGAACGGCCTTTCGACAGGCTCCCGCCGTTGGGACGGCACCAGTCGGTTCTAATGCAGCAGCAAGCCGTGGACCAAATTTCGCAGACAAAGGTCAGCGATTGCTGTGCAACCGCATTCTTCGTTCGATTGAACGGATTGTTCTAGTGGGAGGCGCTCTTGATGCAGAGGCTTTGGTGTTGATTCCTGGATCATGGGTTTGGAGAATCACCACTGCGCTTACAGTTCTAGATGATGGTGGGAACATCTTGGATGCCTGTGTCATGGCGACCTTGGCGACCCTTCGTCACTACCGAAAGCCACAAGTCGATGTGGGGAGCAACCCTGGAGAACAAGACGACGTCACCACCGTCGCTTTGCCTACTTTGATACCAGCTACAACCAAAGAACCTTCACCGCTACCCCTACATCATACTCCTCTCTCCATTTCATTTGCGCTTGTACCTTCGAACGATAAAGTATCCCAATCAGCTGCTTCCATTCTAGTAGATCCAGAGAAGAGAGAAGAACTCGTCCAGTTCGGAGCACTCACAGTCGCCATGAATACCCACATGGTGAGTTTCGTGATGATCTCGTTCCGTTGTCCTATATCCTTTTATTGACAATGATTGAATGTTTTGCCGAACTTCGCAGGAAGTCTGTTTGCTCGACTATTGTGGAGGGCATGAATTGCTTCCAGGCAAATTGAAGGCTTGTCTGTCAACGGCAGCAACGGCAGTCAAGCATTTGTGCCTGGAGCTCGAAACGGCGTTGGAAGAAGCCGATCAGGTAGCACAAGAGGAAATGCTTCACTCAATACAGCTGCGAAGATCGGGTGACAGAACTGTAGCGGCGAAAATCGACGGAAACGACGAAAGCTCGGGTCTGCCGGCGCCCGCAGCAGTCGAAGACAGCATAATGATTGAGAGCGCAACCGAAGATGCTGCGTCGGAAGCAGAGGAAGCTTATCGACAACAAGCGTTGAACTATTCTGTTGGTCATTTGGCAAGCTCAGTCCGTGAAGATGGTGCAAACCATCATGACCGTCAGGGGACGAATCCCGGTCGCTCACTGTTCTCGGCCCTGTTGAAGGTTGCTGGAAGTTTGCAGGGGTCGGCCACGGAAATTCCACAGGCCCCGAGCATCCCCAAGAATGTGCATTCCCCGCGCACTGAAGACGAAGCGCAGAGGGACCAAGATGTCATGCCTGAAATTGCTGTCCCTTCTGGGCATCACCCAATCGCGAAACAGTCTGATAGTGACGAGGAAGAAAGCCACATGATGCTGAAACATGAATTCGGTGATGGGAAAGAACACGTTTCATCTGCGCATCAGCTGAATGATATGCTTCCGAGGGAAGCACTGAAAATTCAGCAGCCTCCAGAAAACGAAGCGACGATTGATGATCTTGCCTTGGCTTTCAAGCAGAAGAAAGGCAAGGGAAAGCGGAAGAACAAGTAATCTTTGTTCTCGTCGATTAGCGCAGTACGGTGGTGCAAAGAGTGTCCCCATACTTTGTCGCTTTGGATTTGTTGGTGGGACGGGACCTTTCTCTGGCGATATGTAGCCTCATGAAGAAATTCTGTCTCGTGTACGCCAGTGAGAGTGCGGAGCTTGGGCAAAAAGTATACCAAGCGATAGATGGGGATTTAAACGTGGGAATAGTTCCCATCGGAGAACTGGAGCATGCTCGTAAGCACGCTTTTCCATCCAAGAGGAATCATGGATATAGCTTCGTCGTGGATTGTTTAGGTCCTTGTTGACACTGCTGGTAGCCATGACACCGCATACCACGACGTGGCGGAAAGCCAGCGCGGAAAGTCTTCCTTCTTCTGCACAAATGTTGTTATCCAGGACCGATGGAAGCTGGGGCGCAAGTCATTGAGCGTCTTTTCCATCAACAGATCCAGAGCCAACATTACCGATCTTCTCATGGATGTTACGATTCGTAGCACAACGATTTAGGGGTTTCATACATGTAGCCAGCTTCGCGTCGAGGTGTCTAATAGTGTTACAGTTATCGGCATCGCCGAAAAGACTCATGGTTACAGTTACAGTTATCGTACTACTCCATGGTTCCGACCACATTTCGTATGTATGATATCACAGTCATAGGTATGACAGTGATGGAGCGTTCGTGTGAACATATAGATATCATATGTATATAAGTACTAGATGACGCCTCCTATGGGCACATGTATGTATAATATACATATACATACATATATAGACAGCATACATATCATATGGCTGGTTGGAGCGCGAAGACTCGCACGCTTTTTTAAATGATAACGGTATCACATGGATCGTATTGTCAGTTGTCAGGCGGGCTCTATGAGAAACGCTGCGGTCTGGGTTCCTGATGGTTGTGACTAACCTTTACAACATCAATGCGGAAGTCGTTATGTCGACTGTCATCTAGTCTCGATTAATCGTTGAAGCCTCTTCGCGTACAGTCGTCCGAGTATACAGTATACTCGAACGAGAACAAATCTCGTCTGAAGAATCCTCAACGGAATCTCGCCAATGCCCCCCACTTTCAACGAAACCCATGAAGACGATCTTCTGAGGCGTCCCACTACTTCCGATGAGGCATCAAAGGAGGCAGTGATGCGGGGAATCGCGTTGTTCTTGGATGGGATGTCGCGGGGCATCATCTTCTCTTTTGGACCCAGTCTCGTCTATCGATTGGTGTATGGAGGACCCCTCAAGCTCGGTCTAGACTGCGCCAAGGTTGCGCTTCCACTTGCCACCTTAGCATCGGCTTATCTTCTTGGTAGAGGCGCAGGAGGTCTGCTTGCCAGCAAATTCGAAATCACTGAGGAGAATCGGCCAAAAATTGTCTCTCGACTGTCGGGAACCGCTATTTCTTTGCTTGTGTTTACGTTCGGTGCAGGCCTTCATTCAGTTTGGTGGCTCTTTTTGATTCGTTTTCTCTCAGGTATCATCTTGGGTGGGCTCTGTGTCATTACAAGGGACAAGTCAGTAGACACTGGAATTACCGAAAGTGGCGATGTGTGCCAGGAGGAAATGCTGGAAGCTGGGCTTGTAGGAAAAAACGACTACCCTTTGCGTAAGAGTCCGTACCAAAATCTCATGACCGGGACAGCCAAGATCTACATGACCGCTTTCGCTGTTTCCATCTTGGCGGGGGGATTGCTCTATCGCCATGCTACGGGCGATGCTACCTTTCGCGCACTGACTGGGTCCAAATCCGGCAATCTGAACCTCTCCCCCTTGTTCCTGGTCGCCGTAATCATCGTCGGCGAGTCAGTCCTTCGCTGTGTCTTGGCTTGCTTCAAATCCAGCGAAAGCATAAATCGAAACGAACAGCATAGCCGAAAAACTGATCAACAGGCCTTAGTTTCAGAGGCAGATGATACTCTTGGAGAGTTGCCACCCTCGCCGAGAAAGATTTTCGAAACCGAGACCGGGATGACTCTGACGCGTGAACGACTAGACTCAAGCAGCTCGGTGGGGGTGGACAGCGTTCGAGGACGATTAGCCACGTCGGATTCGGATTTTTTTGACTGTCAGTCTTTTTTGTCCGGACAAGAAGAACCTGATTTTTTTGACGAAGAAGAGGGCTTGAACTCCGGACTTAGCAGTTACGTCGATCGCAAATGCGTGGATTGCCATGGCTTTGCGTCCTACGTTCCGAACGGGGATTCTCCTAATACGATTCCGGCAAATTATCTCAAACTTTGTCAACAGGATAGCGTGAAGGCTCAAAAAATGTGGAACGCAACACAAGAGTGGAGGAAGTCCAATCACGTTTGGAAAATCCATTGCATGCCGAATTCGTGGTTTCACGATATCAAGCAGGCATATCCACACTTCATTCACGGAGTGAGTAAGAATGGGTTCCCAGTTATTTACGAACAACCTGGTAGAATGAATCTCAAAGAGTTGTTCCGCGGAGGATGTGATGTGGACGACATGCTTCGGCATTACATGTTTTTTCTTGAGTTCATTTCCAACCACATATGTACGAGAACGGAAGTGCGGGAACGTCTTGGCCACAATGCACCGCCGCATTCATCCTCGACCTGGGGTTTCTTGGTTGTGATGGATGTGAAAGGAGCGGGTCTATCACATTTGAGTGGCGATGTGCTAACGTACCTAAAGGGAGCTGGTCATATCAATAATTCTCACTACCCTCTTACCCTGAAGCGTGCCTTCCTTGTCAACTCCCCGTTCTGGTTGGCAGGAGCGTGGAAGAGTGTCAAAGGAATTCTTCCAGACTCTGTCCATGTTGATTTATTGTCTTCTCACCAGTATCCGAAGATCTTGAAGGGGTTTATCGATGAAGATCAAATTCCACGCGAGTATGGTGGATCAAGCGAGTATGCTCTCGGCCAGCATCCTTACGAGAAGGCACTGTATCACTTGATCGACGAAGCAGCTAAAGAAGATGGAACGTCAACACTCAATTTCTCACACGCGAATGAGTCAACTTGGAGCCGCGGGACAAGCCCAAATTCCCGCCCTCAAGCTCGTCGGCGACGACTGAACGTGCATATGATCTCATCACCTAGCCCTGCGATCGATGATGGTGAAGTCGACGACGAAGACGGAAAGAAAAAGAGCGGGTACAGGAGAGAAACGCCAATAGCTACGGATGTTTTGACCATAGTGTCTGCACTTTTTGCCGTATGGACGAGTCTGCAAGGCATGATTGAAATTGCCATCCCGTTGTGGTTAATGACACCGCCGGAACTCGGAGGCTTGGGGTAAGTTCGAAGTTTGACTTGCAGTTAAGTCAGTATGTTGAAGGCAAGGTCCAACAATCCTTTCACTCGCAGGTATGCGCCGTCGAGAAGCGGCGTGGTGATGTTCTGTTCGGCGATGGTTTTGTTGTGGCTTTTTCGAACCAAAGCTTCGACTGTCCTTTCTCAAATATCCGACAAGGCACCGATGCGATCCTTTCGTATCGCAGTGGGTACACAGTCAGCCCTGCTTTTCATTCTTGCTATTATTCCACGGACCACGCAGCCATCAGATCGACCAGATGCCATCTTTGTCATGGCCTTCGGAATTTTGTCGATATCCGGGATAGTATTGGCGTGTATTCTGGGGCGTGCTTCGTCAGCCGCTTTGCACGAACTAGCATCCGTCGGTGTGAAGAGTAGTAGCCATCGGCACGAGTCAATCATTCGCTTGCACTTCATGGCGGAAGTGTTGGGCGTTCTCTTGGTGGCCCCATTTGGATACTGGTCATTGCAACACGGGAGAGTGGCTCCATTTGATGGAACCTGCTGTCTGATGCTTGGATCTTTGACAGCTATTGGTCTATACATCGGCTCCTTCTCTCTTTCCTTAAATATCGAAGGAGAGCTTGTTTCAGAAACCCAAGAAAACTACGCAGAGATACCACGGAAGCAACGTAGATCATTTTTTTGTGAACTAATTTCAGTGTCAGCGAACGACATGGCCAGTTTGATCGAGGAGACTAACTGGTCACTGACTCCCCTGGTGGGGAGGCGACGCGACAGGTGGGATGAAGTCGTCTTTGACTAAAAAGTGATCTGGCACCACTTTGACTAGAATAGACTAGAAGATAACCTTTTCAGAGGGCGATGATTCCGGAAAACAAAAATCTGAACTAGTCGTGCTTTTTGGCTCTCGAATCCCGCTCGTTTCGGTTTTTCCTTTGAAGCTCACGCTTCTTGACGTCCACCAGGAGCTCCGACGCTTCATAGACGAAGCAAACCAGCATGACAAACGAATCAAATAGCAAGGGACCACATAACATGATGCCTATAAAGACCCCTCGTTTGTCGAAGTAGTTTTGGGTCGCAAATCTTTCCCAGTTCCTGGATCCGATCTCGTTGAGGGTCTCTGCCGATCGAACGACGACACCAATGAATGCCATGACAATCAATCGTGGCGTCAACCCCCGAGATTTTCTAGAAGCCCAGAAACACATCAAACATGCAGTCACTTGAAAGAGCAGCAAGCCAACAATAAATGATTCAGACCACCTAATTGCGGCTCGGAACGCATAAAACCGTTCCATCACAGTGGAAGGCCCTACGTGTCGAGACAAAATATCTCCCATCACATGATCCGCGATCCCTTCTAGTGGCGACCCACTCATCAAATCCTGTATGTCCTCGTCACTCAATCCGTCCAGTTTGAGATTGTCGAGGTCATGGTCACGTGCTGCAGTCGACGAATGCGTTGTATGGGGGTAACTCTTAGCTTCACCATCACCCAACAACACATTCAAGCCATCTTCCAGCCTGGCCGAAACAAGCTGATAGGCTTCCAGAACCTCATCGCTCAATCTATTGAATAATTCCATATTGGATTTTGTCTGAGCGTGAAAAAGTTGAGACTTGCCTACAAGGTATTGTATCGGATATGTGAATGCCTCACTCGGACAGAGGACTTTCGCGATCCGGACTCCCGGTGAACAATTGCGCGGCAAAACCAGACGGAGGGGACTCCAAAGCGGGGGAAATCTCGGTAGCGACTTTTGACGTAGTGTATGTGTGTGGGAACCAGAGGGGGCCCTGTAGGAATGTACGTAGATTTGGTAGGGGTTGATAACTCTACGGATATCGCGATGCGGCGATATGCGTAATTGCTGAAA
>Ga0194115_10006225_pt1 | contig 12160 bp, 8 predicted proteins | sample TA2MahsurfametaG_3_FD_148656 | JGI IMG/M metagenome (GOLD analysis project Ga0194115, IMG submission 148656) | Freshwater microbial communities from Lake Tanganyika, Tanzania - TA2015002 Mahale S4 surface | ecosystem: Environmental > Aquatic > Freshwater > Lake | place: Tanzania: Lake Tanganyika... | reverse complement strand
AAATTCGGCTGCTTTTTCAATGCCTAAAAAATTAAATGAAACAACTCCTGCTAAAATAAAATTTTATTCTGATCAGGCTATGAGTACAGAAGTTTCTTCCATTAGCAAAGGAGTAACTTATTATGCATTTTTACAATTAATAGATTTTGATGGATCAGATGTTCTAGTTGCAGATTACGACGATTACATTTCAACAAATCCAGAGCCTAAATTTACTCCAATAGATATAAAAGAATCAAATCAAGATGTAAATAATGATTTAATAGGGGTGAGTGTAATTAAAATAAATGATTATCTTTACTCTTTCGATATTAGTGCTCAAAGTGATTTTAATGACTCATCTTTTGTTTTAGAGGTGACTTATTCCCCAATATTAGATAATTAAATTTATGGGATTAATAACTACAAGAGGAAGCGTAAAATTTTCTGAAGGTCTTGAAGATTCAGCATCTTCTAATCCACCAGTAATTAATAATTTTTCAGTATCTATTAATTCAGATGATATAAATAAATTTACTTTATATTTTAGCGTAGATAATTATGAAACTTTAATCTTAGAAAAAAGTTTTATTGGTGCCGATGGGAATATCGTACCAGATTCTATTTCAAATACAAATATAACAAGAAGAACAAGCGTCGTCGATAATAAAAATAAAATATATAGAACTAAATTTAAATTAACAGCTCAGAATAAAAATGGTTTGGTAAGCAAAGAAATTGAGCCAATTGAAGTAGGAACAGGTCAGTTAAACATTTTTGAGTCTTCTTTATTTTCTAATTTTGAAATTGAAAGACCATCTAATGCTTATGATTTAGTCAATATAAAAGTTACTTTATTAAAATTAGATACTTTTAATATTAATGATTTAGAATCTTTAGAATTGAGATATAAAAGACAAGATTTCTTAAGTGATTTATTTATAAATTTAGATTTTAAATCGCCATTTTCTAGAGTAGACAATAAAAATGAATCTGGAAATATAATAAGTTACTCTTTTGTTTTTAAGAATATACAAATAAAAAGACCAGTAATAGGAGGATTTTTTAATTTTTACACTAAGATAAGAGTAAAAAATTTTGAAACTCAAAACAGCGAAACAAAAGCTTTATACTTCGAAGATTTATCTCAATCTAATAATAATTTATTGCCTCAAGGTTCTTTTCCAAATGCTGTTATAAAAGATAAGTCAACTTCATTAAGATATGAACTTTTAGTAAAATTTTCAGAAGTATATGTTTCTCAAAAAGATATAGAAACTAAATCCGATGGAGTCACAAATCCTAAATACAATGCTTTTTCACATGCTTTTTTAGATACTAAAAATTTTGCTGGATTGCAAGTTGATAATTTTTTGATACCAGATTCAACAGGTAGTGGTTTTCTTTTTTATTATGAATTCAATGATAAATTAATATCAGGCGAAACAAAGGGGTATTTTTATCCAGCTTGCGTTTCTGAAATTTTACCTTGTATAATTGTCAACAAAACAGAAGAGGTTACCGACTCTCTGATTCTTTTTTGGAAAATAAATAATAATTTTTTTAGTTATTCTTTTTTTAATAATTACGTATCCATAACTACATTATCTTTAAAAGTTAAGCTACAGTACAAAAATTCAAGTGGAAATTATGAAGATTTGACAAGCCCTTTTTATATAGAAGAATTAAAACACTTTGATACATCTTCTCAAAAATTTATTGTAAAAATAGATAAAACTCAAATTAAAAATATTACTTTATTCAACTCAGTAAATGAATTAGATAATACTAATGATAATTTAAAAATTGTAATTTTATCTCACGAAACTCTTTGTTCTGCAAAAGGTTACTCAACTAAACAATTAACTTTCGATAAACTTTTAATTCCTCATGAATGGATTTATATAGCTTATGATAAGTATATTCCTAGAAATTCAATAGTAAGAGATGCAAATAATAAAAAAATAACTTTAAATATAGATGACCCCTCTCTTAGAGGGATAAGATTGCCAGAAAAAGGTTTTAAAATTTTCGAGACAGTACAAGTTAAAACGCTTCAAAAAGTAAGTCAAACTGATTTCGAGACTACTCAAACTTTAAAAATCTTGTATAAATTATCGTCTGAGGTATCTTCTTTTTATTCTGATCCAATAATAGAAGGCACTATAAATTCAATAGTTTTACCAAAAATTCCTGATGATGTATTTTTAATTGCTCCTACGGTAAATGTTCCTCCGCCAAATTTAAAAACTTTAGAAAATGGAGGTCAACAGGGCGGGGCAGTTGTTAATTTAGATGAGTATGGGAAAATATCCAATATCCAGATGGTTGATTTAGGAGAAGGCTATTCTCAATATAAAACCTATGAAAGCAAAAGAGAACAAAGCTCTTCAGATTTAACTCCTATAATAAAATCTTCTTTTAAGGTTTCTTCTGTTGATTTAAATATTACTCGTTCACATTTAATTCCTTCAAATAATTCTTTTGATAAGTTAAATTTAAAAGCATCTTTGATTGGAGGAGTAAGACTTGCAAGCGTTGCTGCTGATAAGGAAGTTATAGATAAGAGCACAACTAATCCATTATCTCAAACTCAAAAAAATGAGTTGAATGAATATTTTAACAACTCTTTTCCAGAAGACGCAGAAGTAGAAAACAATTCTGTTGGGCCGTATGTAGAAAAAACAACTCAGTTAAATTATAACTCGGATCACACTTTAGATCAAATATGGTATGACATTTCTAAATTGTATACTGAAAAATATAATAATCCTTTAGATGAAGTAAATATATATAATGAAGATGATGATCCCGCCGCGTCTTCTTTAGATCCAAATACTCTATCTTCAGAGTCTTCTTATTCAGAAGACAGTTCTTCACTCACTCCAACATCAGAGGGCTCAGGTTCTACTCAAGAAAGCGCTTCAGGAGGAGCTTGGCAATTATTTTCTTTAAATAATCTAGTGGTAGTTCCAGATAGCAGTCCAGCTCTAAGCGTCTCTGAAAAAGGAACTGGAGGAGCCCCTCCTTGGCTTACGTTGATGCCATTAGCGAAGAGATCTGATGGGATGTGGGCATTTGGCCCATTACCGAATGTGGCACCTAGGGCAGAAATGTTTAATAGAATAGTAATGGGTATAAACTTCTTAAATGAAGTAAGAGTTATAGCTCCATTTGTTTGGACAATTACAAATCGAACAAAAACTATGACTTCTTATAAAGAAAGCACTGAAGGAGTTTATACGATAATAAATTTTGATGCAAATGGAGATTATGTAGAAACAAACGATAATATTTCTGATTATTATGTTCCTGTAAATTCTACTTTAGTAGTTTCTTCAAGCAGATCAGTTGCAAAGGTGCAATACAAAAGTCGACTATTAGTGTTACCTGCAGGTTTATATAATGTATCTAGTCAATATGAAACTAATATTCAATTTAGACCATTTATCCATCCGTTATTAAATAATGCTATTCCTCCATTTTTATCGAAAACATTAAAGAGAAGGTTTTTAGGAATTGTGACTGAACAACTATCTTCTTGCTCCTCTGTTCGAGTTCCAAAATCTCCTGGAACAAATGATACAGTTATTTATTGCTCTTCTCCAAATTGGAATAATTTTGGTTCTGTATATGAAGTTCCCGTTCCGTCTTCCGTATTGCTACCTACAACTAAAAATAAATTTAGTAAACGTTTTGAGTTCTTTGATTCAGGAGGTTCGTTATCGGCCCCAGCATTTGGAACAGCTAAATTTTTTGGAATTCCTTATGGAACAAAATCAGATTTTACTACAAACTTCTGTAGTCATTCTTGCGAAGAAGGGGTTATTAAAACTGTAGATTTTACTTATACTAACATGTTTCCAGCAACTTGTAAATTAGATTAATTATGATATCAGATAATTTTAAAAAACTATTTGATGAGGGGCTTAAGATTTCAAAAAGTTTATCTTCATCTATGGGCAAAGCTTCTGATGCAATAGCTTCTAAAAAACAAATAATCTCCTTTCAACAAGAAGCCAAAAGGAGATTGGATATTTGTAATAAATGTGAATTTTTAAATAAGGAATTTGGAAGATGCGAACATTGCGGATGCTTTGTAAGCGCTAAAGTAAAACTAGATTTTGAAAGCTGTCCGATCTCCAAATGGTGATTAATTTGTCTTTTTTATTCGCTCTATTAGCTCAAATATTTTTGGCTTTGGAATCTCATTTATAGAAATTAACGATTCCGCTTTTGGAAAACCATCCTTAGTAAGGCGTTTCTTAACTTGTTCAAGCGAAATATTTTTCTCTTTCATTAGAGAAGAAAGAACCGCTGTTGGAGACACTGGATTTTCAGGAGCGAGATCTTCAAAAGAAGTTTTAGCTCCGACTTCATCTTGACCAACGATATTAATTTTAAGGAAATTTCTCACGCACCTTACGAAGGCTCTGTTTTCAGCAATTGCTGCAAGATAGTTTTTCGCAAAGCTTTGAGTGTTATCTGGCGATGCGTCAGCGAGTGCTTCGAAAATAATATCTTCATTATTAGTTTCATAATTTCCAATCCAAGCTATGGTACAGGCTGCCATAACATAGATTGGCGTAGCAGAAGGAATGCTATAACCAACAGATTTAAATCCTCTAATCTGAGCTAATTCTTTGATACCTCCTAAAAGAATTAATAGATCTTTATCTTCTAGTTTGGAAGTATCTGTTTCTTGAGTTCTTTGCTTATTTGGCACTAAAAATTCTGGACGAATCATTTTGCGCCAATTCACTGTTCCATCTTCATTGAAAACATATGGTACAGGAGGATCTTCCAAAAGACCAAATTTATTTCTAGCAAAAGTTTTCGGAGGTATATTGCTCATCGTTATAGTATGGATCAAAGCTTTTCTTTAGTCAAGAAATAAAAGTAATCAGCATCTTCTTTAAAAGAGTTGTCTATAACTTGAGGAATAGAAAATATATTATTTCTAACATCTGGACTGCTTATTCCAACTTTACTGTGCCATTTACTGGCGAAAGTTTTTCCGCTTTTAATAACTATTTTATTTGTTTTAAAATATATTTTTGATTTATCTAATCCTTCCAAGAAAGACAAGTCTAAAATATTTAATTTGTTTATTTTTTTATAATTTAAATACTTTATCTTTTCGCGAGTTAGATCTTCTGGCGGAAGAGAGGTAATTATTTCGTAGTCAATTTTTAATTCTTCTAAATCATTTAAAAATTCAGAATCTGAGTCTTTTTCAACTTTAAAATAAATTTTTTTGATATTACCAGCTCTTCTTAATAATAGATTTTTATTTATTTTTTTACTAGTTACTACAGAGCAATTTTCTAAAGATAACTGCTGGTCTAGATTCTCCTCGGAGAATAGCATGTCCATTCTTATAACTATTTCATTTTTAGAATTATTTTGAATTTTAAACGAGCAATCTGGCACAACTTCTAAACTCTGGGCAGAATGAACCTTGCCCACAGATAAGGTGTTATCAAATTCTACTTCTTCATTTATAATGTCTTTTATTATTTTTTTAGCTATTTCTTCTGGTCTTATATTGTTTATTTGAAATGGTGTGGGATTTAAGAAATTTTTTCTTTTTTCATTTGTGTTTATAATCTCTTCTTCTTTTGCTAGAGTGTTATCTAGGACATAATCACATTTTAAAAAACACTGTTTAACTCCATGCTCCGAAGCGATTAAAGAATAAAGCTTTGAGGATCCACAAATATATAAAGATTTTCTTATTAAATAAGACTGTTGAGAAAGCTGAGCTGAAGAATCTACATAGATGTGATTGAAATGATATTTCTTATCCTCTATAAAATGAACTATTTTAATATTGTGTTTTTGTAAAATAGGCTCAATCAATTCAATCACTCGAAACCAAAAAACATAATGAAAATTAGCATCTTTAGATTGAGTATTTAAAATAATATATTTATCAAAGTCTAAAGGATATAAGTTTTCATATATAAAAGATTTACTGGGGACGAGACCAGTCGTAGCAGAGAAGGATTTTAGAAGATTCATTTTATTAATATAGAATGATTGTTGTTTATTGAAAAATTATCTAAGCAATAGCTTTCATAAAAATTTTTGCTTAAAAATTCTTGATCTTCAAATTCTTTCGATTTCATTAAAGCAGAATGGACGTTTGTATTGCCCAAAAAGACAGGCAAGCACATTTCATTAGAAGCTATGAAAATCTTTTTCTCTGGATATTTTTCTTTTATTGCAGAAATAATTTTTGTAGACAAGAAAATATTTTCTATTGTTGAATTTATTGTTACAAGGATTCTTTCAGAAGTTTCAGTTCCTTTAAATACATCTTCTATTTTTAATATTTTAGTTTTTTGATTATCTTTTAAAGCAATATCTCTAAAATAAGATTCTATAGATTTTCTGTCTATCCCCTCTTTCAGCCTAACCAACCAATGAATTAAACCTTCATCGTTATCCGATACAGATGTATTCAATATATATAAATATAAACTTTTAAGCCATGTTTTAGGGTCTTCTATATATGGAATTTCTGCGTAAGGAAATTTTTCAATACAAGAAGTTTCTTCAAAAGAAAGGTCTGTTAATGGGCAAGAGTCTAAAAAAGATTCTATTTTTTTGCCAATTTCATTAGATGCAAAATTTTTTATTGCCCATCTTCTAGCTTCTTTTCCAAGTTTTTCTCTTTCTTCTATCGGAATAAAAAATACTTTTTGTAATTGATTAGCTATAGATTGAGGGCTTGTAGAGGCTTTTATAAATTCTGTACCAAACTCTCTATACTCATTCCATTCCAAAGGAAAAGAACAAGCTTCAGGAACACACATTTCTTCTCCGCAGCTATAATTAGTAACAAGAGTAATTAATCCTGTTAGTTTAGCTTCTTGTATTGGAATCTCTTGACCTCCACTAGTAAATGGATGACAATAAACATCCATTAAATTATATATTTCATTAAGTTGTTTTTCTGTAACACCAAACGTTGTGCCAGTTGTTGTGCAAGAAGATTGAGTATTACATTTAGAGCAATTTATTGTAGGATTTGAAAAATTTTTAACTTCATACTGTCTGCATTTATGACAAACATAGGTTGTCAAAATATCTTTTAAATCTACTTGGCATTCAGCACTTATTTTTTGGATATTCCAACCTTCTTGCCAATTAGTATGCAGTAAAAGTTTTGGATTAATTGATGGATTAGAATCTTTAAAAATTTTAAATCCTTGCAATAAATTTGGAACAGATTTTCTCAATTGGTTTCTGAAGACGAAGCCAATTACAAAGTCATTATCTGATATGTTATTGTTTTTTCTTAAAATATTTTTTTCTGCTTTTTCTAATATTTTAAAATCTGATACATCGATAGCTCCATGCATTGTTTGGACATGTTTGTGTCCAAGTTTATGCATTTCTTTTTCAGCAAAATTTGACCATACCCAATAGTTTTTTATTTTAGATGCTTCATTTACAGCTGAAGGCAAAAGAGGAAGCGAATCAAGAGTTGTCCATATGACAGAGCTAAGCTTATTAAACCAAGGCTTGCTTATTGAATAATCAATTCCCCAAAAGTCTTGAACTCCAATATAAACATCAGGCTTTTCAAGTTTGATTATGTTATCTATTTCAAAAGCGCCATATGAATAAAGCCTGCCTTTATCTGGAGAACTATTGCAGTCAGAAGCTTCAGGTCCTGAAACAGGAATAACTCCATAGCTTTTCCAAGGACTCCTTTCTAATTCAGGGTGATTTTTTGTTAACCCACCACTAAGGGAGATTAAATCATATTTTCCAGTATTATATAAATAAGAAAGAATGGCCTTAGCATTTCTGCCAAAGCCAGTTTTACTTAAAGCAAAATCAGAGTGGAATAATACTTTCTTCTTTCTTACCATAAATCATCATCTGCTGCCGCTTCTTCTTTAGGAGCTTCTTGCTTCCTTGGAGAAGGAGATTGAGCAGCATTTGTAGACTTATTATCTTGTTCGATAATAGACTTTTCAAAGATTTTTGCCAACGATAGCAGGAAAAAAGATTCTACTTTTACAGATTCGCCAAAGGTGAATCCAATAATAAAAGAACTTTTATCTTGCGAGTTTTCTTTGTTTTCCTTAGAAATGGATAGGGAAAAGCCTACTTGAGTGGTCTCTGATGGATTATCTTTAACGGGTCTCTTGTACGGAGAAAACTTAATTCTAGTGATTTGTTTTACTGAATCATGGAAGCTATTAAATTCTCCATTTCTACGGATTGCAGAGATAATCTCTCCAATTTCAGAAGAGTTAAGCTTTACAGCAGCGAGCATCTTCTGATTTTGAGAGTTTCCAGCGAAGGAGCCTCTCTTTTTGGAGTCGTCCCAGCTAGACTGTTTAATCATATTTATAAAAATACAGTCGTCTTTAGCAGATAGCTTGAAAGAACAAGCGCATCCAGTGTTCTTTGGATTTGGTTTGAAAAATTGAATCATACTCTATATATTGGCAAAAAACTTACTAATTGTCAAGATTTTTTTCTTTAAGTTCTGAAAGCCTTGTGTAAATCTTTAAAGTTTGAATACCGAAAGTCTCTGCGAAAACGCAGTCTTGTTTTTTAGTCCCTTTAACAATAACAATATCATCTTTTTGTGGTAAAGTATCATTATTTACAGACTTATTAAAGTCTATTTTATCATTAAAGGTTAATACTGGAATAGACCCAAGCTCATCAGAAACAATCATTTTGAAAGTTCTAGTCTTTTTCTCGTTTTTAGATACCCATTCAGAGCTCTCCTCGACTTTGCCAACAAAATAAATAACTCTATTATTTTCAGAGGCTTGAACTTCATTTGTTGGGATGAGAGAAGGCATCTTTGGATGAAAGATTTCTAGTAATGTATTATTATAACTATAACCAAGTAGTTTATTCTCATAGAACCAGTTGGCAAAACTTTCTGATTTATTATTCTGCTGATAAATCTTCAGATAAGGGTCATATTTCTTTTTAATAGTTTCAAGTCGAGACTCTTTAATAAGAAGTTTGCCAGATTCATTTTTGGTTTGAGATAGTTTTTTGATAGTCTTTAGTAAGTCGTATTCCAAAGAGCTTCCATATTCCATACTTAGAACCTTTTCTTTGTCAGTTAAGAGGTTCCATAACTGAGCCTCAAGAACAACGCGGCTTCTTGAAAAAGAAAATCCATCTAATGCTCCAGCTTGTATAAGAGCGGAGATAATACCGATAGAAACCCCAACCTCTTTAGCTGCTTCAAATACTTCAAATTTATTAGATTGATCTGATTTAAAATTTTTCAGTTTATCTATGGTTTTTTCCGAAATACCTTTTATAGAAGAAAGACCAAATCGAATATTATCACCTTGAATAGAAAAGTCTGTTTCTGATTTTAAGATATGAGGGCCTAATAATTTAATATTAAAATGCCTTAGTTCTTTTTGAATTTTTGATATTTCTTCTAATGGAGATGGCTCATGTTTTGTCATCTCTAATAAAGACAAGAAAAATTCTTTTGGATATTTAAATTTAAGATAAATAGTACAAGCAGCTAAAGCCGCATAGCTCATTGAATGAGATTTATTGAAAGAATAGTTAGCTGAATTTTCTAGAATTCTCCATAGAATGTCTCCGATTTCTGGAGCAAGATTATTTTCTTTAATTTTATCAGAGATCTTTTCTTTCCACTTTTTGACTTCTTCTACCTTCTTTTTTCCGACAATTCTTCTCAAGACTTCTGCTTCATCAAGAGTGAATCCAATCTTATGAGACATTTTCATAAGCTGCTCTTGGTATAATGCGACTCCGCCGCTTGAATTTAATACAGAATCAAAAAATGGATGAATTGGTTCATATACATTATTGTTTGTAAAATTTGCATATTGCTCTAAGAATTCCAAAGCTCCGGGACGAGCCAAAGCAAGAACGCCGCTTAATTCTTCAAGATTTTTAGGTTTTACTTTTTTGCAGACTTTGAAGTTGGTATCAGCCTCAATCTGGAAACATCCATGAGGAGTCTTTAAATCTTGAATGCTTTGATATATAAATACATCGTTAAAATCTATATCTTCGACTTTAATTCCAACTAATTTACAAACTCTATCAACAATAGAAACACTTCTTAATCCAAGAAGATCTAGTTTTACGTTTGATATGGATGACCAATTCATGTCGTAGCTAGAAACCTGTTCTTTGTCGCTAGTAAGCTCTACAGGGCAGCTTTCTTCGATTGGATAGTACGAAAGCATCATCCCAGAGGCATGAACGCTTTTATTCTTAATTAGATTTCTCAGCTTTAAAGCTGTATTGTAAACTCTTGGGTTATTATCGCACCATTTCTTTAGTTCAGCTACTTCATCGTAAGCCTCCTTCAAATCCATCACTTGACCGAATGTTTTAGGAATTAAAGCGCTTACTTCATTCATTTCTGTTTCTGTTTTTTCTTCAACTATCTTTCCGCATTCTTTAATAAGCAACTTGCCACTTAAAGTTGTCAAAGTAAGGATTTTAGAGGTTCTCCCTTCGAATAATTGTTCTAGAAACTTAATTACCTTTGGACGATTGTAGTAGCATATGTCGATATCGACGTCGCACATAAGCGATCCATCTAGATAAGTAATTTCATCTACCACTTGTTTCTTTGCTCGAATCTTGGAAATAAAACGCTCAAAGAAGAGTTCGTATTTAATTGGATCTACTTTAGTAACTCCTAATAAATATAAGACAAGACTACCAGCAGCAGACCCACGGCCAAGACCAACAGGAATAGAGTTTTCAGAGCAGTAATTTATAACAGTAAACACTAAAAGAATATAATCAAGAAATCCAAGTTCCTTGATTGTTTCAAATTCATATTTTATTCTTTCTGAATATTTAGCATAATCTTCCTTTGGAATCCTAAGTTTTTTAAAATTATTGCGACAAACCTGAATCAGAAAGTCATAATTAGAAGCGGTTTTTGATAATCCGTATTTAATTTTTTGAGATTCTTCTACGTTGAATTCGGGCAACCTGACTCCATACAGAGGCAGCTTTAAACTAGAGAATTGAGTGTCAAAATTGTTCATTAAATATCTATTTGAAATTTTAGTTTGTTCCAGACTTTAAGATTTAATTCTAAATCTACTATTGCGTTATGAAGGTTGTCGTAATCATGTTCTATGCTATAATCTTTGCCAAGAGAAGTAAGATTTGTTTTAATGCCTTTCTTATAAGTGTGCAAAAGTTTATATTGATATTCTATTAAAGACTCTTTAGGTATTTTAGGTATACCATATTTTATTCCTTTCGCAAGACAATTTGTATCAATAAACTTCTCTACTAGGTGATTGATATTTCTACCTTTCAACAAGTACATTTCTTTAATTAAATATATATCGAATCCAAGAATATTATGACCAATAATATAGTCGCTATTGTCAAGCCAATCGCTAATAGTGCCAAAAACATCATCAAATTTCTTGCCAGTTGCTGCGATGAGTTCTTCAGGATATCTGGTGATCCTTCTTGCATCTTCTGATATTTTAAGACTTGTATCCCATTTAATTAAAAAATCTCTTTCATCTATTTTTTTCCCGCCAATAGTAGTCAACATTGCTACTTGCCAAGGAAGATTTTGACAAAAATTTAAGCAGAGATTCAGTGTTTCACAGTCAATAAAAACAAGTTTCTTAGACTTGTCAAATCTCAATAGTTCATTTTCCATATTTTTCCTTGAATGATTGGGCGCAAAATTCGTTGGATGACAAGTGATCTAAGTTTGGTTTGTTCAAAGTAGTTCTATTAGAGATACATCTAAATGTTAAATAGGTCAAGAAGTCTTCTTTATTTTCATAATAAATAGACTGAGATTTAAATGCTGACCCACTATTTCTTATTATTTCTTCAATTTTACGTTTGATTATTGAGTCAAATGGCAAATTGTTATCTTCAATAAAATATATAGGTCTGCAAAAATTAAAATCAGGAATGCAAATACTATAAGTAAGGTTATTCTTAAAAACATAAGAGTCGTAAAAAGGAATTGTCATTATAAGATTATTTTCATCCCATAATTCTTTTAATTTTTTACAATCTATTCTTGGATAATAATAAAACCCATCCGTACTTGCTAAAGTAGATATTTTTACAAGATTTTTATATCCTTGAGAGTTTCTAAGAAACACTATTATTTTATGTTCTTTATCTTTGGATTCAGTGGTTT
>Ga0194115_10006224_pt1 | contig 12160 bp, 8 predicted proteins | sample TA2MahsurfametaG_3_FD_148656 | JGI IMG/M metagenome (GOLD analysis project Ga0194115, IMG submission 148656) | Freshwater microbial communities from Lake Tanganyika, Tanzania - TA2015002 Mahale S4 surface | ecosystem: Environmental > Aquatic > Freshwater > Lake | place: Tanzania: Lake Tanganyika... | reverse complement strand
CTACCTAGGGTTGATTAGACGACAGAAATCACCCCTTTGAGAACACATATATATGCCCTACGAAAAATACTTAGAGGTTTTTGGTAACCGGTCCCAAAAGGGATGGGTTGACCGTATGTCGGTTAAAGAACGCCCAAACGAGCATATATCCTCTTTTTCGACCAAGATGGCTTGCTTTTTCAGGCATATCACCGGAATGATGGAATGCAAAGGACGCGTGGACGTAGATTGACATACGGTAGCTCCAAACGCCCAACCGTTTTCGCCTGCTCGTTCGCGCACCAACCCTTCGCAGACGCTATCGAGGTAATACCACAATTTCGTTTCCAAGGCGGAATACACGCAATCACGCATCTGTTAATGGAACAGCTCAAGGAGACTAAACTCGTACAGTGATTACGTCGGAAGCAAAATGGCTGTCGGCGAAAACGGTGTCGTTAAGATGGATAAAAAGAAAAAAACGAAATCGACTTTATTGCCGGTGTCCCTCAACGACGGAAGTGAACTAGTCAAAGCAAGAAGAAAAATAAAGCTCCTGGTGTCGACTCCTGCCGATCCGGATTGTGATGGTAGCGTAAAAAGTAGGCGACGTGGGCGCTCGAAAGATGCCCGATCAGTCTCAGGGGAAAATGGCGATGAGAATTCCAAGGAATCGAAGTCATTAAAAATGAAAAAGCGATCCAAGTCCAAGGACGTAACACTACTTCATAATGACCCAGCCGCAGCGAATTGTACTGACTCGGATGCTAGGGAAAAGGAGGGCTCAGGAAAAAACGAGTGTTTGAAAGATAAAGAGGTAGTCTTACAAAGTGCACGAAAAGACGGGGACACAGAGGCACATTCGCAGAATGTCGTGGATAGCGGGGAGAACAAGCAGGAAAAGAAGAGACGTGGGGGATCAAAAGACGAACGCGCACACCTGGAAAATAAAGTAGATGGAGAGCAAGAGAAAGAAGTAAAGAAGCGCGGGCGTTCAAAGAGTTCGCGACTGGCTTTGCAGGAAAACCTCGAAGGTAGCCAAGCTGAACGCAAGCCGATGAAGGGAAAGAAACTGTCTTCGAAAGAAAAAGAGATAGTCGCACCAAAAGACGGGGAAATAGGGGAGGAAATGATCAAGGATTGTTCAAAGGACACAGAGGTGCATTCAGAGAATGTCGTAGATGGCGAAGAGAAAAAGGAAGAAAAGAAGAGGCGTGGGAGATCAAAAGCCGAACGAGTACAACCAGTGAATAAAGGAGACGCAGGACAAGAGAAAGAAGTGAGGAAGCGGGGGCGTTCAAAGGCCTCGCGATTTGCTATAGAGGAAAACCTCGAAGGTAGTCGGGCTGAACGCAAGCCGATAAAGGGAAAGAAATCATCTCAATTAAAGGGCGCATCAAGCGAGAAAAAGGAAAACGGTGACGTAGCAGATGGTAGTTGTTCGAACGATCATGACGAAGACGATACCAAACGCGGTTGCTCAAAGGATGTAGCGTCACAGGACGAACCGAAAGCCGAATCGAAGAAAAACAAGGAAAAGAAACGATCCAAATCAAAGGACGCCTCAGCCCTTGCTCAGCCAAACGAGAATTTTCCTTCTCCGCCTGATTTGCTGGGCGGAACCGAACACAAGAAAAAAAAGAAGCAGGATGGGACGACGAATGTACCGGCAAACCAGAACCAACTCGATAAACAGAAGGGATCAAAGGAAGTGAAGACAAAAAAGGCCTCCAAAACCAAAAAGGCAGGCAAGGACAGCGATCAAGAATCACAGTCGGTTGGGGTATCGGATCCCAAGCAGGATCCCAGTAAAGGCGGGAAATCGAAGCGCTCCAAATCCAAGCAGCCAAAAGCGTTGGCAACTAAAGCCGACGGTAAGGCAACAGCGAATAAAGGAATGGCTCCACCCTCGTCAACAATCGAGAGCCAGAGAGATAGAATCAGTCCATCGATTGGGGATGAGAGCATAGTCCAGAATGCATCTGAGGTACATCACAGCAAGAAACCAGAACGCAGATCGTCGTCGTCATCATCATCTTCGTCTTCATCGTCATCATCGTCGTCGTCATCCTCCTCTTCATCAAGGTCGGGTACTGATGAAGGTGCATCATTCGGTGAGGATGATGGTGAAGGTGATGAAGCTTCATCCAAGAAAACGACAGAACCGATGGGGCGAAGGGGTCCCAATGGTTTCTTCTTGTCAAGACAAAACAGCGTAAACACCGGTCGTATCCTGGCCGAGGAGGCATCAGAAGATGATATTTTTGCCGCATTAGATGCAGAAGTAGACGAAATAAAACATGAAAAGGAACAGCCAGGTGACGCCAGACCGAAACCAACGACGGAGGTGAAGTCTGGACTGAACGGAAAGAAGCCGGTTTTCAGGGGCAAACGAGGCAATAAAGATTTACTGGGGACTCAATCCGAACATATCTCGACAAGTAAACCGAAGCAACAATGGAAACCAGGTGACTTGATCAAGCCGATGAATGCATCTGAGCTTAGAGAAATGCTACAACTCAGAGGTCCACCCGATAAGAGTGAAGCATGGAGAGAGTCCCGGTGGTTTCGTGACGAGGAAGAAGAGGGGACAACCTCTACCACGAGACATCATGGCCTATCCGCCTTTCCTGTCATGACGGCACGAACAACGAACAAGGGAATCCCAATCGTCACGAAGGCCACTGGCGAAGCATACCGTCTCAAGCCTCATGAGATGCACGCCATGTCAACCAAGTCGAAAGGACGCCGAACCGAAATTCATGATGCTCTTGCAGCCTTCCTACCGAAATTCATGATGCTCTTGCAGCCTTCCTAAATGGCGACGAAAGTTTCTCCAACTTGAACATCACGATGCATTAGCCGATCTGTGTGTTTTAAAGTAGATCGAATCTTTCCTTTTAGATACTTTCTGTAGAGTAATTGACTGATGGGTATCAACATCAGCGAGAAATTTATTCTCTTGTTCTTTCGGCTATTTTACACCGAAGGCTCGAGACTCATTTCCTATTTCAGTTTTATGCCTGTTCTTTATCATTTTCTCTACCAAAGACTGTATGTCTATTTGAGTTCTTCGTATCCTGATTTTGAGATGCCACAACATGATCCCTTCCACAACCGTTTTCGACATGTCACAAAGATAGCAATGAATGCAATCAGAATCGCCGGAAAGTACTTGTGCCAGAATCGCCATGATCGATCCTGTTCCTGTTGGTATGTCGTAATGGGAATATTGGGATCACTCATGACGAAATCATCTGTAGCTCCCCATCCTTGATACTCCTTCCAATCCAACGTTCGTGGATCGGGATATTCATCCACGACGGCGTGGTAGTCATCATTAGTCTGATTGTAGATATCCAAACACGTACCGTATAAATTTTGTGATGCCACATTGGGGGGTGGTAGCGTAGGAATCCATCCCTCACGGATCCCTCGTAGGAAGTCCCATTCCGCAAAGGCCCCTCCTTCTACCTTGAAATTCCAAAAGAGCCATCCACTGGATACTCCTGTATCCCTTGATTCATAGGTAACCATCTGTGCCTTGACGAAGTTCTTCATAAAGTCTTGCCGTGCGGGACTGAGTGTCCGATTAATGAGGGGAGCGATACCCTGGGCGGCAATCGTCTTCATGATATGGGGAGTCAATGCGGTCGGAAGGACATCATAGGCGGCTGACCATTCTCCAATAATCCGACCGATACCCGTGGAAGGTGTCTTGGTCATCTGAGGGAGTGACATTGGAGGAGACAAGTCTCCCACTACGTCATGGGCTCGATGACGTCCTTCATCATCATTGTGTTCTGGTTCGTAGCAACAAGCCTCGACCGTCTGAGCCCCCGTCCGACAGACGTAGGCAATATGTTGACGGGGTGTAAAACCTCGGCCTTAAAAAAACAAAAGGAAGGAGTAATCGGTTGTGAGGACGACGACATCATCATCAACTGGCAGACGTTTCAAAAGTTCTTGGGATAGGTGTATGAATCGGAGAATAAATAACATACCTTGTTCAAAAAAGACATGATAGGGATGAGAATCCAAGTACGTCTTGTAATGTTCGATACTATCTGTCCAGAATCCATCATTGAATTTTCCTGCATTAAACATATCCCCCACAAAGACAGAAGTTTCAGGTCCCAGAATATTACGAACAATCTGAAGGCCATTGACGTAATATTCTCGTAAGACGCCTTCATCGCAATCCAGGAAGGGTTCATTTAACAGGCCAAATCCAGTCACGACATCTTGTAAGCCCTCATCGGACATGGCAGTGACGATATCGGTTAGGATCTCCAAAGTCCGTGCGACATTTTTCTGGCTACTTGACCAACCCAAACAGGAAGATCCACCATCGGATCCTCCAGTATAACGACCCGAATTATCAAATCCATTCTCACTTCCTGGTGCACCATGTAAGTCCGCCCAAACCTGTAAGTTATATTCCTTTGCCCAACGACACATCCGAACAAAGTATGGCCATGCACCTGGAATCCATGGTTCACCTGGGATAATATTTCCTCTCATCCAAAAGGACATTGGGACTCTCATATGGGTAACCCCCGCTTGAGCCAAGAGTCGTAGATCATTCCGAGTTACGAAGGTATCCCAATGTCGTTCCATGTATAATTTCGCTAATGTGCTATTTGGAAAGACTTGTCCCAATGTCCATTCATCGACTGGATAATCATAGAATGCTTTCGTCTCCAATGGATGATAATCGGAATTCCCATCATGTGTTTGTAAAATCGGCCGTATGGGATGACATTGTGACGGTTGACATATATTCGATGTGTTGTATTTAGCATATGGATCTTCCATATTGTCTTCTTCCGTATCAATGACAGTATCGTCATCGAAGGTTCCAACCATATGATGATGACGAAACGAAGAGGAATGTGACGATAAAACCTGGCCAGGATACCAACACAAATCTCCCTTTAAATGACATGAATTGACAGCAAACAAATAGGGAGTCAAGAATCGTTCAGCCAATAACCACCCTCCAAGATTCACTCCCCTGATCCATTGTTTTCCCTCGGTGTTACTGCTACCACCACCACTGCCTTGAGGACTACTGTCCATATTTATTTTTTCGGTAACCCGTAGTGTAGAGGTGCTTATCACAGTCAGTTATTTGGTAGCGCTCAATGGAGCGGATCGAGCGTCGGAAATCACGATGGAGTGCGAATTTCCGATACGGTACCACAGTACACTTGGGTCTCTTCTTAGAGTCGAGATCCGCGATGGTGGGCAAGAGGTGTAGTAGCTGTAAATCGTACCCGAGAAGAATCCCAACACAACACTGCACCGGTTTGTCTGCGAAAGTGCAGCGTCATTTCGATATCCTTGGATCGGAGGGGGGCACTACCGTTACTAGTAGATGCTAGAAATTCTTGGAACATTCGACTTCAACGAATTCATCCAACCAAACTCACGTATTCTGACCACGTCGCCTGACTCCCTTGACACCGAGAATTACCACGTACGAATATCTCTCCTCTTCTTCGTTTTCTTTTGGGTGACGAAAGTCAAATCAGGATATGGCATACGAGATACATATGTATATATTGTACAGATGAACCTTTTACTACGAGATATGCAGAATAGATAGAACAATAAGGCAGTGCGACAGAGTTCTCTAGTCGGCATATCGCGGGGAAGGGTATCTTGAACTTGAAACCATGTGGTCGAGAAGATACTAATACCCCGGAGATACAGAGCGAATCAAGGGATCTTTTTCAGCATTGATTGATAAAGAATTATTCTTCTTCTTCCGTCGTTTAATTACTTAGCAATGTTCGATCAGATATATATGCTTGAGGAATTCTTGTTCATTCAGTGCGACAGTTCGGGTGTGTCGCAATCATCATACGTGGCAAACATCGAACGCAACCCCATCGATCCAACCATACGATTTGATGGGAATTTTCTCCGCGCCGGCTGCAAAATTCACCATTCGCTCGCCGCCTTTGTTCTACGCCTCATGCTCGGTGTGTTTTGGGTTGGGTTGTCTCTTCGAAGACAAATCGATCATTTTTGACGAGATCTACGCGTATTTCTTTTGTCATTGTGGCCATATCGCGCACAGTCAACAGTAATCTGTGTATATATTCTTCACGATAACTCTTGCAAAAATGGACTTTACATTGTCGACACTAACATCGTCGTTGGTGGTTATGTCACCCCTTCACGTTACTTTCGTATCGAAACGATTCTTGGTAGGGATGCCCTCACAAGATACGATACCTCGAAAGAAAGTCCCATCAAGTCTTCTCACTGATGACCATCCCTTCCGGAAGGGAAGTGACCATCATCATGGGATGATGGATAAGACGACGACGAGTCAACGTGAAAGAGAGAGTGACGAAATCGATGAGAGTGATGAAGACGAAACGGCTTCCGTCGTCTCATGTTCGTGCAGTAGCAGTAGTAGTCAATCAGACGACTTACCGCCTCACGAAGGAAGAACAACGACAAGACGACGGGTATCCTTTCCTGATTATCCAGTAACGGCTGTGTACACTCGACCGACGACGAGTCCTGAGGAACATTATTGGTTACATTACAATAGCTTTGATTATTTGGATTTCAAGTTATCCTATTGGACGGGAGTCGATCGTACCCGTAAGGTTTCCTTTTCTCAAGATTTGGTCACGGAAACTCAAGTCGTTACTCCCTGGTCCTTGGAAGAGAAGAAAGTCTTGTACTATTCTCAACAAGACCTTCAACGTTTCCTGGACGAATTCATCCAATCTTTGGGATGAAGATGGGGGGGTAAACTCCCCGACCCTCGTGTGCGTTTCGCGTACTCTCCGTCCCAGTAGAGGGATCATTGAATCGCCACCCCTACATACAGGTGGGTTTGAATATGTTCATAATATGTGTCTTTACATATGGATCGACGGTGAGTCTCAAGGTGCTATGATAACGGGAATGTACAAAAGGACGGATACACCTGACAAGAGGTGGATCTTATGGTCAAGCACCCCCAAGACGCCCATCGCCTACTTCATGCTTGCGTGTTAATCTGCAAGGGTGGTGGAGTGGCTACGGTTGAGGAATCGTTGTCTCGACTGATCTTCGCACAGTATTGGTATTTGTCTGATACTGCTACAATACAATAGTTATACAGGACTGATTGTGATAAACTAAGACTAGCCTGAAATAAAGTGTAGCCACGAGTAATACGAGTCCGACAGAGTACTGATGATCTTGGTTCTATTCTTTCTATATCCTAATTCTAAGTTCTCATTGCGTGGATCGCTAAGTGTCGATGCAGGGGATTGTGACGAGGTATTGAACCGACTACGGCCAGGATAAGGCAGTTCGAGCGCCTCCCGTTTCCAAAAGAAGCAGAATCTTCTCCTTGTCGGCAGCCGATATGTCGATCCCATTCAAAGATTCCATAAGTTTCGCAACTTCACTCTCCTTTTGTATATACTTCAAGGCCATGGTACCCAACTTGGTCTCGGTCTGCGATTGGATGAACTTCGTTCCTTCCTTGTAAACCAACCGTGAAGCAAGGCTCGATGCTATGGCATTCTTCACATATTGACTAGGAACACGTTCGCGGACACGATCAAAAGACAGATTGACCAAGGTCTCTGGCAGGTGGGCTCGGAATATTGGTAGGAGGGCTTCCAATTCGGAATCAGAAAGGGTGTCCAAGGAGGCTGATAGAGCGTCGGTGACTGTATTGATGCTGCTGGAAATCACTTGGCTCACTTCAGGGAGGGAACCTCCATACAAGTCGGCTTCTCGAAAGAGTAATTCAGCCTCGAGTTTGGCTAGACTACGAACTTTCGTTAACACCTCCTGAACAATGGCGTCCTTATGGTTGAAGAATTCTTCTTCACTCAACAACATGGCAGCACAGATTTCGTACGATGACGTAATGACACCACCCTTGTTAGCCGAAGAATCCTTGACAATAACGATACCCGCCTCGCCGTACAGGGCTTTGCGAGCTTCGGAGGTAACGAAAAGATTTGCGCCTTCCACGATCAATGGTGATGAAGGTTGGCCATTCGCCATGATGAATTGGCGATAGTTGTCTTTGTTGATCGTGTTGGGACGCCCTCCACAGGGTAGAAAAGCATCGGCTTGAACCCTGTTGTGCATGGTATTCCGTGCTTTGATCCCATCTTCTGTATCCACTGTGAGAAGGACGCCGTCGGGTCCTAGGTAGGAGGGATCAAAGTAAGAAATGCATAACCCGTCTTCGGCCAGCCTCATAAGCTCGACGTGGTTCAAACCCGATGGGTCTTCTGCGCAACCCGAATGATCGGCAATACCGACGATCTTCACGTTGTCTCCATACTCACGTATCAAGATGCGTATCTCATTCCCACCGACATCCCCATCGGGCCCTCCTGTCAACTTGACGGTAAATGGTGTTGACTTTGGATCTATCCCCAACGTTCGACGGAGTGCCACATCCAAATACACATTCACTCCCTCGCTAGTCACTCCAAATTCCTTGTGATTAATACCCGATCTAGGTTTGCTGCTCATAAAGGCGGCGGGAGTAGCGTAGCCTCGTCTAGCCGCCTGTTGAACAATCCAATTGATATCTTCCGGAATTACTTGCTCGTCTGGTCCCAAATAGAGGGTCTCTGGCTTGCCCCAATAATCCACCATCTGACTTGTCGTTTCCGGGGTCCTCACAACCATGTCAAGGATTGTATCCGTAAATGCCTTAACGGCTTTCCTCGTGACAAAATCCTTGGTAGCGTGTCTCAAATCGTGGGTTGTATCAATCAAGCAGACCGCCTTACTTCCGCCCTCTGGAATGTCCTTGTTCTTTAGTTGCTGTGCATAAGCCAATCCATAACATTCATCGTAATGTCGAGCAGATTCAAGCGCGAGCAATTCGGGATTGCCAGGTGTAATGAGACGGAGTCCTCCACGGGAAATATCTCGAAATCGAACATGATACCCATTGAACCGACGGCCATGACAAAAAAGAATACCGTAGGGGTTCTCTTTCTTCTCAGTTGTGGATGAGTCGTCATGGTCATGCATGATATTCGGGTCTAATCTCAAGCCGAGAGCATAACGATTCTCCATGTATACATTCGTCTTGAGCGTGTGAGAGACAATGTCCAACATCTTCGATAGTAGACCGATGGTAACAGAATCATCGAGATCTGATCGAATCGAATCGAGAAGATCTTGTGAACGTTGTCGGAATACTGTATCATCCATGAGAGGATGTTGAGGATCAAACCGTTCCAAGAACAAATCTGCGATCTTGGATGCATGGTGAATGACTCTTGGTTTAGTGACGATATCCAAAATGTTCGCCTTCGAATAAACGAGAGGGTGCTCCTTGGCCAACAGAGGATGCAAGAGGGAGGTCATTGCCGTGATGAGTTCCCCCTTGCGAACTCCCAACCATGGATATTTATCAAAGACGAGGTTCATCGTAGAATTATCAAGCCATTTGGAACGTTTGATTTCTTGTCGAATGACATCAATCGACGGTGGTGTGGGACCAGACGTACCCTCCTCCATCACGGGCTTGACAAGAACGCGTAACAATGTGACATTCCCATTTTCGTCGTCATCAAGGACATCTAGACGAGCCCGGACGACATCCATCTTGTGGTTCAATAGTATCTTGCAGACATGCTCGAGATTCATTTGGGGAATGGAGTTAGCCACCGCAATATCGATCCAAAAGTGCTGAGGGGGCGGTTCCACCTGATGACTATAAACTGGCTCGTCATCAGACTGTGATATTTCAGAAGCTTCTTCTATCTGAACTTCACATCCTTCTGTCCCTGAAACTTTATGAAATAGAAGACAAAGTTTCAGGAATCGTTCTGGGTCTCGACTACCAAGTTGAAGGAAATTATCGGAACACTTTTGAAGATATCCGAACAAAACTTTCTTTTCAAGTAGTGGATTAGGAGCGATCGTAGCATGGGTCCCATCTTGAATTTGTTGAGCCAATTGGAGGATGATTTGTGCGGGTTGACTATCAATGGGCCTTGACGTGAAGGGTTTGTACCCATAGACAAACATGTTGAGACTCATAGATTGGTCACGAGAGGAGAAAACATGCATCCGTGTTAGTGGCAAACTGGAATCTCTGGGGAGTTCCTTCACCATATCCAGAAGGGTTCCAGGTTCAGTGCCTGAACGAATAAAGGTGTAAATTAATCTTCCATCATGTGTATTCGACTTTAAATTCAGATACAAGTCCTACGAAAGAACACAGGAATGATTGGAATGGTGGTTCGACTGCGGTGAGAGAAGAAAGCAAATGGTATGCCCTATAGGGGGTTTCTTCCGTATACTACTCACCATGTTGGCATCTTGAACGGCAGCAATCGCCTTGATATGATCCGTCCGTAGACGTTCAGGCACGTGTCGAAAGTATGACGTTGGCATCTGTTGGAGGAACCATGGGACGATCTTTTCAATCGTATGGTTTTGGGATTGTTGTAACTCATAAATCATAGCCTGTTGTGTCACTCTTTGGACATCAAAATTCTGTGTTGCCTGCCAGGACATGACGGGTGAAGAGAAAGTTGGGACGGGATCACCTAAACTCCCATAGGGAGATATCGAAGCAGAAGACGATGACGACATTCCAGGAATTATACTATCGTAGTCGGTAAAGTCGACACCGTCCTCGTCGGTTGTACGATTCCAATCGAAATGACTTGCAATTCGGAATCCGTCCTGTTCCAAATGAAGAGTACGTGTCGAACCAAACCATCGAGGGGTCGAAGTTCGTTGGTCTGTTTGAGACTGTGCCAGTAGCGAGTAGTAAGATGACGGTATCCAACCATAGGATTGGCTCGATAGTGGTCGTGAAAGGTTTCTGTAATTGTGGATGGGACGATGGAATCTCATCTTTGTGAAAGATCAATTGTGGATCAATCCTCGGTATGTGTGTCGTTGAATATTGAGAGTGGATAGAATTATGGGATGCATCAAGAACCCTTCCAAGTCAAACCAGAAGTGACGACCACATCATCATCATCATCAAGAAGAAGAAGGGGTTCTTGATGTGTGTCGAGTTGATGGCATTCCCACGACATGATGATGAAGGCAGTGTCACACACGCAAAGCAAGAATGACTGACAGTGAGGGCGGTGATTGATAGGTTGACAACCAACCCTGGCGTTGAGTTTCGGTTCAACACAACGGTGGCACGATTGCCATGGATAAGGAGGAAGTGTTCCCATATCCCCTTGGCGCGTAAAAGAACGGTGTTCTTTGATGTCGTTGCGATCCAACGCACTTGAATAGTCCCAAAACATGACGCCAGCGTATATACATACGATACCTAAGCACGTCATCAAGGTGGCGACATCACAATTGTATTAGTGCGACACATACCTATTTATCAAGGGCTGGTTGGGCTTAAAATACATATGTACCTAACTGTATGATTCGCGACCGTTTCACAGTCATTCACGAACGTCACAACCTCATCGTGCTAGCCGGAGAGGATTCGTTTTCACAGCAATGACATTACTAAGTCACTGTCTACCGTACGTAAACATCTTGTTCATCATGGAGCATACGACATTTCTCTTGGTCTGCAAGGTGCATACAGTACGTTTTCGACAAAACAACAAACCGTTCCATATGATTTCGATAACCTAGTAAGTGTCCTAAGTCACAACAACAACTAATCAACATAAGTCGTCTCTACACTATTTTAGGCGACGAATCGATTTCTTGGACGGTGGTCATCACTCATTCGATATCGAAAAAATATGAAATGAAGGAGTCTATGCGTCATTCCAACCAACCGATACCCAACTACCATATCAACGGAATGCCGGGACCGGATTGCCGAAAGTCATCCCGTCATGAGATTATTGCTACTAAAATGTATGGACTACTATTTGAGCATTTGAGACATAGTTCCCAATAATGATACAACCAAAAGCTAGCTTGGGGTAAACCCACCTCTCACAAAAAAACCAGTACTGACTTTCATGCTATACAGGAAAGATCAGACTTTCAAACACCTCCCAACCAGATATTGCACACTGAACCTGCGATATGACCGGGGATAAAGGTCCCGTAGGGTAGCCTCAGTATGAAGACGACGAGACGATTCGCCAACACTCAATGGGGTCACGCTCCAATGTAGCACACGGTTCGGTGCGGAGTCCGGAGCTCAATCCGCGTCCGAACCCACCGCGTCATCAAA